>VOFC01002252.1_pt1 | contig 37053 bp, 55 predicted proteins | sample 5384161 | NCBI WGS metagenome assembly VOFC01 (sample SAMN12384722, study PRJNA508395) | human gut metagenome | isolation source: healthy gut B | host: Homo sapiens | reverse complement strand
CGGTCAGCTACTCTTCCTTTTCTACGCCAGATATTCGATTACTGGGCTATCATATCACATTTTGGCGGTTTGTCAACCGATTTATGCAGAAAAGTCCCGAAAAGTCCCGGAATTGCAGTCCGTATGCAGATCGATGCACCGTCAGAACGTGGCGGACGCAGAGCCGCCTCCGGCAAAGCCGGTGGCGGGCCGCTGTCCACTTTACGTCGGATCGTCTGGCCAGCCGCGGAAGCGCCGCTCCTCAGAATTTCCGGCTGCTGCCGGAAAAGCCCCGGCTGTTGACGGTGGTGCCGCCGTGGAAGACGCTGCCGCCGGAGCGGGGGCCGTCATCGGTTTTGAGGGGCGTTCTGAGAACAGTGGAATGGGTATAGTGGTCGGTGCGGACCTTCAGATCCACGCTGCCGCTGACGTAAGCCTCGCGCCGCTGGCCTTCTGGGCGGTTTTCATCTTCTTTTTCATAACGCCGCAGATCACGAAGGCAATAATGGCGGCAGGCAGGAAGCACATGACGGCTGCGCCGCCCAGCGCTTTCGGCAGGTTAAAGGGTTCCTGATTGCTGCCGCCGGATACCTCCTCCACCGGGGTGCCGGACTGCGCCTCGGAGAGCAGATACACGCAAGTATCCGCAAAATTGACAAGCCCCGCTCCCCAGTTTCCGTTGCTGAAATCGCTCAAAAAAGCGTCATAGAGAACTTCTTCCCGGCCATAGTCGGTAATGGCGGCGTTCGCCTGAGTTCCATGGACGGCAATGCTGACGTCACGGGTTTCCGTGCTGACAGCCAGCAGGATGCCGTCGCCGCCGTCTCCCACGCCCAGATCGGAATCCTCATAGACATCCTGTGCAAATTCGTAAATGTCCGAATATCCGTACTCCGTGAAGTCAGGCAAGAGCAGGATGTAGATACCGCAGCTGTGATCCCAGCCGGCTGCATCCAGCGTTTCCTCCAGCCGGGCGGAATCCGCTTGGGAAACCAGCCCCTGCGGGTCGTAGAGCCAGTGATCGCCGGAGGGGTCAAAGGGCAGCTCCACGGCCAGCGCAGAACCGGCCATGCAGAACGAAAGTACCAGCGCTGCAAGCAGAGCGCAGATGCGTTGTTTCATACCGACGCCTCCTTACAGCCAGTTGGCAAACACGGTGATGACCGTCAGCGCCGCCGTGATCCCGGCGGTCAGGCCGCCCCACCATGCCCAGTACCGCTTTCTGGATACCGGCAGGTCGCTGACCATTCTGCCGGTCTGGCCGTTCATGGCAAAGAGGAAATTTTTTCCCTCCCATTGGGTACTCAGCAGCCACACCGGCAGCAGAGCGCAGCGTACCGTTCCCCGGCGGAGCTGGGCGTCCTTCCCCACGGGGATGCAGGTCTCATACCCAGATACCTGCCGCTGCATGGCCTCCACGGCGGTATCCGCGGCCCGGACTTCCGCTCTGAGGCTGCACTCTTCCATGGAGACGTCCGGGATGTCCGCAAAAAAGCCGGGGAGGTAGGCGGTGGAAAACGGAACCATGGCGCTGTAGTCAAAGGGTTCGATGGAGTCCATATAATCGTCCGGCATCTTCCGGGAGGCGTCCACGGGGATCTTCTCGAAACTGACCGTGCCCGCCCGGCGGACGTCGAAGTGCCGGGTGGTGGTGATCCGCTCCCGGCCCGTGACCATCACGCTGCTGCGGGTGGCGGTGAAGCGGACGTCCGCCTCCGCCTGTCCGTCAAAGAGCCAGAAGGGAACGTAGATGCCCTTGATCTCCTGAATGTGGTTTTCGTCGGAAAAGCTTTTGGGCAGGAAGGGCCTGCCCTTGTAGTGCGCCTTCAGGGTCTTTACGGCCTCCTCTTTTCCCAACTTGAAGGGAATGACCAGCTCCGGCTTCTGCATCCCGTGAAACTGGCCGGGAATGATGGTGTTGTTGCCGCAGTAGGGACAGGAGGTGGCGGCGGTGGCCTCGTCACAGATCAGCTCCGCGCCGCAGCTGGGGCAGCGGTAGGTTTTCAGGTGATCGGCCGCCTCACCCCAGCTGTCCTGACCGTCAGGGCGTTCCCAGCTCCCGGCGTCGGCCCTGGCTTCTGCGGCGGCCTTTTCAAAGGCTTCCTCAGCCTGCTGCTCCTTTTCGGCACTGAAAGCTTCCGCCTCCGCCACGGTAAAGCTGCTGCCGCAGTAGTCACACTCCAGCCGCCCTGTCTCCTCGCTGAAATGCAGCGGGGCGGTGCAGGCCGGACATTTGAATTCCGTTACTTGGGTAGGCATACGCGCCTCCTCTCAGAAAATGCTGAATCGTTTCCCCTGCCGGGGATCGGCTTATTTCAGATCCATTTCGTTGAAGGGATCGCCGCACTCCGGGCAGAACTTGGGCGGGTGAGCGGGATCTGCGGGCTTCCAGCCGCAGTTGCTGCACTGGTACACCCCGGCAGGCTTTTTCGCGCCGCACTCGGAGCAGAATTTGCCCCGGTTTTCCGCACCGCACTGGGGGCATTTCCATGCCGCCTCCGGCTTGGGCTTGCCGCATTCCACGCAGAATTTGCTGGTATTTTCTGCGCCGCAGGCGCATTTCCAGCTTCCGGCAGGGGCGGACGACGGCGCGGGCTGCGCCGGGGCCTGCTGCCCCATCTGATAGAGGGTCTGGGCGTTGGCGCCGCCGGCCTGACCGGCCATATTCATCCCCATAAAGGCCATGGCCGGGCCTGCGTTGGCGTTTCCGGCGGCGATCTTCATGGCATCCCCCTGTGCGGCCACCAGATGGGCCGCCCCGCGAGCGGGTCTATAAAAGCCGCCGTGCGCTGAAGCTCCTTGATGGCCTTTTCATCCTCTTCGTTGGCCGTGACGCTGGAAACGCCGCAGGAGACGATCTCAATGCCCCGCAGTTCCCGCCACTTGGCGCTGAGGATCTGGTTCAGGCTGTCCGCCAACTCCATGGCATGGCCGGGCAGGGCGGAGTAGCGGACGCCCAGCTCGCTGACCTTAGCGAAGGCGGGCTGGAGCGCTGTCAGCAGCTCGGTTTTCAGCTGGCTGTCCAACTGGGCGCGCTTGTAATCCTCCGTCACATTGCCGCAGACGTTGGTATAAAACAGCAGGGGGTTGGCAATGTGGTAGCTGTATTCACCGAAGCAGCGGATGCCCACGTCCATGTCGATGCCGGCCCGCTGGTCCACCACCCGGAAAGGAACGGGGCTGGCCGTGCCGTATTTGTTGCCGGTGATCTCCTTGGTGTTGATGTAATAGATCGCTGATCCTTGGGGGCTTCGCCGCCGAAGGTAAAGCGCTTGCCGATATTCTTGAACACCCGGCCGATGCTCTCTCCCAGAGAACCGGCGAACACACTGGGTTCCGTGGACGCGTCATAGACAAATTCTCCGGGTTCGGCGCAGACCTCCGCCACCTTGCCCTGATCCACGATGAGCATACACTGGCCGTCTGCCACCGCAATCATGGAGCCGGTGGTGATAATATTTTCATCGCCTTTGGTGTTGCTGGAACGGCCTGTGACCTTCTTCCGCCCCTTGACTGCCAGAACATCCGCAGAAATGGCTTCGCAGTAAAAATATTCCTTCCACTGATCGGCCAGCACGCCGCCCGTTGCGCCGGAGGCCGCTTTGATGAGTCCCATATGTCAGATCTCCTTTCAGGTGTGCAGTTTCGCTGTACGTTGTGGCCATTATACCGTATTCCGTCTCCAGGATACCAGAGGGAATCCGATGGGAACGCAAAAAAGGAGCGCAGATGCGCCCTTTTTCCGGGCAGGGGACATTACTTCCGATGGAAGAGGCCGGCAAGGCCGCCCTTCTTCTCATACGGCTGGGACTGGACGTTCAGCAGCGTATAGCCGGTGGCGTCGATGGTGTCCCGCAGCCTGGTCTCATCCAGCGCGTCATCGGAGAGGACGACGCAGGTACCCTTGCTGTGGGATGCGGTCACTTTCTTTACGGAAAAGTCCTTGCGGATGGCATCGTTGATGTGGGATTCGCACATACCGCACATCATACCGTCAATTTTCAGCGTCGTCTGGATCATGGGTTTCCTCCTGATACGGGTACAGGACCCGGAATAATGGCTTTCCAATAGTAAGAGTTCTCTAACTCCTGTAGGAAAGATCTGCCGCCCTCCGGCGGCTTTTTTTAACATTGTAGCACGGTGGGTTATTCTCTGCAAGAGGAAACAGGAGAAAAACTGCACAAAGAAACGCTCCCCCGCTGAGCCGGGGGAGCGAATGAAGCGGGAACTCAGTCAACGAGTGCAGAGCCTCAGCCAGAGCCTGAATGGCCTCGTTGTTCTCGTTGCCTTCCTTGCAGACCAGAACGTTCACATAGGGAGAGTCGGAAGCTTCCAGAGCCAGAGCGTCCTCAACGGGGTTGAAGCCTGCGCCCATGGCGTAGTTGGAGTTGATGACAGCAATGTCCACCTCGGACACGATGCTGGGAACGGTAGCGGCTTCCACCTCGGTGAAGGTCAGGTTCTTGGGATTCTCCACGATGTCCTTGGGGGTAGAGGAGAGGTTGGAGTCGTCAGCCAGCTTGATCAGACCCTGAGCTTCCAGCAGCAGGAGGGCACGGCCTTCGTTGGTGGCATCATTGGGGACGGCCACGGATGCGCCGTCAGGCAGGTTGTCCAGAGAGTCGGACTTGCCGGCGTAGATGCCCATGGCTCGATGTGGACGCCGGTGACGCTCACCAGATGAGTGCCGCGGGTGGTGTTGAAGTCATCCAGATAAGGACGTGCTGGAAGTAGTTGGCGTCCTCATCGCCGTCCTCCACGGCGGTATTGGGCACCACATAGTCGCTGTACTCGTGGATCTGCAGGTCGATGCCCTGCTCGGCCAGAATGGGTACGCACTGCTTCAGGATCTCGGCGTGGGGGGTGGGAGAGGCAGCTACGTTCAGAGTGACGGCCTCCTGAGGTTCGGCGGGCTGCTCGGTCTGCGCGTCGTCAGCGGCGGTGTTGTCAGCGGGGGTTTCGTTCTTGCTGCCGCAGGCTGCCAGAGACAGAGCCAGAGACAGAGCCAGCAGAGTGGCCAGAATCTTGTTCTTCATGTTCTTTTCCTCCAATTAAAATAATGGTCGATGTTTTATTTTTCAAACGCTTGCCGCTTGTACCCTTGTGCACTGAGGATCAGGGACAGGCGATGAAAACAGAGAACTGAAACGGGAACGTGCTTATTTGGTGTGAGCCAGACGGGACAGAAGATCGAAAGTCCCCTGCTTTTTCGTGCCGGTGTCCAACCGCTTGTCGATCTTCTTGGACAGCCAGCCGAACAGGGACTGCACAATCTGCACCATGATGATCAGGATGACCACCGTGACCCACATCACCGAGGTGATGAACCGCTGGTGACCGTACCGCACGGCGATGTCGCCCAGACCGCCGGCACCTACGGTACCGGCAATGGCGGTGTAGCCCAAAATGGTCACGATGGAAATCGCGCCGCCCAGCACCAGAGAGGGCTTGGCCTCCGGCAGGTAGACTTTCCGGATGATCTGGCAGGTGGACGCGCCCATGGACTGGGCGGCTTCCACCACACCGGCGTCCACTTCTGCAAGGGAGGTCTCCACCATACGGGCGATGAAGGGGGCTGCGGAAACCACCAGAGGAACGATGGCGCCTCTGACGCCGATCTTGGTACCCACCACCAGCTTGGTGAAGGGCATGATGGCCACCATCAGGATGATAAAGGGCACGGAGCGGCCAATGTTGACGATCCAGCCGAGGATCTGATTGACGACCTTGTTGGGGCGGATGCCGTGAGGGCCGGTAACGGTGAGTGCCACGCCCAGCGGCAATCCCAGAACGTAGGCGAACAGGGTGGAGATCAGCACCATCAGCAGCGTATCCCGGTGCCGGTGAGCAAAATCCCGCCGTACTCGACCAAGAATGCAGAAATGACCTCAAGCATGATACTCCACCTCCTCCGCGTGATATTGTGTTGGGAACGGATATAGCTCAGGGCCTTGGCGGCCTCGTTGGGATCGTCCGGCAGCCCCAGCAGCATGGTGCCGAAAGCCTTGCCGTCAATGTTCCGGGTGTCGGCGCCCAGAATATTGACCTTCACGCCGCAGTCAATAGCAAGGGAGGCGATGAGAGGCTGGTAGACCGTGCCGCCGTTGAAGGAGACCCGGACGGCCCGCGTGCCTGCGGGGTACTGCTTTGCGCTGACGCCGCCGGGATACACCAGACGGCGGGCCGCGTCGGTAGCGGGATGAGCGAAGATATCCTCCACGCTGCCCTCCTCCGCCACAGCGCCGCTGTCCAGAATGGCAACGCGGGTGCAGATTTCTTCAATAACGCTCATCTGGTGGGTGATGATGACCACCGTGACCCCCAGTTTCTGGTTCAGCTCCTTCAAAAGCGCGAGGATGGAATTGGTGGTGGTGGGGTCCAGAGCGGAGGTGGCCTCATCGCAGAGAAGCACCTTCGGGTCCGTGGCCAGCGCCCGGGCGATGGCCACCCGCTGCTTCTGGCCGCCGGAAAGCTGGGCGGGATAGGCGTTGGCCTTCTCCTTCAGCCCCACCAGTTCCAGCAGCTCCAGCGCCCGCTTTTCAGCCTGCGCCTTGGGAACGCCGGAAAGCTCCAGAGGGAAGCACACGTTTTTCAGGCAGGTCCGCTGCATCAGCAGATTGAAGCTCTGAAAGATCATGCTGATCTTCTTCCGAGCCTGCCGCAGCTCCTGGGGAGACGGTACGCATACAGGACTTGCCGTCCGCCTGCTTATCCACGTCAACCGTTGACGGTGATGCTGCCGCTGGTGGGCCGCTCCAACAGGTTGATGCAGCGCACCAGCGTGGATTTGCCTGCGCCGGAGAAGCCGATGATGCCGAAGATCTCACCGTCTCCAATCTCAAGGGAGACGTCCTTGACGGCGTGGACCCCATCGCCGGTATCTCCAAAGGTCTTGCTGATATGTTCCAGCTTGATCATAATATCCTTCTTTTTTCGTTGCTGCGAAAATAAAAGAGGGCGGAAAGCGTCGCCGCTTTCCGCCCTTCTGAACAGCATAACTGTTACCACCGGAGAGGTTTTTCGCGGAGGCGCGCTGAAGCTTGGGCATGGTCATCATTCCCATGTCCATCATGCACATCATCATACCAAAGCGGTTTACGATCATGTTGGTGCGTCTCCTTTCTGTCACCGGTGTTCCGGTTTCGTTTTCGATGGGCATAGAGGAAGATAAGGTTTCAGGAAAGATTAGGAAATAAGGAAAGATAAAAAATAGAGGTGTGTTGACGGGCTTATTCTGCCAGCAGCTTGCCCATGGCGCGGCAGGCTTCCAGTGTATCGCCGTCAGGGGCTTCCTGACAGGTAATGCTCTCGCAGACCAAGTTGATTCCGGCGTCATCACAGTCCTTTTCCCAGGTCCGCATCCATTCGCCGTCGCCCCAGCCGTAGGAGCCGAACAGCGCAACCTTCTTGCCGCTTAGGCTGGCTCTTGCAGGCGGAGAACATAGGCTCGAACTCCATTTCCTCCAGCACTTCAGAGCCCATGGCAGGGCAGCCGAAGGCCACGGCATCCACGCCGCTGAAGGTAGAAGCGTCCACCTGTGCGGCTTCTAAGCAGGGCAGCCTCCGCACCCGCACTCTTCATACCCTCCAGAACGGCTTCTGCCATCTGCTTGGTATTGCCGGTGCCGCTCCAATAAATCACAGCAGTCTTCTTCATGTTGAACATCTCCTTTCTTGCGGGATCGGTCATTGACCGTTGGTATATCAGACTGCGACGGCAAGCTGTCCGATGCCGGAACCGGCCCGCCAGAGCTCGCAGTAGATATCGGTGCATTTGCGGAACTTATCAAACAGCCGCCGGGCCAGCGCCTCGTCACCGTAAACCTTCCAGAGACCCGCGCATTTGTAGTTGACGGCCCGGTTTTCGATGAAACCCAGCACGTCCTGAGGCGGATAGCTGAGAAACAGCCCTACCTCATGAGGGAATTCGCCCCCGGAGCGAAAGCGCCGCGCCAGATACGCCACGCACTGCTCACTGCCCTTGTACGGAATACCCGGCCTCTGCCAGCAGCGTTTCCCTGCCAGCTGATCCTTCAGATCCACCCGCAGTTCGGAGGGCCGGTAGAGGTACAGCAGAGCCTTTCTGTCCTGATAGCGCAGCGGCAGCAGCCGCAGCCCCTTGGGTACCAGAATCCGATTCAGCTCCCGGATCTCTGCCGTCAGCTCGGGCAGAGAGGTGTCAAAGGGCGGGGAAGATGGTACCGGTCTTGATGCCCGGCCAGAGTCGGTGCACATTGCCGCACCAGATTTTCCTCAGACATACCGTGACCTCCTTGCTTGCTCGGACTGCTAACGGCGGTTCTCACGGCACAAGCGGCACGCCGGTGTGAGAAGCGTCCGCCTGTGCGGTGATGATTGCGAGTTAGATAACCTTAACTGCTGGGGGGATGAAAAGTGAAGCTTGACCTCTGTGACTGTATCCTATCAAAAGTTCCCTGCCGCATCTGCTCCAAAACGTCGGGTACGGCTCCAAAACAGTGAATGCGGCAAAATAATCCTGAACAGAAGAAGCGGAAGTCCATGTCAGACTTCCGCTTCTGTATGATTATGATCAAATCCGCCTTTCCACGTCAGCATCCGAGAGGGAAACCGGTTTTTCGCCCAGTTGGGGGCGCAGCTGTCATATTCCGCACCGGCCCGGTATTCCCGCGGAGAAACGCCCACGACGTCCCGGAAAGCCTTGGCAAACTTGCTGGCATTGTCATAGCCGAACTGTCAGGCGATGTCCAGCACCGTCCGGTCGGTTTCCCGTAGTAGCGCTGCCGCGCCGTGCATCCGCTGCGGCGGGCGTAGGCTGCCGGAGACATGCCGTAGACCCTGGCGAAGCTGCTCTTGATCTGCGCCTCGGAGACGTTGAACTGCTGGGATAAGGTTTTGAGGGTCAAGGTCCGGTCCGGTTCCGCCAACAGGCAGGCCTTGACCTGCTCCGCCAGAGTGACCTGTGCGGCGGTGCAGCCGTGAGGGGTCTGCCCATCCTCCGGGGACAGGGTGCTGAGAAACAGGAGGAGCTCCAGAAGCTTTTTACCTTTAAATATCCCTTGCGGATGTCCTCCGGCACGGCGTAAAGCTCCGAAAAGACGTGCTTCACCCGTCGGGAAGACCGGGCAGTGAAACCGTCCCGCCGGGGCACAGCTTTTCCATCAGCGCGGCCGGCCGCACCTCCACATCGCTGAGAATACAGGAAAGGCACTCCGGCGCGGCAGCGGGATCAATGGTGACGGTGATTCCGTGGTAATGACCGGTGGGGAAGCGGCTGTCAGGAGGCAGGAAGAGGTGCGGGCTACCGCCAGATCTCCCGGAGACAGATAGAAATAGCGGCCGTTTTTCCGGTATTCCACCCGCCCCTCCAGACAGTAATGGATCTCCAGCCGTTCCCCGGAACCATCCCGTAGTTCCCGGCAGGCACGGGCATGAACATCCCGGTAGTCCAGTTCCATACCGGGGAATACCCGATACCGGGTCACAGCGGCTTCACCGCCGGAGGCGTCCGGAAAGAGGCGCAGAGGATCGGTCTCGCAGTGGTTGGGGGATGCGCAGGCGGGTGCGAAAGCAGAAGTGGAAAAACGCATAGAATACTCCTTTACAGAAGTTAGATAGATCTAACCTATAATAGCATATGAATCAAAGAAGCGCAAGTCCGTTGAAATATATTAAAATATGTGTTTTCAGTTGCCTTTCAGCTATTCAGATGCTATAATAAAGCGATTGCTGTCGAACGGGAAGGCGGCAAAGACAGCTTCCCAACCGGCAGAGCTGTTTTAGGGTTTACAGTGTTCTGAGGGAAGAAACACGAGGAGGAGAAATCGATCCATGAAGCAAAAACTGAGTTTTAAAGAATACATCTATGTGGCCAGTATGCTGTTCGGCATGTTCTTCGGCGCAGGAAACCTGATTTTCCGGTTTATATGGGACAGGTGGCCGGACGGAACATGTGGGCGGCCGTTCTTGGCTTCCTGATCACCGGCGTGGGCCTGCCTCTGCTGGGCGTGGCTGCCTTGGGCAGAAGCCGCAGCAACGGCCTTTTTGACCTCAGCCATAAGGTGGGCCGTCCCTATGCGTTCTTTTTTACCTGCGCCCTTTATCTGACCATCGGGCCGTTTTTCGCCATTCCCCGGTGCGCCACGACTTCCTTCACCGTGGGTCTGGAGCAGATCCTGCCCCACGATGACAAAAAAGCTGGCTCTACCTGCTGCTGTTCTCTCTGCTGTTTTTTTCGCTGTGAACGCTGATCCTTTCTCTGCGGCCGGGCAAGATCCTTACTTATGTAGGCAAGGTCCTGACTCCATGCTTCCTGGTGTTCCTGGCGATCATGGTGTTCGTGACGATCCTGCATCCCACCACCAGCATCGGCGCGGTGGAGCCGCAGGGCGCCTATGCCGCCCAGCCCTTTTTCACCGGCTTCTTGGAGGGCTACAACACCATGGACGCGCTGGCCAGTCTGGCCTTCGGCATCGTGGTGGTGCAGGTGATTCGGGAGTCTGGGCGTGGAAAAGGCGGAGGCCGTTGCCATGACCACCGTCCGCTCCGGCATTTTCAGCTGCCTGCTGATGGGCGTGATCTACCTGCTGGTGACGGTGATGGGCACCTGGAGCCGGGGCGCACTGGAAGCCGCCCCCAACGGCGGTGCGGCCCTTGCCCAGATCGCCCAGCATTATCTGGGCCATGTCGGACTGCTGGTGCTGGCTGCCACCGTGACCCTTGCCTGCCTGAAAACGGCGGTGGGTCTTATTACCAGCTGCGCGGAAACCTTTGAGGGGATGTTCCCCAAGGGCCTGTCCTACCGGAATTGGGTGTTCGTGTTCACGGGCATTTCCTTCCTGTTTGCCAACGTGGGGCTTACCGCCATTATCACCTACGCGGTGCCGGTGCTGATGTTCCTGTACCCGCTGGCTATCACCCTGATCCTGCTGGCGCTGCTGGGCCGGTTCTTTGACCACGACCGGGCGGTGTACTGCTGGGTCACCGGCCTGACGCTGGTGGCAGCGCTGTACGATCTCCTGCGGACACTGCCGGATCATCTCCGTGCGGTGCTCCATGTGAATGGCTTGGTCGATGCCGTGGGCAAGGCGCTGCCCTTTGCCACCATCGGCCTGGGCTGGATCTGCCCCGCGATCCTGGGGCTGGTTATTGGCCTGATTTTCCGGGCCGTCCGTCCGAAGAAAGCATAACATTATAAAATGTAAAAGGAACAGACCTTTGCGGGTCTGTTCCTTTTTGCCATAAAATTTGATTCCCGGCACATACTACCTCCAGAAATGGAGGGATCGCATGGAAAAAAATCTCGAATGATTACAGGGAAAAACGTCCGGGTGCTGGACGATCTTCTGGGCGTGGAGCGCAGCTGCGACATGGTGAGCCGCGGCTACCTGATCGGCGGGCGGCAAGCCAGGCTGTGGGTGGTGGACGGCTTCGGCAGCGACGGCATCATTGAGCGGATGGGGGCTTTCTGGCTGGCGCTGAAGCCGGAAAACGTGGTGGGTCTCACCGAAATGCAGGAGTTTCTGGATCGCTGCATCACCTTTTCGGAATCCAACGTCACCTTTGACGTGTCCGATGCCGTGACCTCCGTGTTTCTGGGAAAGTCCCTGCTGGTGGTGGAAGGGCTTTCCGGGGCGGTGCTGATGGACGCCAAGGGCTATCCCAGCCGGGGCGTGGATGAGCCGCCGGACGGCAAGGTGCTCCGGGGCAGTCACGACGGCTTTGTGGAAGCCGTCGTCCCCAACATGGCGCTGCTGCGCCGCCGCATCCGGGACACGCATCTCACTATGGAGGGGCATAAGCTGGGGTCCCGCACCCATAACGACGCCGTCCTCTGCTATCTGGACGACAAAGTGGATCAGGATCTGCTGCGGAAGCTCCGGGGCAAGCTACTGGGGCTGGACGTCCGGTCGCTGTCCATGGCCCAGGAAAGTCTGGCGGAGGCCATTCGGCCTAAGCAGTGGTATAACCCCTTCCCGAAGGTTCGCTACACCGAGCGGCCGGACGCCGCGGCCGCCAGCATCATGGAGGGCAGCATCGTACTCATGGTGGACAACTCCCCCTCGGTGATGATCCTGCCCACCAGCTTTTTCAATTTTACGCAGGAGGCCAACGACTATTACTTCCCGCCCCTCATCGGCACCTACCTCCGCATCCTACGGGTAACGGTATTTCTCCTTTCCCTTTTATTTATACCCCGGCGTGGTATCTCATGGTCAGCGAACCGAACCGTTTGCCGGGGTGGCTGAACTTCCTGTCTTCCCGGAGCCGGTATCTTTGAGCCTTCTGAGCAAGCTGCTGGTGGTGGAATTCCTCATCGATGTGCTGAAGCTGGCCTCCCTCAACACACCGGACAGCCTGTCCAACTCCTTTTCCATGCTGGGCGCTCTGGTGCTGGGAGATTTTGCCGTACAGGCCGGATGGCTGGGGCCGGAGGTGCTGGTATATATGGCCTTTGTATCCGTGGCGGGATTTGCCCAGCCCAGCTATGAGCTGGGCTACGCCTTTAAGCTGCTGCGGGTGGCGCTGCTGCTGGTCACAGCGGTCTTCGACGTCTGGGGATTCTGCCTGGGGGTGGTGGGCATCTTCATTCTGCTCTGCACCACCAAGCCTTTGGTTGGAAAGGGATACCTCTATCCGCTGGTTCCTTTCGACGGCAAGGCTCTGCTGCGGCTGCTGCTCCGGGAGCCTATCAGCCGGGACAATACCTGAGAGCCGTGAGCTTTCCGCAGCGGGCAGAAAGAGCTTTTTCAATATGTTAAGCAGCCGTTTTCTCAATGAAGGCGGCTGTTTCTTCATTTGCGGGAGTGGTGCATAAGCCTGCGGACTTTGGAACGTGCGTGTCGAAATCATGTTGATTGGGATTTTTACAATTGCCGCAATCGATTACGTCGAAAATTCTATGAAAATACCAAGAAGTCCATGAGTTTTTTCCTATATCAGCGAAGTTTTTCTATCGCTTTTTCAAAAGGGAGCCGATACAATAGCATCATAACGGCGAGGCGGCCTGACCGCCTTGAACGGATGATCAATGATCTTGAGGAGGAACTAAGATGAAAAAAGACACTTGCAATTCTCCTGTCTGCTGTCATGATGCTGGGCCTGTTGGCCGGCTGCGGCAGCAAGACCACGGAGCAGCCCTCTACCTCTGGCACTGAGAACACGGAGACCGCCGCGCTGAACGTGGGCGTGTTCTACTATGACTACTCTGACGTGTACATCTCCAGCGTCCGCAGCTCCATGGATGAGCAGCTCAAGGCTATGGGCGTGAACTACACCAACTATGACGGTGCTGGCAACCAGGCCCAGCAGACCGACCAGATCAACACCGCCATCTCCAACGGCGCTAACCTGCTGATCGTCAACATCGTTGAGACTTCCTCTCCCGATGCCGCTCAGAACGCTGTTGAGGCCGCTAAGACCGCCGGTATCCCCATCATCTTCTTCAACCGCGAGGTTTCTGACGATGTTGTGAACAGCTATGAGAAGTGCGCCTTCGTCGGCACCAACGCTCCCGAGGCCGGTCACATGCAGGGCCAGATGGTCGGCGAGTATCTGCTGGAGAACTATGACACCGTGGACCTGAACGGCGACGGCGTCATTTCCTACGTGATGTTCAAGGGCCAGGAAGGCAACGCTGAGGCTGAGGCCCGTACTCAGTTCGGCGTGGAGGACGCCAACGCTGTCCTGACTGCCGCTGGCAAGCCCGAGCTGGCTTACTACAACGCTTCCGCTACCGATAAGTACCTGGTTGACCAGGGCGGCAAGTGGTCTGCTCAGGCTGCTAATGACTACATGGCCACCATCCTCCCCGAGTATTCCGAGGCTAACGGCAACATGGTCGAGCTGATCATCTGCAACAACGACGGCATGGCCGAGGGCGCTGTCTCTGCTCTGCAGGGCGTTGGCTATAACACTGGCGACGGCAAGACCATCCCCCGTGTTCGGCGTTGACGCTACCGATTCTGCCAAGCAGCTCATCAACGAGGGCAAGATGACCGGCACCATCAAGCAGGATGCCGAGGGCATGGCTTCCACCATTCTGAACCTGGTCAGCAGCGTTCAGGGCGGCGGCGAGCTGATGGATAACACCTCCTCCTTCAACGTGGACGAGGGCGTTGCCAAGATCCGTGTGCCTTACGCCACCTACACCGGCGAATAAGCCAGACCATCGCTTCTCTCGCCCCATTAAACAGTAGGATAAGCGGGGCTGTCGGTTCGACAGCCCCGCTTTACAATTCAAGCGGTTCCGGTTCGGGCCGCTTTTCAACCCGCAGTGGAACGAACCCCGAGACGGACGGAACGTGCCGTAAAGGGATTTGCCGCGGGAATCACGCAGATAGGAGGTAAACGCAATATGGAGCAGCCGGCATTGCTGGAAATGCGGAATATCACAAAGGAATTCCCTGGTGTCAAGGCGCTGGATGGCGTTTCCCTTACCGTCCGGCCCGGCACCGTCCACGCCCTGATGGGTGAGAACGGCGCAGGAAAGTCCACCCTGATGAAATGTCTGTTCGGCATTTATGCCAAGAATGCAGGTACCATCGTTCTGGACGGTAAGGAAGTTGATTTCAAAAGTTCAAAAGAGGCGCTGGACAACGGAGTGGCCATGGTTCACCAGGAACTGAACCAGGCCCTCAAGCGCAACGTCATGGACAACCTGTGGCTGGGCCGCTATCCCAAGGTGGCGGGTCTCATGGTCAGCGAATCTGTCATGCGCAAGCGCACCCGGGAGATCTTTCGAGGAGCTGGATGTCCATGTGGACCCCAAGGCCATCATGTCCACCCTGCCCATTTCCCAGCGGCAGATGGTGGAGATCGCCAAGGCGGTCAGCTACAACGCGAAGATCATCGTGTTCGATGAGCCCACCTCCTCTCTGACGGAGGCGGAGGTCGAGCACCTGTTCCGCATCATCAATATGCTGAAGGAGCGGGGCTGCGGTATCATTTACATCAGCCACAAGATGGACGAGATCCTCCGCATCAGTGACGAGGTCACCATCATGCGTGACGGTCAGTGGGTGGCAACGCGCCACGCCAAGGACCTGACCATGGAGGAAATCATCAAGCTGATGGTGGGCCGCGAACTGACCAACCGTTTCCCGCCCAAGGACAATAAGCCCGGCGAGGTGATTCTGGAAGTGGAGCATCTGGCGGGCAAATACACCCGCCTGAAGGACGCCAGCTTCCAGCTGCGCAAGGGTGAGGTGCTGGGTATCGCCGGACTGGACGGCTCCGGACGCACGGAGGTGCTGGAGAATCTGTTCGGCGCCATGACCAAGGAGAGCAGCACCATCCGCCTCCACGGTAAGGAGATCAAGAACAAGACCCCCGGGAAGCCATTAAAAACGGCTTCGCCCTGCTGACGGAGGAACGCCGGGCCACGGGTATCTTCGGGATCCGTGACATCAAGGAAAACACCGTCATTTCTAACCTGAAAAGCTATCTGGCAGGCGGTTTCTGCCTCAGCGATAAGAAAATGAAAGAAGATACCGACTGGGCGATCCAGGCCATGCACATCAAAACGCCCAGTCAATCCACACAGATCCGCTCGCTCTCCGGCGGAAACCAGCAGAAGGTCATCATCGGCCGCTGGCTTCTGACCAAGCCTGAGGTCCTGCTGCTGGACGAGCCGACCCGCGGTATTGACGTGGGCGCGAAATACGAGATCTACCAGTTGATCCTCGACCTTGCCAAGGAGGGGAAGGGTGTCATCATGGTGTCCTCCGAAATGCCGGAGCTGTTGGGCATTTGTGACCGTATTCTGGTCATGTCCGGCGGCGTTCTGGCCGGTGAGGTGGATGCCCGGAACACCAGCCAGGAGGAGATCCTGACGCTGGCAGCCAAATATGTGTAAGGAGGAGCGCACTGTGAATCAAGAAACGAACGTTACAGGAAAAGGGAAGCCCGTGTCCGGCAGCCGTGGACGGCCCAGCGGGTGGGAGATATCCTTTTAAATAACGCATTGCTCATCATCATGGCCATTGCGGTCGTTTACATCGCCATCAAGAACCCCAACTTCATCAAACCCGCATCACTCATCAACATCCTCTCCCAGACGGCGGCCTATCTGCCTGCCGCATTGGGCATCGGCGGCTGTATCGTGCTGACCGGTACCGACCTGTCCGCAGGCCGTGCCGTGGGTATCACCGCCTGTATCTCTGCATCTCTGCTGCAGAACGCCGCTAACATGGCCAACAAGATGTGGCCGCAGATCGGTACTCTGCCCATTCCCGTGGTCATTGTGCTTGCCATGCTCATCGGCGCGGCAATCGGCTGCTTCAACGGCTTCTTCGTGGCAAAATTCAAGCTGCATCCTTTCATCGTGACGCTGGGCACACAGCTGATCCTCTACACCGTACTGCTTTTTGTATGTCCAGCAGGGCAATAACAAGGGTATGGCTATCTCCAATCTGGACCCGTCCTACACCGGCTTTGTCAAGGGCAGCCTGTTCAGCATCGGCGGCACCCCCATTCCCCAACTATGTGCTGTTCGCCATTGTGCTGACGGCGGTCATGTGGTTCGTGTGGAACAAGACCACCTTCTGGCAAGAATATGTTCGCTCTCGGCTCCAACGAGGAAGCTGCCAGAGTTTCCGGCGTCAATGTGTTCGGCGTGACGGTGGGCGTTTTCGCCCTGGCCGGCGCTATGTATGGTTTTACCGGCTTCATCGAGGGCGCACGTATCGGCTCCAACACGGCCAACACCGGCCTGAACTATGAGTTGGACGCAATCGCGGCCTGCGTCATCGGCGGCGTGTCCTTCGTGGGCGGCATCGGTAAGATCAGAGGTATCGTTATCGGCGTTGTGATGCTGCGCTTGATCTTCGTGGGTCTGACCATGGTGGGTGTGCCGCAGGATCTGCAATACCTCATCAAGGGCGCTATCATCCTGTTTGCCTGCGCACTGGATATGCGGAAATACCTTGTGAAAAATGATCTGCGACAAAGATGGCCCGCCTTTGCGAGCCATCTTTGCTTTATCTGGGACTTTTTTTGCGGCGAAACGGCGGCAAAAACCGCCGTTTTTCCTGCAATCCAGCCAATTCACGTTCGGACTACCCCTTGAACTCGAAAAACATGGACATACCGTTTCGCTTCGCTTCACTTCGTGGTATAATAGCCGCAAAAAGAGGCTGCTATCGGATCGCTGCTTTTCCATCCGGCAAAGCCGGAGGACCGGGCGGCGGAGGTGCCGTAGACAAGAAAGAAGGTCGGAGCCATGGAACTGTACCGGGTGCTGTTGGTAGATGACGAGGAGGATATCCGTGAGGGTATCAGCCGGAAAATGGACTGGCTGGGGCTGGGATTCTCTCTGGTGGGGGAGGCCGCCAACGGTCAGGACGCTTTGGAACTGGCGGAGAGTTTGCGGCCTGACGTGATCCTGACGGACATCAAGATGCCGTTTATGGACGGACTGGAGCTGTGCCGCATTTTGACAGACCGGCTCCCGGCGGCCCGGTTCGTGGTCTTTTCCGGCTTTGATGCATTCGAGTACGCCAAGCAGGCCATCCAGATGAACGTGGTGGAGTACATTTTGAAGCCCATCAACGCCGATGAGCTGTCCGCCGTGCTGCGGCGGCTGAAGGACCAGCTGGACCGGGAGCGGGCGGAACGGCGGAACGTGGAGCTTCTCCGCAGCCGCTATACGGAAAACCTGCCTGTTTTGCGGGAGTTGTTCTACGCCAATCTGCTGGACGGGCACATCGAGCCGGGAACGGAGCGGGAGCGGGCGGCGCGTCTGGACATCGACCTTCAGGGCGAGGAATGGGCGGTGGGCCTGGCCTACATCGGCAGCGACCGGAGAGACGCCCTGTCCACCTTGTCCATCCAAAAGCTGCTGGAGGAATCCCTGACGGCGGATCGGTGCCGCCTCACCCTGTATAACGACTGGGTAGCGGTGATCGTCAGCCTGACGGAATCGTTTACCATCTATGACCTGATCCGCGTGCTGGACCGGGTCTGTACATTGGCGGCATCCTATCTGGGCCTGACGCTGACGGTGGGCGTGGGCGCACCCTGCAAAGAGCTTTCCGGGATGGCGCGGTCCGCAGCTGAAGCGAGAACGGCGCTGGAATACCGTTCCATGGTGGGCCGGGGACAGGTCATCTACATCGGAGACCTGGAGCCGGACGGCGGTCAGGTGCTTACCTTCGAGGAAGCGGACGAGCGGACCCTGACTGCGGCGGTGAGGCTGGGCAGCGAACAGGAGGTCCGGGACGCGGCGGCGGCTCTGGCGGGCAAGATCCGGGAGGCGAACCCCTCCGCCGGACAGTACAACCTGTTCCTTATGGAACTGGTGACGCACCTGATGAAAATGACCCGGCGCTCCGGCGTGGGCGTGGAGGAGGTTTTCGGCACGGGCTTTTCCTTACCCATTCAGGACTCCGCGCTGCCCAGTCTGGAGGAACTGGAGGACTGGTGCGCGGAGCGTTATCTGCGGCTGCGGACGCTGATCCGCCGCCGCCAGACGGATTCGGCGGGACAGACGGTGGAAACGGCCAAGGAGTATATCCGGCAGCATTACGCGGAGAGCGACCTGTCGGTGGAAAAGCTGTGCGCGTATCTGCATTTAAGTTCCACCTATTTTTCCACGCTGTTCAAACGGGAAACGGGGACCAGCTTCACAGCCTATGTTACCACGGTGCGGATGGAGGCGGCTGCGGAAGCGATCCGCGGCACAGAGGAGAAAACGTATCTCATCGCCCAGCGGTGCGGCTATGAGGACCCCAACTATTTCAGCTATGTGTTCAAGCGGCATTTCGGTGTGACACCGACGAAGTACCGCAGCGAGGGTAAGTGACGGACGGAGAGAGGAGCCACCTGTGGATAAGAAACCTTCCGGCTTTAAAGCAAGGTGGAAAGCGCGGTATCACCATGCCAGTATTCAGTTGATCCTGTCCATCGCCTTTACGGCGGTGGCCGTGATTGGAATGCTGTTTCTGGGGATGGCGCTGCTGCTGTTTTCCTCCTCCGCCAACGAGATGGCGGCGGAGAGCAGCCAGCGTGTGCTGGCACAGGTGAACTGGAATCTGGACAGCTATCTGCGGAACATGATGCGGGTATCCGACACGGTGTACTACCGGGTCATCAAGAGTGCAGATCTGGAGCAGAGTGACACGGCGCGGGAGCTGCGTGATGCTTTGAAGCTGCTGTACGCCAAGGACCGGGATGTACTGGTGTCTCTGGCGGTGTTTGATGAGAACGGCGAGCTGATCTCCGCCACGCCCCTGACAGAATTGAAAAAACAGCGTGACGCCCAGCCGTGAGGGGTGGTTCACCGCCGCCATGGAGCGCATTGAAAACCTGCATTTTTCCACGCCTCATGTGCAGCACATGTTTGATGATCCCGACGCACGGTATCATTGGGTGGTGTCCCTCAGCCGCCACGTGGAGCTGACCCGGGGCGGCGTGATCCAAAGCGGCGTGCTGCTGGTGGATATGAACTTCAGCGGCATTGAGCAGATCTGCAAGGATGTATCCTTTTTCGACGGGCAGGGTTATCTCTACCTGATCGACGGAAACGGAGAGATCATCTACCACCCCCGTCAGCAGCTTCTCTATGCGGGCTTGCAGGAGGAAAACAACCTGACGGCCGCCGGATATTCCGACGGGACGCATACGGAGATCTTCAGTCCCAGCGCCGGCAGGTAACGGTGAAAACAGTGGGCTACACCGGCTGGAAGCTGGTAGGCGTGGTGCCGGCGGAGACACTGCGGGACAATTACAGTCAGCTTTTGCTGTTTGCCCTGTTTATAGTGTCCTTCTCCATCTTCCTGCTGGTATTCGTGAACCTGCGGCTTTCGGAGTGGATCACCGCACCTATGAAAAAAGCTGGATCATGCGGTGAGAGAACTGGAAAAGGGCGTGGAGTCCGTTGACTTCAATGTGGACGGCCCCTATGAGGTGGAACATCTGAGCCATTCCGTGCAATCCATGATCTCCACCATGCGGCACCTGATGGAGGATGTTCTCCGTCAGGAGGAGGAAAAGCGCCGTAGCGAGCTGGACGTGCTGCAATCCCAGATCAATCCGCACTTCCTGTACAACACCCTGGACAGCGTGGTGTGGATGACGGAGAACGGCCGGACACAGGAGGCTGTGGTCATGCTGACGGCGCTGGCCCGGTTTTTCCGGATCTCTCTCAGCAAGGGCAGCAACATCATTCCCATCGGGGACGAGATCGAGCATGCCCGGAACTATCTGACCATCCAGAAAATGCGCTATAAGAATAAGTTCTCTGCCGACATTTCCGTGGAGCCGGGGGTGGAGAAGCTGTATACCATCAAGCTCATCATCCAGCCGATTCTGGAAAACGCCATCTATCACGGTATGGAGTATGCCGACGGTGACGGCGAGATCCACATCCGGGCCTTCCGCGAGGGAGAAACGGTGGTCATCGAGGTGGAGGACAACGGGCCGGGTATGTCGGAGGAGATCGTGGAGCAGCTTTTGAAGCCCACAAGGGATGTGAGTGTCCCGAAGGCAAAGGGCTCCGGTATCGGCTTCCGCAATGTTCACCAGCGGATCCAGCTGACCTTTGGCAACGCTTATGGCCTGACCATCCGCAGCGAGCCGGATAACGGGACGGTGGTGCGGATCTGCCTGCCTGTCTTGGAGGAAGAGGACGCCCGGAAGTACCGGAAGGAGGGGGGAGCGGTGAGCCGGAAAGTATTATTGCAGCTGGTGCTTCCCCTGATTGGATTGAGCGTGCTGTTCTGGCTGCTGGCCTTCGCTCCCGGTGATAAGCATCACCAGCCAGCCCTGCTGGAAATGTCCGTTATTCTGCGGGATGGAGACGGCAATGTTTCCGCCATGCGAAAGGGCATGGAGCAGGCGGCCAAGGATCTGAACGTGGAGCTGCGCTTCCTGACCCCGGCGGAGGACAACAGTGCCGTTGAACAGGTGCAGTTGCTGGAACATGAGGTGTCGGGAGCGGCTCCGGCCATTCTGCTGATACCGGCGGACCGGGAGGCGCTGGGCGAGGCGGTATCCGCTGCCGCAGGAAAGACGACCCTTGTGACGGTGGAGAGCGATATGACTGCGTGGGGGCCGATGCCTCTATCAGTATGGATCATCAGGCCCTTGGCGAGGCGCTTGGGAAAGCGGCGCTGAACGGGTGCCCTTCGGCGGCACGGTGCTGCTGCTGGACAGCCTGCTCGGGGACAACGGCGTGCGGGAGCGTATGGAAGCGGCTAAGGCACTTTTGGAAGAAAAAGGGCCGGCAGGTGCGCATTTACCGGTGGACCTCTGACAGTACAGCCTTCGCCAATATTTTGCGGATCGAGCGCCCGAAGGCCGTGACGCCTTTGAAGCAGCTGCGCTGACGGAAATGGCGGAGCTGTCACGGGAGAGGAAGCCTTTCCCGCTGCTCTATGGCTGCGGCTCTACCGCCAGCATCGCCGCTGCGCTGGAAAAGGGCCGTGTGACGGCCATTGCGGCGGTCAACGTGTTCTCTGCCGGGTATCTGGCAGTGGAGGCTGCGGCAAAGCTGGCCCGGCATGAAAGCTGGACGGGGGCCTCATCTGTGGGCTTTTCCGTCGTCCGGCAGGAAACGATGTACAGCAGCGATAATCAGAAGCTGTTGTTCCCTGTGACCTGAGACAGGAAGGAGAGAGAGACGGATGAAAAGGATCGGTTGTCTGATCGCCGCACTGTCTCTGCTGATGACGCTTTCTGCCTGTCGTACAGGCGGGGAAGCCGAGCCAACGCTTCGGATCGGCGTGGCGCTGTATCAGCAGGAGGACACGTTCATTGAGACCGTGACCAGAGAATTGCAGCGGGTAGCCCTGGAGAAAGAACAGGCGCAGAACTGCAAAATCAACTTATATATCACCGATGGAAAAGAGAGCCAGACCAGCCAGAATGAGCAGGTGGACCGCTTCCTGGAAAGGGGGATATGACGTGATCTGCGTCAACATCGTGGATCGCACGGCGGCGGCGGTGATCATCGACAAGGCGCAGGCTGCGGGGGTGCCGGTGATCTTTTCAACCGGGAACCGGTGGAGGAGGATCTGCGCCGCTGGAAACACGCCTACTATGTGGGCCTTCCGGCGGGAGATGCCGGAGTTTTTACAGGGTGAGCTGGTACTGGACGCATGGCGGACCCAAAGAGACACGCTGGACCGTAACGGCGACGGCGTGATCCAGTATGTGATGCTGGAGGGGAGAACCGGGACATCAGGACGCCCTGCTCCGGACGGAATACTGTATCTCCACCCTGGCAAACGCAGGTGTCTCTACGGAAAAGCTGGCCAGTGACGCAGCCAACTGGCAGCGGGGCAGGCCAGCGTCGTATGCGCCAATGGCTGCAGGAGTTCGGAGAGAACATCGAGGTAGTCTTTGCCAATAATGACGACATGGCATTGGGAGCGATTGACGCCTGCGCGGAGGCCGGCTTGGACAAGCGCTCCATGCCCTTCGTCGTGGGTGTGGACGCCACGCCGCCAGCCTTGGAGGCACTGCGGGAGGGAACGCTGAAGGGGACCGTTCGCAATGACGCTGTCGGATTAGCAGAGAGCATGATGGAGCTGGCCGTTTCCCTATCCGTGGATGGAGAGCCTTCTCAGGATCTGGAATTGACGGATGAGCGGTATGTGTGGCTGCGGTATGAGGCGGTCACAGCGGAGAGCTTAGAAGATCAGGCCGTTTCATAAGAACGGCGGACATAGAATAGAAGCCCGCAGAGGGTTGGATGTACGAAGAAAGCAAGGAGGCGCGAGGTATGACATATACAGGGCTGGAGACCTATGTGCAGCAGGCTGCATTTGGATCAAACACTCACTCGGCTTTATGGTGCGGAGGGGGCAGAAAAGGCCCATTCCCGCTGCATGGAGGTCATGGAGGAGTTTTATAAGACCTTTGACCGTCCGGCGGAGGCGCTGTTCAGCGCACCCGGCCGTACAGAGATCGGAGGAAACCACACCGATCATCAGAAGGGCTGCGTACTGGCCGCTTCTGTTGATCTGGATATTCTGGCGGCCGTGGCGCCTACGCAGAGCGGGATCATCCGGGTGCTGTCTCAGGGATATCCCATGATCGAGGTGGATCTCCGCGAGCTTGACCCGAAGGAGGAAGAGATCAATACCTCAGCGGCGCTGATCCGGGGCGTAGCGTCCCGCATGAGCGCCATGGGCTGTGATCTGCGGGAGCGGGGACTGGATGTGTACATGACCTCCACCGTCCCCAAGGGCAGCGGTTTGAGTTCTTCCGCTGCCTATGAGGTGCTGATGGGGACCATGCTCAATGAGCTTTTCTGGGAGGGGCGCTGCACGGCGGTGGAGCTGGCCCAGATCGGCCAGTACGCGGAGAATATGTTCTTCGGAAAGCCGTGCGGGCTGATGGATCAGATGGCCTCCTCCGTGGGCGGCGTGGTATCTATTGATTTCGAGAATACGGCTCACCCGGCGGTGGAGCAGCTGGATGTGGATCTCATGCCTACGGCTACGCCCTGTGTATTCTGGATTCCGGCGCGGGCCACGAGGATCTGACCAATGAATACAGCGCCATCACCAACGAGCTGCGGGCGGTCTGCCGCGTTTTTGACAAAGAGGTGCTGCGGGAGGTGCCGGAGGAAGCGTTCCTTGCGGAACTGCCCAAGGTCAGAGCAGCGGCAGGGGACCGGGCGGTAAACCGGGCCTTTCATGTCTACGCGGAAAACCGTCGGGCACTGGCGGAAAAAGAGGCACTCCGTCAGGGGGATTTCGACAAGTTCCTTGCATTGGTGCGGGAGTCTGGCCGGTCCTCCGCCATGTATTTGCAGAATGTCATTCCCACCGGAAGCACGGCGGCTCAGGAGCTGATGGTGACCATCGCCTTGTGCGAGCGTATTCTGGAGGGGCGGGGCGCTGTCCGTGTCCACGGCGGTGGCTTCGGTGGTACCGCCCAGGCCTTTGTGCCGCTGGATATGTTGGACACCTTCAAGAAAGCGACGGAGGCGGCGCTGGGTCAGGACTGCTGCCATGTGGTGATGATCCGGCCAGCGGGCGGCGTCAGATTGGGATAAGGAGAACGGACGCATGAGTTACCAAGCCATCAAGGACCTGGTGGGCTACGCCCTCCGCACGGGACTGATCGATGAATATGACCGCCCCTGGGCGGTGAACGAGCTGCTGCAGGCTATGGGGATGGATGCATGGGAGGAGCCGGCGGAAACGCATGAGCGCTCCTTAGAGGACATCCTGAAGGAGCTGCTGGATGACGCGGCGGCCCGGGGACGGATCGAGGATGATACCACGAACCGGGATCTCTTTGACACGGAGCTGATGGGGCGGCTGACGCCCCGGCCCTCTCAGGTCATCAGCGAGTTCCGGCGGCGGTATCAAGCTGACCCGAAGGATGCCACGGACTGGTTTTACCGCTTCAGTCAGGACACGGACTACATCCGGCGCTATCGCATCGCCAAGGATGTGAAGTGGAAGGCGGCCACCCCTACGGGGGAGCTGGACATCACCATTAACCTCTCCAAGCCGGAGAAGGACCCCAAGGCCATCGCGGCGGCAAAGGCGGCACCTCAGACCAGTTATCCCAAGTGCCAGCTTTGCCGGGAAAACGAGGGCTACGCGGGACGGCTCAACCATCCCGCCCGGCAGAACCACCGGATCATCCCCATTACCATCAATCAGGAGGACTGGTTCCTGCAATACAGCCCCTACGTCTACTATAACGAGCACTGCATCGTTCTGAACGGGCATCACACCCCATGAAGATCGACAAAGCCACCTTCCGCAAGCTGCTGGACTTCGTTAAGCAGTTCCCCCACTACTTTGTGGGCAGCAACGCGGATCTTCCCATTGTGGGCGGCTCCATTCTCAGCCACGACCACTTCCAGGGCGGCCGCTACACCTTTGCCATGGAGAAGGCCCCCATTGAGCGGCCCATCGCCTTCCGGGGCTTTGAGGATGTGGAGGCGGGCATCGTCAAGTGGCCTATGTCCGTGATCCGGCTCCGCTGCGGAGACGATCAGCGTCTTGTGGAGCTGGCAGACCGCATCCTCACCGCATGGCGGAGCTATACGGACGAGGCGGCCTTTTGTGTTCGCGGAGACCGACGGTGAGCCCCACAACACCATCACCCCCCATCGCCCGGATGCGGGACGGAAGTTTGAACTGGATCTGGTGCTGCGCAACAACATCACCACCGAGAAGTTCCCTCTGGGCGTGTATCACCCCCATCAGGAATTGCACCATATCAAAAAGGAGAACATCGGCCTCATCGAGGTCATGGGCCTTGCAGTGCTTCCCGCCCGGCTGAAAGCCGAGCTGAACGGCGTGGCGGGCACTGGCCCGTGGCGAGGACCTGCGGGCCGATGAGACGCTGGCAAAGCACGCGGACTGGACCGAGGAGCTGAAAGCCCGCTATACGTTTACCGAGGAAAACGCGGAGAAGATCCTGCGGCGGGAAGTCGGCGTGGTGTTCGCCACGGTTTTGGAGCACGCCGGCGTTTACAAGTGTACACCAGAGGGCAGGGAAGCCTTCTTAAGATTTGTTCAGAGCGTGTAAGCTGGATATAGACGTGAAAAATAAGGAGGACGTGTATATGAAAAACCATTCTGGTGGCCGGCGGAGCCGGCTATATCGGCAGCCACATGGTAGCGCTGTTGGTCAAGCGGGGCTACGAAGTTGTGGTGGCGGACAATCTGCGCACCGGACACTGGCAGGCCGTCAAGGGCGCGCGGAAGATGTATGTAGGCGATCTGCGGGGACGGCGCGTTCCTGCATCAGATCTTCACGGAAAACGAAATCGACGGCGTCATCAACTTCGCGGCATTTTCGCTGGTGGGCGAGAGCGTGACCAACCCCCTGAAGTACTACGGCAACAACGTGGAGTGCGCGGTGTCCCTGCTGTCGGCCATGCAGGCTCACGGCGTGGACAAGATCGTGTTTTCTTCCACGGCGGCGGCCTACGGCGAGCCGGAGAAGCAGCCCATTGAGGAAGGGGACCGCACGGAACCCACCAATCCCTACGGCGCGACGAAACTGGCCATTGAAAATATGCTGAAGTGGTGTGACTGCGCCTACAACATCCGCTATGTGGCGCTGCGCTACTTCAACGCCGCTGGCTCCGACACGGAGGCAGGCATCGGCGAGGATCACAACCCCGAATCCCACCTGATCCCGCTGGTGATGAAAACAGCCTTGGGTCAGCGGGATCACATCGGCATCTTCGGCGAGGACTACCCCACGCCGGACGGCACCTGCGTGCGGGACTACATCCATGTGAAGGACTTGGCGGAGGCTCATCTGCTGGCACTGGAATATCTGGAGCGGGGCGGCAGCAGTGACGTGTTCAATCTGGGCAACGGCGCAGGTTATTCCGTGCGGGAGATCATCGAAACGGCCCGCCGGATCACCGGCAAGGAGATCAAGGCCGTTGTGGAGCCCGCCGGGGCGGTGACCCCTCTGTTCTGATCGCCTCCAACAAGAAGGCTGCCGAGGTTCTTGGTTGGAAGCCTGTTCTGGGTCTGGATCAGATCATTTCCGACGCGTGGGCGTGGCACAGCGGCCATCCCAACGGCTATGAGGGATAAGAGATGTATCGACTGAAGCCGTTTGGCGTGCTGAATGGCAGAGAGGTGCCCCTTATCGAGCTTTCCAATGACAAATGCGCCGTGGAGCTGCTGCCCTACGGCGCGGCTGTCCGGGCCATCCGCGTGCCGGATCGAACCGGCAAACTGACGGATATCTGCTTGGGCTATGGCGAACTGGAAAGCTACCGGACGCTGGACGCCTGCTTTGGCGGAACCATCGGCCGCTGCGCCAACCGCATCGGCGGGGCGCGATTCACCATCGACGACAGAGGGTACCGTGTTACGGCCAACGAGGGGGAGAACTGTCTTCACGGCGGAATCGAGGGCTTCCACAAGAAACTGTGGGAATTTACCTGCGAGGAAAACGCAGTCACCTTCTCCTACACCTCTCCCGACGGTGAGGAGGGTTTTCCCGGCGCTGTCCGGGTGGAGGTCACCTATCGCCTGATCGACAATCAGCTCACCATCACCTACAAGGCGGCGGCGGAGCAGAGCACGGTGGTGAATCTCACCAACCATACCTACTTCAATTTGGGCGGCCACAGCAGCGGCACAGTGGAGGATCATGTGCTGACCCTGCGGGCCAGCCGGTATACGCCCATGGACGGCGGAAATATCCCCGTGGGGACGCTGGCCCCGGTGGAGGAACGCCGCTGGATTTCCGGACACCTGCGGCATTTGGGGAGCCGTCTCCACGATAAAGCCTTTTAACGGCGGGCGGGGATACGACCACAACTATGCGCTGGACGGCGGAGAAGGCCCGGTGGCGGAGCTGTGGTGCCCCCGCCACCGGCATCGGTCTGGAAATGACCACCTCGATGGAGGGGATGCAGCTCTACACGGCGGGCTGGCTGACGGAGCGCAAGGGAAAGACGGCGGTGCGGTCTACGGTCAGGCCCACGGTGTCTGTCTGGAGACGCAGTATTTCCCCAACGCGGTGAACTGCCCGGCGTTCCCGTCGCCGATCCTGCGCAAGGGCGAGACACTGCAACAGTGGACGGCGTTCCGCTTCTTTGCACGATAAAATAACGATATAGCCAAAAAGGACAGTGCTTAAAAGCACTGTCCTCAGCGTGTCGAAAAAAAGTCTTTTCCCCCGCATGGGGCAGAAATACACCGTCGGCCCAGCCGGTTTCCGTGCGCTTTGCGCCCGGAAATCGGGGGCCTTCCTCGAAACGGACTCGCTTTCTCCGCCGCTGGCGGCGCATCACCCGTTTCCCCTTCTTGGGTTTCCCGCGCACACCCTTCCCTTACCGGTACGGAGAATTTACCACTTTATCGACAGTTTCAGGCCGAAAATATACACTGTCGGCCCAGTTGGGATCGGAGCCTGCTGCGAATTTTACTCCTGCGGGGTCAGCTCGCCGGTCTCGGTGTTGATGACGTAGCCTCGGATGGTGACATCGGCGGGCATAAGGGGATGGTTGCGCAGCAGGTCCACGGTCTCCGCCACGGAGTTCTCCACGCAGTCAAATCCCCGCAGCCACGCCTCAAAGTCAATGCCGCAGTAGCGCATCATATCAATATGGTCCTGAGAAACGCCCCGCTGGATCAGGTGGCGGATCATCATATCGGCATTGATGTGGGCTACACCGCAGTCTGTATGGCCGATGACCATGACCTCCTCCACGCCCAACTCGATGATGCCCACCAGCAGGCTGCGCACGGCGCTGTCAAAGGGGCCGGTGATCATGCCGCCGGCGTTTTTGATCAGCTTCACATCGCCGTTGCGGATGCCCAGTGCTGCGGGGAGCAACTCCACCAGACGGGTGTCCATGCAGGTGAGGATGGCGATTTTCTTGTCTGGGAACTTACTGGTCTGGAACTTTTCATAGCCCTTGGACCGGACAAATTCGCGGTTATATGCCAGCATTTCTTCGATCATGGCAGTTCTCCTTTTCACTTTTTTTCTATCATACCGGATTTTGCCACCCCGCGCAACCGGAATCTTTCGGAAATTGCAGCATGGCAAATGGCGTATTGACAACATAAAACTTTTTTGATAAAATTCCTTCGTCAGCACAAGCTGGCAAAGTTGGCACAAGCTGACATTTTCCGCATATGTTTTTATACGCTCAGGCAATACAGATATTACGAAGGTATCAGTGTCCTCCCAAGGAGGGTATTGGTGCCTTTTTTGTTTGATGCTGCGGGAAATGCTTGCATAACTTATTTTGGGAGGAAACTATGAAAAAACGAAACAGATTTATCAGCCTTGTGCTGACGCTGGGGCTTGCACTCAGCGTGATGGCCATGTCCGTGTCCGCATCCAAGTTCGTGGATGCCCACGGCAATGAGTTGGAACTGGATGACACGCTGGAGGCTTACAGCAGCGTGGTGCTGTCCGGCGCAGACAACGCGGCCCGTAAGGCGGAGACCAATTTGGGCGATCTGTGGACCGACGCGCTGCGGTGGTTCGCCGTGTCCGGCAAGATCAATGCGTATTTTGACGAGGACGATGTGACCGCCGGCAACACCAAGGTGGAGGTGGACGCCGATCACATTGTTGCCCTCTGGAACGGCGGCAATCTGCGCGCCGACATTGCTGCCGGCAAGTTCGGCACGGCGGAGCTGGCATTCGTCCTGCCCTATCCCAACAAGGTGGCTGTGATCTATATGAGCGGCGCTCAGCTGCTGGAAGCTCTGGAGGCGGCTGCTCAGGCGTTGCCCTACGGCGATGCATCCGCCGATGCCTGCGCTTCCTTTTATGCAGGCTGCGGGCCTGACTTACAGCGTCAACGCGGATCGGGCCTATGATAAGGGAGAAGCCTACGGCAAGCACTGGTTCAAGGCAAATTCCGTCAGCCGTGTGACGATCACCGATGTAACGGCAAAGGCGTTCGATCCGAACGCTACCTATGCGGTCATCACCCACAACGCAAACTTTAACGGCATGGACTCCTCTTATATGTTCAAGGCGGCTGCGGAGGCTAACGAGAAGTCTGCTATCACCAAGGCCGTTGTGCGGGATGTGGTGTGGATGTACATCAGCGAAGAGCTGGGGAATGTGGTGGCGACGCCTATGCCGCCCCTCAGGGCCGCATTACGGTAACGGCCACCGCGGCGCCGACTGAGTCTGCGAAGCCCGGCCAGTCCGCGACCACGACAGAGAATGGAACCTACACCGTTGTGTCCGGCGACTCCCTTTGGAAGATCGCATCTAAGGTCTACGGCAGCGGCAAGCTGTGGAGCAAGATCTTCTCTGCCAATCCCCAGATCAAGAATGCATCTATGATCTATGTGGGTCAGACGCTGACCGTTCCCGCAAAGTAAATCACGGGGCACAAGCCGCAGGAGACCTGCACATCCGTCACAAGACGGATGTGCGGGCATCCTTATTGCTTTAGAACAGAGCGGACCACTTGGGACTGCTGTGTTGTACGGCAATCAGAACCATACCATCGCTCGACAAGGGCAAACACGCCTGACAGCGCGTCTTTTTCGGCGCTTTTTGCTCTTTTTTCGCCTTGGTGGGCGCCAGCCCACCTGCATCTCAAAAAACAAAATCACTCGAAAATCCATCCCTGTCAGGTGCAGATATTTCTGTCCGTCAAAACCGTGTCTGCCCTTGTCAAGCGATGGTAGAAAATGAGGACTTATCGTATGAACCGTGAATTGCAAACGATCATTGTTGAAGTGGAAAAGGCCGTGGTGGGCAAGCGTGAGGTCATAGAAAAGATCCTGATGGCGCTGCTGGCCGACGGACATGTTCTGCTGGACGATATCCCCGGCGTCGGCAAAACAACGCTGGCGGTGGCCCTGAGCCGCACACTGGGCCTGACCTATAACCGCATCCAGTTCACGCCGGATGTGCTGCCGTCCGACATTGTGGGCTTTTCCATTTACAACAAGGACAGCGGCTGCTTTGAGTACAAGAGCGGCGTGGTGAGCAATACCAACCTGCTGCTTGGGGACGAGATCAACCGGACGTCCAGCAAAAACCCAGTCCGCCCTGCTGGAAGCGATGGAAGAACGTCAGGTCACGGTGGACGGCACAACTTATCCGCTGCAAAAGCCCTTTGCGGTGATCGCGACCCAGAACAATGTAGGAACCGCAGGCACCCAACTGCTGCCTTATGCCCAGATGGACCGGTTCCTTGTCCGGCTTTCCATCGGTTATCCCGATTATGAGGCCCAGATGTCCATCCTCCGGGACCGCCAGAGCACAGATCCCATTGGTTCCGTGGTGCAGGTGGTCACCCGTGACGATGTGCTGCGGATGCAGGCGGAGGTGCGGGCCGTCACAGCAAAGGACAGCATTCTGGACTATATTACCCGTCTGGCCATGGCGTCCCGGGAGCATCCCATGGTGGAGGTAGGCATCAGCCCCCGCGGCACCCTGTTCCTTGACCGCATGGCCAAGGCCCATGCTTATCTGGAGGGTCGGGATTATGTGACAGGCGGCGATGTGCAGGCGGTGTTCCATGATGTCTGCACCCATCGGGTGATCCTTAACCAGAAATCACGGCTGTCCGGCGGAACGGTTACGCCGGTACTGAACGAACTGCTGGAAACGGTGGAAGTTCCGGACCGCAGACAGGCATGATGCGGAAACGGAGATTTGCTTACAGCGCATGGCTGCTGTTTGCCATTTTGCTGTATTTCTTTGAGAACAATACCGGCACCCGGACGATTTTGGCCGCTTCAGTTTTCCTGCCGGCTGCGTCGATCCTTCTGCGCGGTGCGTTCAGCCAGACGGGTAACGGTTCATCTATCTGCGCCGGACTGCTGCAAACAGGGAGATGCCGCGGAATGCTCCGTGCGGGCAGAGGGCCTTCTGCCCGGAGCGGTGCTGACGGCAGCGCTTCGGGGCCGCAGCCGCCTGACCGGGGAGGAAACGGCGGTGAAGCTCTCGGCCTCGCGGTTTGCACCTGACGCGGCAGGTACGCTGCGTACCGCCCATTGCGGTACGGTCATGCTTTCTCTCAGCGACGCGGCTGTGCAGGACTGGTTTGGCTTGTACCGCTGTGCCCTGACGGTTCGGAGCACTCGCTTAGTGACCGTCGAGCCACTGCTGTTTGACATGCAGATCACCCTTGCGGAAAATGAAACGGTCACGGCGGACAGCGAGCGCTGGTCTTCCACCCATCCGGGGCACGATTCCAGTGAGACCTTCGGATTCCGTACATACGTCTCCGGCGATCCCATCCGGCAGATCCACTGGAAGCTCTCCCAAAAGACAGACTCCCTGATGGTGCGGGAACTGGGGCTTCCGGTAGCGGAGGAGGTTCTACTGCTGTTGGATACCTCCACCACTGGGAAGGAAGATGCCGCGGATGCGCTGGACGCGGCCATGACAGCGCTGCTGTCCTTGTCCCGATCCTTGACAGAACAGGGGATCACCCATTCTGTTGGCTGGAAAAACAGAGAATTAGAGGAGCTCTCTCTGTGCACAGTACGGATCAGCAGGACTGCACAGCGGTGCGTGAGCAGATTTTGACTGCCGCTGCCGCACCGGATGCGGAAAGCATCTGCGACTGCTTCCGCAAATGGTCCGGGGATGTCTATGCGCATACCGTTGTCTGCGCGCCGTCTTTGCCCCGGGGCCTTTCCCCTGCTGCAGGCGGGCAACCGTGTGACCGTGCTGCTGTCTGATGGCGGCGCACAGAGCTGCGGCGGGGGTGATGGTCATACCCTTTTCGCGGAAGAACATGGCGCAGGAATTGGAATATCTTGAAATTTAAGGAATGTTCATGAAACATCAAACGGTTGGGTTACAATTTGATTTTCAAAAAAGTGAGCGGGCAAAACCATGGAAAACAGCACTCCCCATTGCCGGTGTGCCGCTGCTTGCGGCAGTGCTGCTTCTGGCCCTCAAGCCTGCCAGAGAAAGCCTGAAGTGCTTGTGCAATCTGGTGTTTGCGGCCAGTGAGGCGGTCAATGCCTATGCCTACGATTATTTTAAGGTTTCGGACGCGGCCAGCCCGGTTCTGGCATTGGGCCTGCAGGTGACGGCAGCGGCCGGTGTTCTCCTGCTTGCATACCTGCGCGGCAGCAAGATCGTTCCGCTTCTGGCGGCGTTGGCCCTGGCCGGCGGGGGGAGATCTGGTTCGGACTGACTCCTCCGGCGGCTGTCAATGTACTGATTTTTGCGCTGCTGGCACTGTTGGCCCTGCCTGTGGATACCCTGCGGGGCAGACTGGTATTTCTGCTGGCGGTCATGGCCGTTTTTCTGACAGTACAGCTCTTGGCTCCCGGTGTTCGCATAGGGGTGGAAGAAGCCTCTGAGCATGTGCGGGATCGGCTGGATGCTGCCGAACAGCTTGTTTCCGGCGCAGACTATACGCCGCAGCAGGAACCGCCCCAGACCGCCCGTGAGGAAAACCGGCTGGATACGGAAACCGCCGGAGAGACGTCCGGAGATACGCAGAATACGCAGGACTATCAGCATATTTATGAACAGGAACAGGAAATCAGCCGTCCCAAACGCATCGACTATCTAAAAATCGCCGTACTGACGATTCTGATTTTGGCTCTGCTGACGCTGCCCTTCCTACCGTTCGTCCTGTTTGACGCCCGGCGGCGCAAGGCGATGGAACGGCGGGCAGCGTTTAATTCCCCTGACTGCGGGGAAGCGATCCGCGCTATGTTTCTGCATCTGACTGCCTATCTGGATCACTGTGGAAAAGGCGTTGGGAATCGCCCCTTCTCCCAATGGGACGCTGCACTGGCCCAAACCGTTTCTCCGGAATACGCCGCGCAGTTCCGTCATGCCGCTGCACTTTTTGAGGAGTCTGCATACAGTACCCATGCCATGGGGGGAGGAGCAGCGGGGCCGAACTGCAAAGTCTTTTAACCGAAACGGAGCGGCTGCTGTATGACGGTGCGGACCGGAAAACAAAATTTCGCTTGAAGTATGTGGAGTGTCTCCGCGCCTGAGAGGAAGCAAGAATGAAAAACGCAAAGCTTTTATTGTTGACTGTGGTGCTGCTGCTGACCCTGACAGGCTGCCGTACCCGGACCACCGTGCCTGGGATCCGATCCCCGATGAGAACGGCGAGGCGGCGGAGGACCAACTGGGACAGGCCGAACAGATTAAGGACGCGGAAGACGATCCTGCGGCAGAAGGGGATGTCAGACCGGATGCGGATGCCCCGACCGCAACGGACCCGGATTCCGACCGAAAGACATATGCGGAGGACGCAAATGCTGAGATCGTTCCCGGTGCGGACCAGTCCCTCACGCAGAAGGGGGACGGCGGGAAAACACCGGAGCATGATGCCAATGGGGAGCTACCGGCGCAAAGGATGCCGCCACCGGTGAGCTGACCGCAACGGAAACCGTTCCCGCTGACCAGGCAGGAAAACCGGCGCGGATGAAAGCGGCCAAACGGCAGAAACCGCGTTGCTTTACTATCAAACACTGATGGAGGACCGTTTGAGCGGTCTCTTTGAGTGCCAGCGCTTCTATATTTACTGGGAGACGGCGGAGGACTACCACACTGTCCATAAATCATCTGACGAGCATCAGATCATCTTGAATGCCGGGGCGTATGACGTGTCCGCAAAGCTGCAAAATGACGCACTGATTGTGGATGACGGCTGGATCCAGCGTAAAGATCCCGGCGTGATCGTCAAGGTCGTGGAGCGCTCCGTCCTTGGCAGCGGAGTGTCGTCCACCCGACAGGCGGAAACGGTTTGCGGTGCGTTGAAAACACGGGAGGGCTGGTCCGGCTGGATGCCGTCCGGAATGGCCGAGTCATTTTGCTCTCCGAGGAGCTGCTTTCCGGTCAGGCCAGACGGACCGGCGCGGCGGTTTTGCTTGCCAAGGCCATGTATCCGAGCCTGTTCAGTGATACAGATGGGGAGAGGCGCCCGTGCACTTACTCAGGAAGCATACTGCGCGCCTGCATCCGGTACATTTATTTATGTAGGATGAAAGGAATGGTTTTGATATGACGATTCTTGTGATTGACGGTCAGGGCGGAAAGCTTGAAAACGGCTGGTGGAAAGCATCAAAAAATCCTTCCCGCAGGTGGAGGTCATGGCCGTCGGGACCAACAGCGCCGCGTCAGAGAGCATGATGCGTGCCGGTGCGGACCGGGTGGCGACCGGTGAAAACCCGGTCATTGTTGCCAGCCGGACTGCCCAGATCATCGTTGGCCCTATGGGGATAGCCCTTGCCGACGCGCTGATGGGAGAGATCTCTCCGGCAATGGCCAATGCCGTTGCTGCCAGCGCGGCCTACCGGGTGCTGATCCCCATGAATCTCTGCGACACCTATGTGGCAGGCGTCAGCCAGAAATCTTCTGCCATCATGGATGACGCGATGGAGCATATTCGCCAACTGCTGACGGAGATGGAGATACTGCATGCCTATGACCCGGAACGATGCACGTTCTTCTGTGCAGATCAGAAAGCTTACCTACTCGGCGCTGTATCTTGCCATTGCATTGGTCCTGCCGTTTCTGACAGGGACAGATCCCTGAGATCGGATCCATGCTCTGCCCAATGCACATTCCAGCATTGCTGTGCGGCTTTGTCTGCGGCTGGCCGTGGGGACTGGCGGTGGGATTTGTTTCCCCGCTGCTGCGGTCCCTTCTCTTTTTGGGATGCCTACGGCTTATACGGCAGTGGCCATGGCGTTTGAGCTGGCCGCCTATGGCGCGGTTTCCGGGATCTTATACCGCATTTTCCCCCGCAGAAATTGGTCTGTGTATGTCACTTTGATCGCCGCTATGATCGTAGGCCGCCTGGTGTGGGACGGTGTTCAGTTTGTGATGGCGGGCTTGCAGCATACCGTGTTTGACCGCTCTCTTTTTCTTGCAGGCGCAGTGACCAATGCGCTTCCCGGCATCCTTGTACAGATCATCCTGATTCCCATTCTTGTCATCACAATGGAGAAAGCCAAGCTGACGCTGAATGGGACGAGATAATGACAGAAGATCGAATCGGCAAAAGAAATCAGCGGCAGTATGCACCGGCGATTCCCAGTCGCGCAAAGAGGACCCATCCAATACGGATGGGTCCTCTTTTCAAATAGCTGTCAGCGGAAGGTCGTCTGCGAAATGTTCGCTTCCCGTCCGCAGCGGTTGTCAATGTCGGTATCGTTGTCCTCGAACACGCTGCCGGGGAAGGACAGGGGGCTTTCGGCGGGTACGCTCTTCAGCAGAACGACGGTGCCGTTGTGGAAGAACTCGTTGTTCGCATACTGGGTGTGGGTGACGACGGTACCCTCGGCGTTGAAGCGGAATCCCACCTGATTGTCCTCGAAGCGGCAGTCCATGGCGTTGACCCAGGTGGTGCCGTAGGCAGCACGCCGGTTTTCCAGCCGGAAACAGTACAGCTTGTCAGGTGCAGCTGGCGATCACGGCCAGCGCTGTCACCAGTGCGGCAATGTGCAGGAACTTCTTTTGCAGTGGCTTGGGGGCCTTTTGCTGTGTCCAAGGCTTGATACTGCGGGCGCAGTGGGGACAGAAGAATGCGCCATCCGGGAGGAACTCTGCAAAGCGGGCAGAGATTTTGCTTTTCCGGGGTGATTCTGGACTCTTTCATCTTTAAAATGCCTCCATCAGACGAAGAACGTTTTTATACCGCTTGGCGGGGCTGACGCGACTTTACGAAACGAAGGATCTGACCAAAGCGGAGCTGGCCCGCCGGTCCGGCATCAGCGAGGTCTATCTGCATCAGGTGTTTGCGGGGCGGCGGAATCCTTCCAGGGATCGGCTGCTGTGCATCTGCGTCGGTCTTGGCATCACGCTGGATGAGACCCAGCGGATGCTGACGCAGGGGAGCTACGCCCAACTGTATCCCCGCACCAGACGGGACGCCATTATCAGCTATGGCGTGGTCCATCAGCTGCCCCTGGGGAGATCAATGACAAGCTGTTTGCGGAGCAGGAAAAAACCTTGTTTTGACCGGGCGCTGGGAAGAATTTGCCTGTGCGGAAAACGCACTGCAAATATAAAGACAACGAAAGGGAGGCAGAAGATAAAAAGTTGACAACAATTTTGCTTACGGTGGCAATGACGCTGCCTCTGGTGGCTTGCGGAGGCGGGAACGCCGGAAATACCAATGGCGGAAATACCAACAGCGGAAGCACCGACAAGCATACCCATGTGGAGGAAGTTATGCCGGCAGTGGAGCCCACCTGCACGAAGACCGGGCTGACAGAGGGCAAGCGCTGCTCCGAGTGCGGCGAGGTTCTGGTGGCACAGGAAACCGTTCCCGCTTTGGGCCGCACGACCGAAAGCGGTACCTGCGAAAAGATGCGGACAGTCATTCGGCGATTGGCGCATCGACTATTATGTGGATGACTTCAATCAGCCAACAGATGAATGGTATATTACGGAAGACGAATATCTCGTAAGTACTTTTAGCAACAGCGCAACAACAAATTCAAAATTGTATGCGAATGTAATGGTGGATCTGGACGATAATGTTATGATATTTCTCTATGAATATGGCAGCAGACAGGTCAAAAAACAGCTCTGAGCGCTATTGGAATGAATATAACATCACCATGAGAACGCCCGATGGTGCAGACCACAAGATAACAGGTACTATGTATTGTGGTGATGATAGAGTTAATATTGATGATGCTTATATCGATGAGGTGCTGACAGCAT
>VOFC01002207.1_pt1 | contig 37090 bp, 57 predicted proteins | sample 5384161 | NCBI WGS metagenome assembly VOFC01 (sample SAMN12384722, study PRJNA508395) | human gut metagenome | isolation source: healthy gut B | host: Homo sapiens | reverse complement strand
TCCGCAACCATACTGCACAATCTTAATTTTATCCATTATAATAGCTCCTTTCTGTGCTATAAAATACTATAATGGAGTATACAGTCTGTTGCAGGTAGAGAGTCAAGAGTTTTGTTAATTAATTTTTTGTGAAGATCACGGGGACCTGCAGACGCAGGAACATGTTGCGCTTCTTATTATCGAAAAGATTCAGCTCCGTCATCTCCTCGCAGATATAGTCGCCGTTCAAAATATAGTGATTGGCGCGGCAGTATGCAAGAAGGCGCTCCGCGCCATCGGCCTCCTCGTCGAAGTCATCGAGATAGGCGCAGGCGAACATGCCGCTTTCGATGACCTCGATGCTGTCGCCGTAATCGTGCAGGTGCTTGTCGCCGAAGATGAAGATCTTGTCTGCGATGAGCGTGCCGCGCGCGAAATCGTCCTGTTTCACGCTCGTTCCGAGACTGTACGACAAAAGCTGCGGCAGATTGCGCCCCATCAGCTCCCGGCGCAGCGCGGGACGGCCTTTTCGTAGGCGACGATGCCCTGCTCGTAGACGTTTTCGGCGCACGGAATGTACAGAATGTGACGCTCATCGATGAATTCCAGCGAGATCGTCCCGCTGACCGGCGACTTCCGGTAGCGCTCGATGGACTGGATCGTCCGCTCCACGGCCTCGTGCATCGCCTTGAGATCGCGCATCTGCTGGTGGATCTGGTTGTTTTTTCTCAATGAGCTTCTGCTCGATGAGCATGATGTCCTCTTTCTCAAGCAGCGTCTGGATATCGGTGAGGCTCATGTTGAGATTCCGCATGTACCGGATGATATCGAGCCGCGAGGTCTGGCGGATGTCGTAGTAGCGGTAATTCGTCTCCTCGTCCCGGTAGCTCGGCTGCAAAAGTCCCATCCGGTCGTAGAGTCTGAGCGTGGCGATCGAAACGCGGTTCGCCTCCGCCATTTCGCCGATAGACAGCAGATGCGCGCGTTTTTCGTGGTCCATTTTCGTCCCTCCGTATGGCAAAAAAACTCTAATCCTGCTGTAGACTTTTGTACCCGAAAACGGCGCGTTTGTAAAGCCCCTTTTCTCGTTCAACAAAGAAAAACCAGAGCCGGAGAGATCGTCTCTCCGGCTCCGGCATGAGCGTGTCAAAAAATTTTGACACGCTCTCAAACGAGACCCACTTCGTTGGGCTCTCGTTTGAAAAGGCTGCGGCTCGCCGCAGCGCACTCGCTTCGCTCGCACGTTTGCGAGCCGAGAAGTATTTTTGCCGACGTACACGCCGCCGGCAAAAATGTTTTTGCAGTTTATTTGCGCCTGCGGGCGCAAACTCTGCGAGGCTTTTTCGACAGTCTGAAGCCGGAGCCGGAGAGATTGTCTCTCCGCCTCCGGCATATAAATAAAACTATGTATCAGGGTGCGTCCCCAGTGAGGACGGTGAGCTCGGCGCGCAGCGCGTCGTAAAATTTTGCCATATGGCTGCCGTCGGCGAGCGCGTGGTGGACGAGCAGCGTCACCGGCATTTGCAGTCGGCCCTCGGCGTCTGGCGCGAACGCGCCCCAGGTGATGCGCGGGTTGGATTCCTCGCCGCCCGCCACGGGCTGGATGAGCGCGCTGTAATGCAGCCACGGGAGCGTGGAGATAAAATACATGCTCTCCGTTCGCGTCCTCGCGCAGCGAGCCGTCCAGACGGCGGCGCTGCCGCTCGGTCTCGGCATAGGCGATGTATTCCGCAAAGGGCTTATCGTGGTGCAGCGCGCAGTAGCAGTATGTCCCATCCGCGCAAAGCTCCGTGTGCGACGTCGGGCAGGCGTCGTATTCGATGATGACGCCGTCATGGATGCGCCGCCGCAGCTCCGGCACGCGGTCGGCGGCCTTCGCCGCGGCGTGGAGAAACGTGAGATAAAACGAATACCCGCGCGCCTTGCAGAAGGATACGATATCCGTTACATCAATATCGACCGTCACGCCGGCATAGGGATACGGCATTGAGAGAAAGTACCGGAAGTGTTCGATGCGCTCATAATGCTCCATGTCCAGATAACGAAAGCTCATACCTTCTCCTTCCGCGCCCGAAGGCGCAGCAGCGCGCGTCCGGCGGGCTTTTCCACAAGATACGTGAGAGCCGCGGAGAGCAGGAACGCGGCGGCAAAGAGCAGCGTGTATTTCGTCTGCCAGGCGCGCCCCTCGCTCATCTGCGGGAACTCGGAAACATACGCCGGGATGTGAAACTCCTTGAGCTTCACGGCGAGAAACTGGTGCCAGATATAAAAGTTATAGGATATGGCGCTCAAAAACCGGACGGCGCGGTTTCCGAAAACACGGTCCAGACGCTCCGGCGCGCGGCCGGAAAAATAGAGAAACGCCGCGCCGCACACGCCGAGCGGCAGCCGCCAGAGAAGCTGCGCCATTTTGATCTCCGCGTCCCCCGCCGCGTTCTGCCGCCAGAGGACGGCAAACGCGCCGAAGAGCGCGAGAAGCGCGAGCGGGAAGAACACCCACCGGCGCGGCGCGTCCGCGCGCTTTTTCAAGAAGGTGCGCCGCGAGCATGCCGAGGGCATAGAGATCGAGCATGCAGGGAAGCTGATTCAGCCAGAGCGACAGCTCGTGCGCGCGCAGCGCAACGAGAGCGCGGCTCACGAGCGCCGCGAGCGTCATAAGCGAGAATGTGAGCGCCGGACGCTTTCCAAACGCGCGGGCGAGCAGCGGGAAGAGGAGATAAAACTGCATCTCCACCGCAACGGTCCAGAGCGCGGCGTTGAGGCTCGTCCAGTAATACGTGTCCATCGAGAACGTGTGCGTGAACGTGAGATGCGTGAAGATCGCGCCAGAGCGGAGCGCTGCCGACGGCGCGGCCGCGCGCGAGCGCAAACGCCGCCGCAACGAGCACCGCGAGCAGATAGCACGGCAATATCCGGCAGAGCCGCCGGTAATAAAAACCCCTTCACGTCCGCGATCCGTCCGCCTGCGCGGACGAGCGGACGGTAGAGCAGAAAGCCGGTGAGCATCAGCGTGAGATCCACGAGCATGTACCCGCGCCGCACGATGCGCTGAAGATCGAAATAGTGTCCGGCGATCCGGAACGGCGGATCGAGCCACGACTGCTGCCAGATATGGAACCACGCTATGGTGAAGATGCAAAGAATGCGGAGAACGTCCGCCGCGGCGAAGTACCGGCGGCCAGCGTTTACAGGGAGAGAATCTCGCATTTGAACTCCGTTCCTTTCACGGTGATCATGCCGTAGGTCTGCCGGCCCATGCCGGCAGAGCCGGGGTTAAAAAGCGTTACATCGCCCATGCGGAGGAAGTCCGCTTCGTGCGTGTGGCCGAAGAGCGCGAGCTGCGCGCCCGAAAAGTGCGCGGCGTTCGCCAGACTCTCGTACCCGAGCTTTACGTTGTACCGGTGGCCGTGGGTCATAAAGATGCGCACGCCGTCGGCGTTGAAGAGAAGGTTCTCCTCCGCGTCGCTGCGGGAATAGGCGTCGCAGTTGCCGCGCACATACCGCAGGTCGAGCGACGGGAAATACGCCGCGATCGCCTCCGCGTCGCGCACATAGTCGCCGAGATGGAGCACCATATCGGGCTTTTTGCTCCTCAATGGCGGCGAGCATCGGCTCCTTCACGCCGTGGGAGTCGGAAAAAACGGCAATACGCATAAAGCACTCTCTTTCTCCCCGCTGCATATACTCCTTACAGGGGTGGAACGGATGATGGATATGGAAAAGCTGGGCGCGGAGCTGCTCTCCGGGCGGCAGGGCGGCGCGATCCGCGATATGGCCAACTCGCCCGAGGCGAAAAAGCTCGGCGCGGCGATCGATCCCGCCGCGGCGGAGCGGGCGGTGCGCAGCGGCGACGCCGCGCAGCTCAAGGCGCTCCCTCACGCAGATCCTCTCGACGAACGAGGGTAAAGCCCTGGCCGAAAAAGCTCGCGCTTCGAAAACGGAAAATGAGCGAGCTGGAAGAGCGGCTCAACGCCGTGCTCTCCGATCCCGAGGAGATGAGCCGCATCGCGGCCATGGCGCAGAAGCTCATGGGAGAGCTTCCCTCAGAGAGCGCCGCGGCGTCTTCTGCGCCGGAAGCGGCGGGCGGCGGGCTGCTGCTCGGCAGTCTCGCGGGGAGCCTGCCAGGGCTTTTGTCCCGCCTCACGTCGGGACAGAGCGGAAACGGGAAAAAACAATTGGCCGACGCGCTCGCGCCGTATCTGAGCGCGGAACGGGCGCGCCGTCTCTCCCGGGCGCTGCGCATTGCAGGCGCGGCGCGCATCGCGGGGCGGCCTTTTTCGGAATGGGGGCGCGGCGATGGCCTATAACCGCTATAACGGCGGCACCGGCGAGCGCACGCGCGTGGAAGAGCCTTTGCCGCCGGAGAAGGCGCAGAGCGGCTCGCCGCTGCCGCGCGGGAGCGCGCCGGAGCGTCCCCACCGCCGCCGGAGAACGAAAAAACGCCGCCCTCGCCGCTGCTGTCTCTTCGCAGCGGGCTGGACGGCATCTTCGAGCGGCTCGACCCAAAGCGGCTGGAGACCGAGGACCTTCTGGTGCTGGCGATCTTGTGGCTGCTCTACCGGGAGAGCGGCGATTGGGAATTGCTCATCGCGCTTGGCGCGTACTATTTTGATCTGTAGGGACGGCTCACGGTTTCGTGCTGCCGTCCTCTTTGCCCTTCTTCGGCGCCTTCGCCGAAGGGGCGGACGGGAAATGATGGCCCGCGAAAACATACAGCCATATGCCGAGCGCGAGCGCCACCGCACCGAGCAGCAGCCAGAAGCGCATCGCGGCGTTCGCCGCAAGCAGCACCGCCGCCGCGCCGAGAATGCCGCTGGCGGCATAGAGCACGGCGACCGCCTGCCTCTGCGTGAGTCCCAGCGCGAGCAGCCGGTGGTGGATGTGGCCGCGGTCGGCGTGGAACGGGCTCTCGCCGCGGCTCACGCGCCGGACAACGGCGAACACGGTGTCCGTAAGCGGCAGCGCGAGCGTGAGCACCGGCACCGCGAACGCGACAAGCGTGTACATTTTAAAAAGGCCGAGCACCGACGCCGTGGAGAGAACGTAGCCCAAAAGCAGCGAGCCGGAGTCGCCCATAAAGATCTTGGCAGGATTGATGTTGAACGGGAGAAACCCGAGACACGCGCCGCCGAGCGCGGCGACGAGCACGGAGATCTCCGTCGCCTGCGGGAGAAAAGAGCGACACGGCGAGCATCGAGGCGCACCCGATGCCGCACACGCCCGCGGCGAGCCCGTCGAGCCCGTCGATGAGATTTAAGGCGTTCGTCATGCCGACGATCCAGAGAAAGCGTCACCGGCACGCTCAGCGCGCCGAGCGCGATCGCCTCGGCGGAGGCGTCGCCGGGGTTCGTGAGAATGCGGATCACAACGCCGTGCCGGATGGCGACGACCGCCGCAGCGATCTGCAAAACGAGCTTGACCCATGGGCGGAGCGAAACGAGATCGTCCACCGCGCCGGTCACGACAATGATGACGCTGCCGAGCAATATACCCTGCACCGGCTCGTCGATGCCCGTGAACGGCAGCACTCCGGCGAGAAAGCCGGCAAACAGCGCCAGCCCGCCGAGCCGGGGGATCGGATGATCGTGGACGCGCCGGGACTCGCCCGGCATATCCATCGCGCCGATCTTGCAGGCAAATTTTTCGCACGGGCGCCCGCGCGATACACAGACTCGAGATACGCCTTGTCGCCCAAAATGCGCGTGGCCTCCTCGCGGATGGGGCGCAGGGTCTCCACGACGGCCTCGCCCACGGCGGGCTTGAACGCGCCGTAGCCCTTGCCGGCGAACTCCTGCTCGATCTCGTCAAAGCTCTTGCCCGTCACAGCGGAGTAGATGGTCATCAGGTTCGCAACGCCGGGCTTGTTCGCGGGATCATAGCGCACGCAGTTTTCCGTGTCGCTGTCGGTCACGGCGCGCTTGAACTTGCGCAGGATATCCTCGGGCTTTTCCATCAGGTAAATGGAGCCGTTGGGGTCCTTATCGGACTTCGACATCTTGGCTCCCGGGTCGCTCAGGCTCATCACGCGCGCACCGACCTTGGGAATGTACGGCTCGGGCATCTTGAAGACGTCGCCATAGATGCCGTTGAAGCGCTGGACGATGTTGCGGCAGAGCTCGACATGCTGCTTCTGATCCTCGCCCACAGGGACATAGTCGGGCTGATAGAGCAGGATATCCGCCGCCATCAGCGCAGGATAGGTGAAGAGACCGCCGTTGATGTTCTCACTGTTCTTGGCGGACTTGTCCTTAAACTGCGTCATGCGCGAGAGCTCGCCGAACATCGTATAGCAGTTCAGGACCCAGCCGAGCTCCGGCGTGCTGCGGCACGTGGGACTGGATGAACATGCGTGTTCTTCTCGGGGTCCAAGCCGCAGGCGATGTACTGCGCCAGCTGCTCGAGCGTGCGGCGGCGCAGCGCCGCAGGGTCCTGACGCACGGTGATCGAGTGCATATCGGCCATGAAGTAGTAGTTGTCAAATTCCTCGTCGCGCTCCGCCCAGTTCTTGATCGCGCCGAGGTAGGACCCGAGGGTCAGATCGCCGCTGGGCTGAATGCCGGACAGCATCACTTTCTTGCGCGCCGCGTTTTCCATGTTTTCCATCGTTTTTTCTCCGATCTGTTGTTTTTCTCATTTTATCTCGAATTGCGCCGTTTTGGCGCAGCTATCGACCCAATTTGTTATGTTACCATACCCCTTTTCAAAATACAAGCATATTCCGGTGAAAAAGAGCGTCGTGCGTTCGTTGACTTTTCGGTCAAAATATGGTGTAATAATGTATCTGATTTTGATTTCACTTCAGGAGGTCATCTATGTCCATCGACATGAAGTATTTTGAGGAAATGGAAGCGAAGATCCCGCACGGTAAGGTGCGCACGCGCTTCGCTCCGAGCCCCACGGGCTATATGCACGTCGGCAATCTGCGCACCGCGCTCTATACCTATCTGATCGCCCGCCGCCACCACGGCACGTTCATTCTCCGCATCGAGGACACCGATCAGGGCGTCTCGTCGAGGGCGCAACGACGTCATCTACAAGCACCATGGCCGAATGCGGCCTTTCCCACGATGAAGGCCCCGACGTCGGCGGCCCCGTCGCCCCGTATATCCAGTCCGAGCGCCGCGACACCTACGGCAGGTACGCCGAGCTTTTAGTCGAGCGCGGCCACGCCTACTACTGCTTCTGCGAAAAAGCCGAGAGCGAGGAGGACAGCGGCGAATTTGACCGCGCGGACGATAAGCCCGTCTGCCCTGCCGCGACCTGCCGCTCGAAGAGGCCAAGGCGCGCGCGTCGCCGCGGGCGAGCCCTACGTCATTCGCCAGCGTATCCCGAAGGACGGCACCACGACCTTCCACGATGCAAGCTTTGGCGACATTACGGTGGAGAATAAGACGCTCGACGATCAGGTACTCTTGAAGCGCGATGGTCTGCCGACCTACAACTTTGCCAACGTCATCGACGACCACCTGATGGGCATCACCCACGTCGTGCGCGGCAGCGCGGCGTCATCACCGACTGGACGGAGGGAGGCCGTGCACGACTGTCTGATCGGCGCGGCGGCGGAATTCGGCTGCAAAACGCTCTCGTCATGTGGCCGGTGCGCATCGCCGTTTCCGGCGAGGCCGTGACGCCCGGCGGCGCCGTGGAGATCTGCCATATCCTCGGCCGGGCCGAAACGCTCGCGCGCATCGACAAGGGCATCGAAAAGCTGGAAAAATGACAAAATAAGGTCGAAGAAATTCGGCAAACAGCGCCTCTTTTTCGCCATACTAAGCGAAAAGAGGTGCTGTATTATTATGAAGAAACGAACGACCATACGAATTATCTCCTTCCTCGCCGCCGCGACCGTCTCGCTCGGCGCGGCGAGCGTCATTTTCTACCGCCGCGCCGTGACCGCCGAGCGGGAGGAGCGCCACCGCGGGGAATACGCCTTTTTCCGAGCTGTGCGCCGCGGCAGACGGCCTTTCCGCGGCGCTCGAAAAATCACAGTACGCCGTGAGCCCGGCCATCACTGCCTCGCTCTGCGCGGAGGTCTATTCCCGCGCGCAGACGGCGAGCGCGGCGCTATCGTCGCTCTCCGTCCCGCTCATGGAGCTGGAGAATACGGCGTCCTTTTTCGCCAGGACCGGCGACTACGCGCTCTGGCTCCTGCGCGAGAGCAGCGGCGGCGACGATGTGAGCGAGGAAGCGCGCGAAAATCTGCGCGCGCTCGGCGACACGGCCGCGCTCCTCTCCGGCAATCTGGCGCAGCTGCGCTCGGACGTCGCCGGGGGTCTCGTGAGCACCCGCGCCGCCGCGGCGATGGACGACGCGCTCCCCACCCTTGGCGACAGCTTTCTCGGCATGGAGCAGGAGTTTCCGGAAATGCCGACGCTCGTGTACGACGGGCCGTTTTCCGCCTCCGTTGCCGAGCGCGAGCCGCACATGATAAAGGACGCGCGCGAGGTGACGCAGGACGCCGCAGCGCTCGTCGCGGCGGGGTTTCTCGGTATGCGGAGCAATCGTCTCCGCCGCCGGAGAGAGCGAGGGCAAGATTCCCGTCTACCGCTTCACCGGCGGGGACTACACCGTGAGCGTCAGCCGGAAGGGCGGATACGTCGTGCGCGCCCCTCACAGCGCGCGCGGTGCGCTCGGCCATCACCGTGGACGCCGCGCTTGAAAAGGCCGCGGAATTTCTCGCCGCGCACGGCTGCCGCGGCATGAAGGAGAGCTATCATATTCTCAAAAGGACCACGTGCTCACCGTGACGTACTGCGCCGAGCAGAACGGCGTGATGTGCTATCCGGACATGGTAAAGCTCGCCGTCGCCATGGATACCGGCGAGATGCTGCGCTTTGACGCCGAGGCCTATCTCACCTCCCGCCGAGCGGGATCTGCCCGAACCGGCGGTGTCGGAGGAGGACGCCCGTGCCATGGCAGGGGAGGGGTTGACGGTCCAAAGCGAAAAACTCGCCGTCATCCCGACGTCCGGCGCGGAGGAGATCTACTGCCGCGAGCTCATCTGCGAAACGGAGGACGGGCGGCATTATCTTCTCTATGTGAACGCGATGACCGGCGCGCAGGAGAAGATTTTGATCCTTCTTGAGGACGAGAGCGGCACGCTTGCACTCTGAAACCCCTCAAAACAGTGGGAAAACTTGACAGAGGCGGATTCGTATAGTAAAATACACACACTATTATGGAATAGTATAAATTCCGAAAGTATGCAGTTCTATTATACAAAGGAGGTCATCCTAATGGGCTTCATTCCGAAACCACCTGCCGCCGCTGCGGCCAGAAATACTCCGGACTGCGCAACCGCTGCCCGAACTGCGGCACGCCCCGGCAGAATCAGCCGAACCGCGTACCGCATACGACCGCATCCGCCACGCCGAACACCGCCGCTTCCCGCCGCGCCGGCGCCGATATCCGCTGGCAGCTCATCTTCGGCGGCATTCTTCTCGTCGCCGTGATCCTCGCCGTCGTCGTGCTCATCGCGGGCGGAGGGAAGGACTCCGGCCCCAGCTCCGGCAACCGCCCGTCCGTGACGAATAACCCCGGCAGCCAGATCGTCTACAGCGCGGCCGACCTGCCGACACCCCAGCCCCTCGCCCATCCCGACGCCCGAAGCCAGCCCCCACCCCGGTCATTGAGTCGATGGCGATCGCGTTCCTCAACAAAAATGTCAAGGAGCACTCTCTCACGCTGACGAACGCCGGAGAGATCACGATCGATCTCGATCTGAACGTCTTCCCTGAGCTCGGACGACCTGCCCGTGACGTGGAGCAGCAGCAACGAGAAGATCCTCACCGTGGACGACCGCGGCGTCGTGACCGTTGTCGGCGCCTCGCCGAACATCACCGTCCACGCGGTGATCGTCGCCGAGTGCGGCGGTCTGCAGGACTATGTGACGATCTACGTCCCGGCGTATCAGGCGGCATATCTCACGCAGAACCTGTACGATCCCGAAACCTACGAGCAGGACAATCTCGAGTGGGACAGCATCATCTACGCCAAGCCCTCGGCCAAGCCGGGCTGATCGACGCAGATTTTTCCGAAAAATAACGCAAAAACAGTTGACAAGGGGTATTATCTTTTTGTATAATACCCCTTGCCTTGAAAATTCGGACGATTAGCTCAGCTGGTATGAGCATCCGCTTGACGTGCGGAGGGTCACAGGTTCAAGTCCTGTATCGTCCACCAGAAACATACCGCTCCTTACGGAGCGGTATGTTTTTTATATCGGGTGGCTCGAACCTGTGACCCTGCACCCGAAGGGCGCGTTGAGCGAAGCGGAATATGTGCGGACGCAGCCGCGCGGCAGGCATCCGCAAGTTCGAGTCCTGTATCGTCCAGCAGAAACATACCGCTCCTTACGGGCGGTATGTTTTATATTGAAAACAAGTCTCTTTTCATAACGCATCAGGCCGCCGGTTTCTCCGGCGGCCTGATGCGTTTATTTATAGCTTCTGCGGGTCGTTTTTTTTCACCCATTCCTCGGCGAAGCGGGCGAAGCGGCGCGTGGCAGGGCCGGCGCGCCCGCCGGCCGGTACTGCCAGCGCGATCGTCCGGCTCGAGGGCGGCGTCATCTCCCGCACGGCGATGCCGTCGCGGTGGCCCTGCAGAAGAAGCTCCGGCACGATGCTCACGCCGAGCCCCTGCGATACCATGGCGAGAATGGCGTAATCGTCCTTCGTTGTAAAGCGCACGTTCGGCTTCACCCCGGCGGCGTCAAGCGCGCGTCGCGCGTCGTCGTCCGAGGACTCGAGCAGCGAGATGAACGGCAGCGCCGCCACCTCTTTTACCGGGCAGACGTCCTTCTTTGCCAGCGGATGGTTCTCCGGCAGTATGGCGAGAAGCCGATCCTCCCGCAGGGGAATGCATTCGCACCGCAGCGCCGTCGGCAGCGTGATGAACCCGATGTCCACGCTCCCGTCCGTCAGCCAGCGGTCTACATCGTGATAGTCGCCGTTGAAGAGCTTGAACTCCACGCGCGGGTAGAGCGTCTGAAATTCCTGCATCATGCCCGGCAGCCAGTGCACCGCCACGCTCGTGAACGTCGCAATGCGCACCGTGCCCGCCGAAAGGCCGCGCAGCTCCGCCGCCGTCTGGTCGAGCTGCTCCTGCGAGCGGAGAATGTCCCGCAGAAACGGCATGATCTTCTCTCCCTCCGGTGTCAGGCGCGCGCCCGTGCGGCTGCGCGTCAGGAGCGGAAAGCCGAATTCCTCCTCGAGCGCGGCGATGATGTGGCTCACGCCCGACTGCGTCAGCCCCAGCTCCTCCGCCGCCTTCGTCAGCGAGAAGAGCTCCACCGTTTTTTCAAAAACTTCATATTTTTTCGTATCCATGAAAATTTCCTCTTGCAATTTAGCGCGTTAAGGTGTATAGTACGCCCATAACATTTTTATCGGTAATGCATTGCATTATAAAACGTAATGCGTCGGTTGTCAAGGGGAAGAAACATGAATCATTCGGAGCTTTTTAATGTTTATCCTGTATCTGGTATTTATGCTGGGTATCGGCATCTGGTTTTTTGTGCGCAGCAAGAACGCCGGAGAGAAGGACTACTTCCTCGGCGGACGCGAAATGGGCGCGTGGGTGTCCGGCCTTTCGGCGGGTGCGAGCGACATGAGCGCGTGGGTGCTCATGGGCATGCCGGCGTCCATCTATGCTTACGGCATGGGCAAGGCGTGGATCCCGGTGGGGCTGTTCATCGGCTATTCGCTCAGCTGGATCTTTATTGCGCCGCGGCTGCGCTCGTTCTCCATCGTGTGCGGCGACTCGATCACGATCCCGCAGTACCTGACGAACCGGTTCAAGGCGAGCTCCCGCGCACTGCAGATCATCAGCGCGGTGATCTTCCTCGTGGCGTACACCGTGTATTCCGCGAGCAGCATCAAGGCGTGCGGCACGCTCTTTGAAACGGTACTCGGCATCCCGGCACAGATCGCAATGTACGCCGCGGCGGTCATTATCGTGGGATACACGTTCCTCGGCGGCTTCAACGCCGTGTGCTGGACGGACTTTTTCCAGGGGCTGCTGATGCTCGGCTCGCTTTTCGCCGCGCCGATCGTCGCGCTGTGCATGATGCAGAAAAGCGGCACGACCGCCGGAACGCTGCCCGCGGGCTACTGGAACATGATGACCTCATGGCAGGACATTCTCTCCGGTCTCGGCTGGGGTCTCGGCTACGCCGGTATGCCGCACATCATCATCCGGTTCATGTCCGTGAAATCGGACAAGGAACTCAAAAAGGCCGCGAAGGTCGGCATCGGCTGGACGTTCTTCATTCTCATGTTTGCGGTGCTCGTGTCGGTCGTGGCGCACCTCTTCCTCGGCGACGGGCAGGAGAGCTCCACCATCTTCATCGCCATCGTGCGCCGCATCTTCACCGGCCCGTGGCTGGGACTCATTTCGGGCCTGCTGCTCAGCGCGATCCTCGCCGGCGCGATGAGCACCGCCGATTCGCAGCTTCTCGCCGCTCCGTGATTCGCAAAGGGACAGAGCACGGATAAGGAAATGCTCTGGGTCGGGCGCATTGTGGTGCTCGTGATCGCCGCGGCGGCGCTGCTCATCGCCTCCAACCCCGGCAGCGGCACGATCATGTCGCTCGTTGAGAACGCGTGGGGCATCTTCGGCGCGTCGTTCGGGCCGGTCATCGTGCTGAGTCTCTTCTGGCGCGGCTTCACGTTCTCCGGCGCGGCGGCGGGTATCGTCGCGGGCGCGGTGGTAGATGTGCTGTGGCTCGTGCTCTTCAAGAGCACCGGCGTTTGAATCGTCCCCGGCTTCGCCGCCGGACTTCTCGCCGCAGTCATCGCCTCAGAAGTGCTCGAGCGCGGAGAGCCGCGAAGCGCCGCGGCGCTCTTCGATGCGTGCATCGCGTATAAGGACTGACCCCGGTGTTTCCGGCAAAGCGCAAAAACCCTCTTGCTGCAAGCCCTGTTGCGGCAGGAGGGTTTTTGACTGTTTTATATGGCCGCCCTGTCTCTGTTTGCCGATCATGCCGAAGAATGGAAACGCGATTTATGCCAAAACTGCCTTTAAAGTTTCGAGATTTATGGTATAGTTATAGTTACTCTACAGAAAGGGGATGGTTTTCGTTTGAGAATCCTTTTGTGATGATAATCCGGAAATATTGGATCAATTACAAAAATATGTAACGGAATTTTTTTAAAGGCATGGGAAAACTTCTGCCCGAAATGGCTGCCTACACCAGCGGAGACGATCTTCTGCAAAAAGGAACGCTATGCGAGATATCGCCTTCCTGGATGTTGAAATGCCAGGCCGCAGCGGAATTCATGTTGGCGCTCGTCTGAAAGAGCTTAACCCTAAAATCAAAGTATTTATTGTAACTTCGTTCCCTGACTATTTGGACGAAGCCATGAGATTTCAGGTGTTTCGGTATTTGTCAAAACCGATTGATAAAAATCGGCTGTTTCGCAATCTGAAAGATGCAGTTTATCTTCACAATATGGAGACCCACGTTATCCCTGTGACAAGCAAGGATGGGGTTGTCGCGCTTCCCGCCGACCAGTTCGTATGCGTAGAGACCGATTCGAGAAAAACATATATCTACACACCAACGGATAAAATCCAATCCGTTGAAAGCATAGAAAATGGAAGGAAAAAATTGACGCTTCCATGTTTTTTATATGCCATATAGAAGCTTTATCGTTAATATGCAGTATGTAGTGTCCTTCTCCAAGATTCCATTCAGTTGAGATGCGGAGATACAATAAAAGAAGCCTATTTGGCCAAACGCAAGTATAACGAGTTCAAGGACAGATACTTAATATTTATGGAGAGCATAAGATGAGCCCGGAGAGAATATGCTCCGCAGTTGTATATATTGCGGAGGCGATTACAGCCGGGCTTTATTTCAGGTTCTTTTGCTCGAAAAAAAGACCGCAAAGGTCCGGGTAACGCTTTTAACTATTGTTTATTTTTGTTGTGGCTCTTCCAGCTGGGGAACTTTTTTTGTAAACGCCCTGCTCTTCTTTGCCGGAAATCTTGTCCTGATCCTTTTTGTGCTATGCAACGGGGAAAACCGCCGCCATTCTCCACGCCGCATTCATGACACTCATGATGATCATAACCGAAGTGATCGTTATGGTGTTATTATCCTCCATATTCGGGGATTTTGGAGCATTTACCTATAATCTGATAGCGCAGATTGTTACCAGTGTTTTAAGTAAAATACTCTATTTTTCCGTTATTCTGGCATTTTCGAGGATTTATGGCTCTCGGAGAAAAAAGCGAAGGAGGAGCCGTATTTCGTTTTTACTGATCTGCCTTTTGCCCGCCGCCTCGATGGTGATCTCCATCATGATCATGTATGTGGGGGTAACCGTGCCGCTTACCGGCTGCACGGAAGCCCTGATGATGGTCAGCGGATTCCTCCTTCTGTTTGTGAATATCGTTGTTCTGGCGGTAAATAATCAGATCCAGAAAATCTACGACGATCGCACACGGCGCTGCAGCTGCGGCTTCAAAAAGGAAGCCGATGTAAATTACTATCACATGCTTCAGGTGCAGTATGATAATCAGCGGGTGCTGATCCATGATATTAAGGGATCAGTTTCGCGTCATAGAGGGACTTGCCAGAGAAAACAAAAACGAGGAAATTATCGATTACCTTTACCGCTTTGAATCGAAGCCCGAGCTTTCTAACCAGGTCCGTCTGTGTGATAATTCGGTGCTGAACGCTATTCTTGTCTGGTACGCGGAACAATGCCGACAAAACGGCATTACCTATCACTGCGATGTACGAGCCGATTGCGTTTCGTTTTTAGATCCTAATAGCATAACGGCACTGTTCGGAAATCTTTTATCCAACGCATTTGAGGCCGCGTGCCTTTCCGCAAGAAAATCCATAGAGCTTTCCGTGGTAAAAAAACCGGTTGGGGGCGTAATCCTTTCTATCGTCAACTCGTGTGATTCAGAGCCGCCAAAGGATTTGGACGGGAACTTAAAAACTACAAAGAAAGACACAGAGCACCACGGCTTAGGTCTGAAAAGTGTAAATAAGGTCATCAAGCAGTACGGTGGATTTTCCACGTTATATTACGATGAGGCAGAAAAATGTTTCATTGCATAATCCACTTCCCGGCAGAAAAAATAAAGCAGCGAGCTTGAAGTATCGAAACTTCAAGCTCGTTGTCTTTAACGGAAAAGTAAAGTGATGGTTATGTAATGCATGCAAATGCGATTTCCATTTTTCGCATCTCAGGCGATTTCAAGCATTTTCTGGTGCGGGTATTGGGTGATCTGAAGCATGGGCGGATTTTCCAGCAGGTCATTATAGTCGTTCTGCCATCCCATCACGATAAAGGGCAGAAGCATCGTCTTACTGGCATTCTGCTGCAGCGAGAAGGAAAGGCCCGGCATATGTGGATTGGAAATAGCGAAACAAATATTATCGATTGATAATATGTAGTTTTTCCCCACCAGGTTATATAGTAATAAGGCTATGCCTTTTTCATTGGTATAAGGATTGCTGGTGTTTGTTACGGTTATCTCTATTGCATACACATAATCGGAATATGGTCCCAGTTCCGACAGACGATCACCCGCATTATACCGATCAAGAAACTCTTTTGCGCTCACCAATTCCGAACGCAGCACCTGCACGGAGTACCCGTCCATATCCTCAAACTCATAGTCAAAGTAGTCATTTTCAATAGGCACTATCTCGCCAAGCGGATAGACGATTTTCTGAGGCAAGTCCAGATCTGCGTTGATGGAATACACTCGCGCTGCCCATCCCAAAACAAGAAGGGGAGATAACCACCGGCAATATAAATTTTTTTCATTTCGTACCTCAAAATGGCTTATACAAATGTTCTGTTATTTTCCCTTGCCCCAGAAGAAAGATTTCATCGGAGACGTCTTGAAGTACAGGAAGATCATGGCAGGCAAAATTATAATTGCGCCACGCTCTCTTTCTTTTTTGCAAGAATTGTTTTCACCAAAAGAGACCCCGCTGCTATCCAACGAGTTGGTGGGTTCATCGAGAATGAGAATATCCGGCTTTTCCATGATAGCAGCTGCTATACCGAGTCGTTGCTTCATTCCCAAAGAGAACTTTTTATATTTTCGTTTATCCAGCGGATCTAATCCCACAGAAGTAATTGCTTCGTGTATTTCCTCTCGGGTGATTATATTTTTAATAGAAGCAAGCATTTCCAGGTTTTCAAATCCGGTATAGCTATCTAAAAATGCGGGGTTTTCTAACAGAAGACCTACACTCTGCGGGAAAGTGATCTCTTTTCCCAGCCGTTTTCCGTCGATCACGATCTCCCCCTTTGTGGGATAGATCAGTCCGCAGATCAGCCGCATCAGCATGGTTTTTCCGGAGCCATTTATTCCCTGAAAACCATATACGTTCCCTGATACAAGTGTCATAGATACGCTGTTTATTATAGGGACGCCGTAAATGCTTTTTGACACTTCATTTACCACGATTTCGCTCAATATATTCACCTCTTTAGTCTCTATTGATCAAGTCATAGGAACGGAAAATTATTGCGCCCAATAGTATCAGGAAAAAAGTCAAATGAAACTGCATAAATATAGCCGGTATCTACGTTTACGCCGTTTGACATAAACAGTTCGGTTCGGATAGGCATGGCATAATTACATAAGAGCGCCGGCGAGAATAGATATACCGAAAGGATTGCTATTACGGCCATTGTTAAAAAACTAAGTGTTGGTTTAATAAACAGAGAAAGGGTCATCTGGCATAGACACAAGGAAAATGAAACAACAACAGGCAACAGCAAAGCAAAGCAGGGAGATTTGTATTTGGCCAATTGCCGTACCGGTGGAAAAGGTCTGAAAAAAAAAGCTTGCTAAATTATGTCTGCATGTAAAACAAGAGAAAGATCCGCCTTCGTCACTAGGCAGGCAATGCACACTGTCACCCAGAGGACTGTATGAAAAAGGAGTGTTCCGAAAAAGCACCACAAGGTTTTTGATAGCCACCACAGGCGGCGACTTCCGCTGCGTGTTAGAATCTGAATGCCAAATGTTTGCATGTCTTTGTAAGCATAACTTGACATGAAAAACAGCAGGGATATGAGCCAAATCATCCACCTTGCAGGAAATTGAAACGAGCTCTGCAGGATTGGGAATATACTGCGCCATACCACCGTATATGTACATAATATGGTCCGCATATGTCGGGATCACATTGGACGCGGATGATTCAGCAAGTGCTAACGGATAAAACGTCCGGTTAAAATCGACAAACGAAATAAGCTCTATTATAAAAGGAGCAAGTATAAGTCCAACGTTTTTTTGCAAATACCATTCCTAACATCGAAATGTATAAGTTTAGTAAAGTTCATTTCCTTTTCCTTTTTTATAACGGTTGGAACAAAGGTAAGCACGAAAAGGATCAGTGCTTCTGCAACGATAACATTCCATCCGGCGTCATAGCGTGCTGCGGCAGGATGCAAAAAGTAAATGGGAGAAAATTCGGTGTACCGTATAAGATTGTTCGTATAAACAATCGAGACACCGGCAAAGTTCAATCCCAAAAGCAGAAAAAAAACGGTAATAAGACAACAACAACACGATTCTTATAAATGGTTGAAATGGAATAGGACAGGCATGCAATCAGTCCGCAAAAAGAGAAAATCAATAGCTAAATAGAGCAGCACATAAACCGCCGGATATGTGTAGTACAGTTCCGACATAAGGGAGGCCCCATTTACGGCATACCAGATGAGATAGGAAGGATCCGGGCATACTGCGGGAACAAACATGGCTGTCAGCAAAAAGTTAAAGACCAAAGGAATGACCATTGTCAAACCGCCGGAAAGGAATACGGCGCAGTATTTGGCGAAATAGTATGGAAATTTTCCAGTTTTGAGTACCATACACCTTGTGTAACCGATGCGGTGCTCGTTACAAAAAAGACCAACCATAGGGTATTGCTACCAAAAGAGGGAATATAAAAAAATATACGGATGACCCTAAAGTATAGGTTTCCCCGCCCACCCAATGATTGTATAGGGTGTTCATGGCTGCATGGGGGTTTCGATGTTGGAAAACCTCAGAAAAGCCATTTACAACTTGTATACCACGATAGTAGCTTTTTACTTGAGGTATCAGACTGCATAACGTGACCATACAGCCAACCGCGATCGCTATAACAAACAGTCGGTTTCTTATTGCCTTCCTGCACTCAAGGTATAGTGTCCTTTTAAACATACAAATCTCCTTAAGCCGGAAATAAAGCTAAATACTGCCTTAGCGTTTCTATCCGGGGAATTGAAAATTAAAAATAACGAGCTTTTATCATACTTCGTCAGATCGACATACCACCCGACCTTCACCGACAGGCTTTCGCCAGCGGGCAATGTGTAATGATAATACTCGCTGGAGTACTCTCCCCGATCTTGGGCCGGCGTTTGAAAAATATGCGGGATAGGCCAATGGATAAAACGAGCGCACGGAGAGATCCGTCTGGCTCGGCTCGCAATAGGTAAGCTCAAGACTCGATATATTCAGCTCCTGCGGCATTTCATTATTGCGGATTGTGATATCCACAAGCAGGAACTGAACTTCCGAACGCAAAGTTCCCGTTTTCATCCGTAAATCGATAATCTATGTATTCTTCCATCTTAGACGAATCAATGCCAGCAGCGTCAGATGAATCGAATATTTCTGCATTGGTGACAATATACGTCATGGCGTTTTCCACGAGATCGCCCTTAAGAACACCGGCAGCGGATATTTCTTCACCAAATGCTCGAACGGCTCCATCCTGAATGTTGTATTCCGGTGCTGCAAAAGTGTCCTCCGTGATTTCGCTTACACCGATTTCATCCGGTTCTTCTGCTGCAAATTGCGGTTTGTCCATAGAATTTGCAGCCTCCGCTTCCGAGTCTTTCTCGCTGAAGCCGGGCCTGTTTTTCCTGCGGCTCACCGCTTTCCCGCAGGACGGCAGGAGTGTCAGTACGCAAATAAGGATCAAATGTAAATCGTTTTTTTTCATTGAAATTTCCTCGCAAAAAACGGTGTTCAACAATGATTCCCGATACCTTTCGGAAAGTCATCCCGCTTTCTTTTTAAAGGGTTTTTCTTTGTATTTCAAGTGGCCTTGCGCCAAATGACGTAATGTCTGCATTTTATGCAAGGCAGACTTAAACTCCGAAAGAATGCCCGGAAGATCCAAGCGATCTTCCGGGCGTTTGATGTTTCAAAGAGCTGTATGGAAAGAAAGCCACGGCGTTAGGTCAATTGCCTGACGCCGTGGCTTTTAGATTATGCCGGATTATTCCGCGTCCTCCCTCGTCCTCAAGCAGGAGCGGGAGCGTGGCCTCATACTTGGTTTCGGTGGCGCTTCTTCCTCCTCCGCCTGTGCGGTGTAATTGCGCACGATGGCCGCCGCCTTCTCGATCGGCAGGAGCGTACCGGCGCCCGCGACGCAGCCGCCCGACACGCCATGCCCTCGAGCAGATACCCGTCGTACTTGCCGGCCTTGGCAAGCGTGAGCATTTTCCGGCAGTCCTTTGAGCCCCTGCGCGCACGCGGTTTTCACCTCGCGGTCGGGGTCGATGTGCGAGATCGCCTCGCGCACCGCTTCCCGCAACGCCGCCGGAAACGGCAAAGCCGCGGCCCGCCGCCGTGCCTTCGCGCAGCGGCGCGGTCTGGGTGATCTCATTAAAGTTGATGCCCTTGGCCTCGAACATGCCCATGACCTCTTCAAACGTCAGGACAAAATCGACTTCGCTGCGCACGGTCGTGCGCATGGCTTCAAGCTTCTTTGCGCTGCACGGCCCGATGAACGCGACCTTCTCGCCCGGGTGCTGCTGCTTGCAGAGGCGCGCCGTGAGCACCATGGGCGTGAGCGCCATGGAGATGCAGTTTGCCTGCTCCGGGAAGAGCTTTTTCGCCATGACCGCCCAGCTCGGGCAGCAGGACGTCGCCATGAACGGCTGCTCGGCGGGGACCTTCTCCAGAAAGTCCTTCGCCTCGTCCGTGCAGAGGTCTGCGCCGACGGCCACATCCGCCACATGCCGGAAGCCGAGCATCTTCATCGCGGCCTTGAGCTTATCCGGCGTCATGCTCGGGCCGAGCTGCCCGACGAACGCGGGCGCGACGATCGCAATGACCTTTTCACCGCCGCGCAGCGCGTGAGCTGGAAGAGCTGACTCTTATCGGAGATCGCGCCGAACGGACAGTTCACAAGACACATGCCGCACGAGACGCACTTATCATAATCGATATCGGCGCGGCCGTGCTCGTCAGACCGGATGGCGTCCATACCGCACGCCTTGGCGCACGGGCGCTCCTGCAAAATGATCGCATTGTAGGGGCAGACATCCGCGCACTTGCCGCAGCGGATGCAGAGATCCTCCCGAATGCGGCTCACGCCGCGGTGGCTGAAGCTTGACCGCCTTTTCGGGCAGATCTCGCGGCACGGGTGCGCCAGGCAGTTCTGACAGAGGTTCGTAACGATATAGCGCTTTTCCGGACAGGCGTTGCAGGCGAATTTCAGAATATTCACCAGCGGCGGCTCGTAATATTTCTCCGGTCTCGCGCTCTCCTCCACCCGCGGCGAGGGCGCGTGCTGGTCGAGCGGACGGGGGCTCAGGCCCATTGCGAGACGCAGCCGTTCGCCGACGATGGCTCTTTCCCAGAAAGATGCTGCTGCGGTGCTCGGCGACCTCACCGGGGACGATCTTATACGGCAGGTCTTCAATGCGGGAATAGTCCCCACCCTCGTAGCCCATGCGGGCGACTTCGGTGAATACCTGACGGCGAATGTCGGTAATGGTGGAATAAATGCCGCGAATGCTCAATGAAAACCCTCCTTCGTTCGATTTATCTCGACGCGTTACGCAATATCTCGCTCCATGCCTCCGGCGACGCGGGGAGAGATGCGCCGCATCTCCGTCCGCTTCCTGCCAGACGAGGCTCTCCTCTTCGACCCAGAGCCGGTATACGCTCTCCGTGCCGTCCGGCGCGTCGAGCGTGATCGTATAGTCGCAGTCTCGCTCCGGCATGGGCGTTTCGCCCTCGTCGAGCAGGAGATACCCGGCGAAAAATCCGTCGTCCGGCAGCGTGACCGCGTCGTCCGATGCGCCGTTTTCCGCGGTGACAGTGACCGTAACGCTGCCGTCCGCCGCGGCGCTATCCGGCGCGGCGGCCATCATCCTGCCGCCTGCGGGCGCTGCTGGTGCTTCCGCCGGGGTTTCCGTTTCGGCACTGTCCTCCGCCGCGCTGTACATGGCGATCTCCGACTCTTCCCTCGCCGTGCTGCTCGCGCCCTTCGCGGCAAAAAGTGCCGCCAAAAGTTACCCCCGCCCAGATCGTCACGGCTGCCGCCGCGAGCGCGCCATAGCGCGTCACAAGGCGCGCGATGCCCGCTTTCTCTTCACCGGCTTCTCCGCCGGAGCAGCGGTTCATGGACGCGCGCCATCACGTTCGCCGTGAAATTCTCCGGCACATCGCCGAGCGCATCGTCCGTGCCGGATATTGCCTGCATCGCCTCATAAAAGCTCCGGCAGGCCTCGCAGCTTTCCAGATGGGCACGAAGCTCCTTGTCCTCTTCGGCGGTGATCTCGCCGTCGAGCGCTGCGCCGATCAGCTCTTCATAGTATTCACAGTTTTCACGCTTCACACCCCTTCCCTTGTTTGGACGGGAAACGGTCGGAAAAAGTTCCCGCTTTTGAGAAGCGCTATGCAGAGCTTTTTCCGCGCGCGTTGAGCCGCGATTTGACCGTGCCGACCTCCAGCGAGAGCGCCGCGGCGATCTCGTCGTAGCTCAGCCCCGCGCTCTCGCGCAGGGCGAGAATTTCGCGGCAGTCATCCGGCAGCGCGGCGAGCGCCGTGCGCACGGCGTCCCCGGTCGGCGGCGCGCTCGGCCAGCCTCTCGGGGAATACCGCTCGTCGGGAATGGCGATCTCGGTCTCTTCGCCGTCGTCGTCTTCCGTCTGGAGCGACACGATAACGGCACGCTTACTTTTTGCGCAGCATATCGATGCATATGTTGTTCGTCAGCCGGTAGAGCCACACGGAAAACCGGCTGTCGCCGCGAAAAATCCGCAAGCGAGGTGTACGCCTTGGGAAACGCCTCCCTGCGCGGCGTCCTCGGCGTCGGCCTCGTTTTTCAGTATGCGCAGCGCGAGACGGTATACCTTTGTCTGGTTTTTCCGTCACGAGCGGCTCATAGGCGCTCTCGTCTCCGGCGAGAACGCGCTCGATATATCCTTTTTCCTCGTCTTTTGTCATGCTGTCACCTCAGATCGCGCTGTATGCCGCGGACGATCTTCTCCGCGTCGGCGAGCGTATTCATCGATACGATCTGCTGCTTATAATATCCCGCATGGGACACCCCGCGCAGATACCAGCAAAGCTGCTTGCGCGCTTCCAGAATGGCGATCTTCTCGCCCTTGAGCGAGCACGCCGTCGTGATCTGGCCGAGGGCTTCCTCCATCCGCGCGCGCAGCGGCGGGAGCGGCGGACTTTCTCCCCGGCAAGAAGGGCGTTGCCCTGCGCAAAGACCACGGGTTGCCGAAGCTGCCGCGCCCGATGAGCGCCGCGTCCGCGCCGGTGTAGCGCAAAATGTGTTCGGCGTCCTCCGCGGTCCATACGTCGCCGTTGGCAAATACCGGGATGCGTACCGCGCGCTTTTACGTCGCGGATGATGTCCCAGTCGGCCTGTCCGGCATACATCTGCGCTCTCGTGCGGCCATGCACCGCGATCGCCGCGGCGCCCGCGCTCTCGCACATTTCGGCAAACGGCACGGCGTTGATATTGCCCTTATCGAAGCCTTTGCGGAACTTGACCGTCACCGGCATCCACCGCGTGGACGACCGATTCGATGATCTTCGCCGCGAGATCGGGCGTTTTCATAAGCGCGCTCCCGTCGCCGGATTTTACGACCTTCCCGACGGGGCAGCCCATGTTGATGTCGATGATCTCGGGGCGGCAAAGGTCTATCACCTTGCACGCGGCCTCCGCCATGCACGAGGGTCGCTTCCGAAGATCTGCACGGCGAGGGGCGTATCCCCCTTGGGCCGGACGAGCAGCGTTTTCGTCTTGCCGTCCTGATACATGAGCGCCTTGGAGGAGATCATTTCGCTCGTGGCGAGCGCTGCGCCGTGTTTCCGGCAGAGGAGCCGGAATGAGGCGTCCGTCACACCGGCCATCGGCGCGAAAAGAGCCGCCCGGCGAGCTCCACGTTTCCGATTTTTACCATATGGTCTTATGGGCGCGTCGCCACAACGCGGTGGATGGGAAGACCCATCTCGGTGAAGCGCGCTTCGTAATCGGTCATGGGCGTGCCCTCCGGCATATCGGCAAGCGCCCAGCCACAGCCGCGGAACGATTCGAGCGACCAGTCGAAAAGCGGCCCGTTGTCGGTCTTGAACCAGACCGCCCCGCCCTCCGGCAGCAGCGCGCGGTACTTATCGAGGAACTCCGGCGCGGTCAGACGGCGCTTGAACTGCTTCTTCTTCGGCCACGGGTCAGGGAAATTGATGTACAGGCGGGAAATCTCGCCCGGGGCGAACATCTCGGGCAGGAGCTCGGCGTCCCGGTCGAGAAAGCGGACGTTCGGTATGCCCTGCGCCACAACGCGCTCCATCGCAACGACCATCGCGTCCGGCACCTTTTTTCGAGCGCGAGCAGCAGCACGTCCGGCTCGCGGAGCGCCTGTTCGCAGGTGAAGCGGCCCTTGCCGCAGCCGAGCTCCAAACGGATTTCGCGGTACTGCGAAAACTCCTCCGCCCAGCGGCCTTTATGGTCTTCCGGCGTCCGGATCTGCACCGCGGCGCAGCGCTCCATCCGGGGATCAGGTTCGGTTTTTTCCGCATTCTCATAAGGTTCACACTCCTGTTTCTTTCACGCCATCATATCATAGCGACGAAAAACATCAATCCGAAAAAAACCTTGCATGGAGCGGTTGTGTTTGGTATAATATCACGGCGAAAGCGCACGACCGGGTATAGCGAAGATGGTATCGCGCCTGCTTTGGGAGCAGGAGACCGCGCGTTCGAGCCGCTACTCGGACCAAAAAAGCCCCTTTGAGATCCATGATCTCAAGGGGCTTCTTATTCTATATTGAACGTTTCTGGAATGAAATAGTGTCGGTTTTCCTATTGTTGTGCTATAAATAACCGCAAAAGGTTGGGCGGGAGTTCGGCTTTTTACTGCGCTTTCAGAGCACGCTCCCACTCGGCATCTTTAAATCCGACGAGGACAAGATCGTCCCCCGACCAGAAGCGGGCGTTTGACCAGCATCCCGTCTGCAGCAAGAAGCCGCAGCATCTCCTCCTCGCTCATGCCGGGCAGCTTGTCCTTCAGGGCCATGGACTTATAGAGCAGGCCGCTGGTATTGAAAAATTTCTTCAGCGGCAGGCCGCTGCGCTCGTGCCACGCTGCCAGCTCGTCGCAGGCGGGATTCGCCGTTTTGATGTCGCGGAGCTCGTAGGCGATTTTGTGCTCGTCCAGCCACTTTCGCGCCTTCTGGCAGGTCGTACACTTGGGGTAACAGATAAATACCATAGTCTTTCGCTCCATTTCTGTGTTTGGGTTTTATGATAGCACATTCCGTAAGAACGGGCAAGAAACAGGATAAAAAGCCTCCCGTCCGACGCCGGCGCATGTCCACCGGAAACCGAACGGGAAGCGTTTTGGAGGATTATAGATTTGCGCTCTTAAAATGAAGCGCTATATGCTCGGCAAGCAGGGCGATGAATTCGCCGTTTGTCGGTTTTCCTTTGGCTCCGGAGATGGTGCCGCGGAAGATTTTCTGCTGCATCTCGAAGTCGCCGCGGTTCCATGCGATCTCGATCGCATGGCGCATTGCCCGCTCTACGCAGGCAGGCGTCGCAGAAAACCTTTTGGCGATCTCCGGATACAGCACCTTCGTTATTCCGGCGACGGAGCCCGCACCGCGGATCGTAAAAAGGATCCTGCACGCAGGTATTGAAAGCCTTTAATATGCGCCGGTACGCCCATCTCGTGGAGAAGGTTGGTGACGGCGCTTTCCAGATGTGCGGGCGCGGGAGCCGGCACCTTCGGCGCGGGGGCCAGTTCGGGGACGGCGGCAGGCGGTCTCTTTTCCGCCTTCGCGTACTGCCGCAGGCACTGCAGAAGCGCTCCGGGGTCGCAGGGCTTGGGGATAAAATATGCCTCGCCGAGCCTTGCGCACTCGGCAACAATGGCGGCGTTGACAAATCCGGTGAGAACGACTACCGGCGGCGCGCTCTCCGCTTCGGCAAGCCGGCGCAGTACGCTCAGCCCGTCGAGCCGCGGCTGAACGAGCTCCAGCAGCACCACATCCGGCCGCAGCGACTGGATTTGAGAAAAGAGTCTCCGTCCGCCGGACGAAAAAAAAGCCTGCCGCTTCCATGTCTCTCTCCTGAGAAAGCGCAGCCGTTATCGTTCGTTGGAGATCCGGATCCGGGTCGGCGATCAGCACGCGAAGTTTCATAATATCGCCTCCATATCGATTTTTCCTTGCTTAGAACCTTTTTGAAAAAGACCAGATTCAGAACCTCCGGCACATCGATGCCAGTGTCCAGCATATCCACCGAAATGGCAATCTGCGGCAACTTCTTCGGGTCTGAGAATTCGTCAATGGCACTCTGCGCATAATTGAGCCGATTGTCGATCACCATGGCGTAGCCGTTCAGGTGAGGATATTCCTGATTGAACACTTTGAGGATTTCCTCTGCATGATCGTGGCTCTTGGCAAAAATAATCGTTTTGCCGATTTTGCTGCCGTAGTCGATTTTCAAGGCGTTCTGCATAACGACATTCAAGACCTGCCGAATGGTGTCCTTGTTGAACAGCCAGCTGTTCAGAGCAGATGCATCAATGCTGGCCGGCAGGTTGCCGTTTTCATCCTCAAAGGTGTTTTCGTAGGCTTCCCGTTCTTCGTCCGAAAGCTCATCGTAGGTGATGCCGTTCTTCATAAACTTGACTTCGCTCTCCACCGAGAGGAAGTCAACCAGAAATCCATCCTTAACGGCCTGCGCCAGCTCATAGCCGTAGGTGGGCACACCGTTTTCGAGGTCAAAGATCTCGTAGGTGTTTTTGTCGATCTCATCCTTGGGTGTGGCGGTCAGGCCAACCAGCGGCGCATCAAAATAGTGGAAGATGTCGCGGTATTTATTGTAGATGGAGCGGTGTGCTTCGTCGCAGATGATCAGATCAAAATGGCCACAGGTGAACAGCTTGCCCTCTGCATCGTGAACGGAATCAATGCAGTTCATCATGGTCTGATAGGTCGAGAACACGCAGTGTGCTGTAAAGTTGTCTTTGTCCTCGCAGAGATTCGTTACGGAAAGCTCCGGCAGGAGGTTGACAAAGCTGCGCTTTGCCTGGGTCACAAGGCTGTTGCGGTCCGCCAGGAACAGCATGTTTTTTACCCAGCCATGCTGCAATAATACATCCACCAGTGCAATGACGGTACGGGTCTTGCCGGAGCCTGTAGCCATGACCAGCAGAGCCTTGCGGCGGTTCTTGCGAATCCATTGTCAATCTGGCTCTTTGCTTCTTCAAGAGTTTCCTTTGAAATAATAATCCTCGGGTATTTAGCGCTTTTTTCTTCCAACAAATAGGCATCAGTTAATCCTGGACCGAATGCGATATCTCCTTCTGCATATATTTGGCCCTGCACAATTCCTCCGCGCATTAAAATGGGCTCGTCTCTTTTGGCCATAACGAACTGGAATATGTCGCAAATTGCAAGAAGCAGAAAGAACGCGTGTGGTATCGATGCATCGATAAAAAAACATATGCTATCCGACATAATCTTTAACTTAACTTCTTGTATTAAATCCTGATCGATAAACGTTTTCCATTGCCCGTTTTCATTAATAAAGATTTTTTAATCTTTTGCTTCTTAATTTCAGAAAAGATTTGCACAATCTCTTCACATTGTTTCGATTCTATTATTTTCTTAAATCCAAGTAAATCTAAAAAAGCGATGTAGCAGGTTGTATAGTTTGGTGTGCCGTCCATTGGTTTCTCCTCTGTTTAACAAATTAAAAATAGAATTTACGCGCCATAACTCTTGTTTAACAAATTAAAAATAGAATTTACGCGCCATAACTCTCGATGGAACACTACGGATATCTGGCTGTCAAACAGCAGACATACTCCATCCGTATTCCTCAGCAACAACGCAAAGGCAAGCCCAAAATGCTTGTTGCTGGTGCTCTTCGTCCATGTTTTTAACGGCTTTGCATAAGTCTCTCGCTGCGTTGGCGGCTTTTCTCACTTCGTCATCCTGCTTCATTTGCCGGATACGCTCCTGCTGCTGCGCGTAATACAACGGATTTACATACTGCGGATTGCAAAATCTGTCGTTGAAATACATAACATTTTCTCCTTGCTAGTTTTTCTCTTTTTTTCAATTTCCTTATATATGCAATTATACAAGTGTTTCTGTAAAAAAGAAACAGATAGTTATATAAGAGAAATGCATTTCATCGTAATATTTGTACATTCTTTATCCGAAATTTCTGCATCAGGTTGTCAAGCAGCAGTTGGGCTTCATCCAACGCCTTCTGTACGGCAGCTTTTGATTTGTCAGTCTGGGTGACGAAGGCTACGAATTGCTCCTGCAGTGCCAAGGGTGGTACGATGATGGTTCGCTTCTGGAATGCTTTGAAGTCGATGTTATCCGCTGTCACACCACGAACGCCCGCAAGCACATCATTCTCAATTGCCTTAAAGAAGTACATTAAAAATGCAGTTTTACAGTCTCATTGGGCACAAACGCCTTCATGTCTTGGTTGATTGTAACCGGCAGACTGTTAACGGCGACAGGTAATGTATGCTTCAAGATTCCACCCGTATCACCATTAGCACCGAATTTGTAGGTACAAGATTTGTTGTACTGTGAGCAATTGCTTCCTCAGTGATATGATCTATGCTGTCGTTAATCACCAAAGATTTCATATCCTTAGGTGATACCCACGGTATGGATCCTGTGAAGTATTCTGATGACTTTTTGAGGGTGTCCCTCCGCCAAAAAATCGCATGACACACCTCGGTAATCAAGACTTTCTGCCATCCCTTATCGTTACTCAACGGGTCCCCAAACATTTTTCGACAAAGCGGGCTTTGCCAAGCTCGTCCAGCTTGGCAAGCTGCTGCTTACGGAGGAAAATCAAGTTGCTAACATTATCCAATGTTTGAACAATTTCTATTTGTTCCTCCATTTTGGAACCGGAACAGTTACGCCACGAACCATATCGCTGTTGAGGTTATTAACAACTCCACCGACTGCCATATTCTTAAATTTTTGGTAAGTGGATGGTGAACTCAGATAGTAATACAAGAAGCGCTTATCAAATACACCACCATTATCCCGCAAGACCAGCCATCCATCGTGAATACATCCATCAATTTTTAGAATGTATGGCCGACCAAAGCTCATAGAGTTTGAGAGCAAAAAAATCGCCAGGCTGCACATAACGAGATTTTTCATTCCTTCAGGGATGATTTTTTGCGCTGGGGGTTCTGGTCGCTCAGGCTGTCACGGTACTCGATATAAGGGTTGTCGATGCCGTGGGTCATCATGTTCATGGCGCCGATGCGCAGCATGGTGCGGTCCATGTCGAAGCCGTGGAACATGTGGTTCATGTAGTGGTCTTTGTTTTTGCGGTCAAAGAACACTTCCTGCTTGCGGTTTTTGCGCAGATATTCGCCAGCGGCTACAAGAAAGCCCGCCGTGCCGCAGGCCGGGTCACAAATCACATCATCAGCGCGGGGCTGCATCAGGTCAACCATCATGCGGATAATGTGGCGCGGGTACGGAATTGGCCGTTGACACCCGCCGTTGCCAGCTTGGAAAGCAGGTACTCGTAGATGTCGCCGCGAATGTCAGTGTTGGAAAGCTGCGCCGCCTGCTCATACATTCCGTCCATGGCCGTGACGATTTTATCCAGCATCAGCGGAGTAGGCACTTTGAAAATGGCATCGCCCATGTACTTGGCGTAGGCACTGTCCTTGTCGCCGTGCAGATTCTTGATGAAGGGGAACACCATCTCCTGCATGGTGGAGTACATTTTGCCTGCCGGGAAATCGTGGAACACGCTCCATTTGAGCTGTGTACCGTCCACAGTACGCTCCCCGATTTGTACCTCGCCCGCAAAGATGCTCTTGTAGGGCAGACCCAACATGGCAGCTTCTTTGCGAGGGCGACGTGCTTGGCTGTGTGATGTTCCTCTCGCACCCGGGTTCTCCGGCGGCGACGGATCTGGAATTCAAGCTCGTGCAGACGGTGGCGGGATTCCTCGGGCGGCAGATGGAGGGCTGACGGCGAAGACCGTCAAAATATTTTTTTCGTTTGGGTGTTGACGGGCGGCACAAACTGTGGTAATATAACTCTTGCAATATCGCGGGGTAGAGCAGTTGGTAGCTCGTCGGGCTCATAACCCGGAGGTCATTGGTTCAAGTCCATTCCCCGCAACCATTTCGAGCGGATGTAACTGATTTCAGTTACATCCGCTTCTTTTTCTGAAAGTATTGACAGGAGCATCATTTGTGAGTATGCTCTTATGATTTAGCGGGAAAAAGCTGAATGGGCGGCATGGGAAAAAGAAAGGATTCATAATATGAAACACGATTTTAAGTTCATATCCAAACATTCCCCACAGGTTAAGTCTGCCTATTCTGACCTTATGGAAATTCTCAGTCTGGTTCATGATGACTTGCGGAAGCAATACACTTTTCAGCATGAGCCTGTTGGCAGTTATTCTCGAAATATGATAACCTATGATGCAAAATCAAATATCGGTTTCGATTTTGACATCAATATTTATCCCAACGATGAAGAAAATCGCTTCACTGCAAAACAGATTAAATTACTGTTCAAGCAATCATTGGATAAATTTGCTTATCGGTATGGCTACGACTTTGCCGAAGACTCAACTCGCGTCTTAACCATCAAAGTTAAGGACCGGAAAAATTCCCGTATACTTCATAGTGTTGATTTTGCTTTTGTAAATGACTATGAAGACGACGATGGATACGATTGTCAGGAGTACATTCACTACAACAAGAAACAAAATGCTTATTCATGGTCAGAACAGCCTCAAGGATTCTATATGCTTCCGGAACGCTTTCAATGGATAAAAAGATAACGGGTTGAAAGACAAGCTGTACGCACTATATATCCGCAAGAAAAATAACAATGATGATCCCAATAAGCATTCCCGTTCACTATTCGTCGAAGCGGTCAATGCTTGTTATAATGAGAAATTGCGACGAATAGGTTTTTTGTCCGGAGCAGGTTTACGCCTGCTCCGGTTCTTCTTCCTCAAAAGAATCCTCATCCACGCCGTATCCCTTCGGAAACAGCTCTTCCAAACCACCCGGCGGCTTGCAGGAAACATACTCCACGGCAACGCCCTCGCGGATGTCGGCGGTGCAGTTCGGATGGCACTGCGCGGGGTCAATGTCCAAAGACCCGACGAACTTGCAGTAAATGACAAGGCGCTGGGTTTTATTTTTGCCCGTTCCCTGCGTCTCGTACACATCGATGTGGTCGATCAGCTCGCTTAACACCGGCTCATCGGAATATTCCTGCAAAAGAACACAGTAGCCGCCCTCAGCCTGAGGATCATTTCAATAGAGAGCACGTATCGGCATGATTTCAAATACTGCTGCTGCGGCTGCGCTGCTGTCTCCGGTGGGGAGTCAGGGCGTTATACCGGTTATACCAATAGCATCTCGATAGTTTTGAGCTTTTATGCTATAATTTTTCACAGGCCTCCGGATCGAACAGAGTCCTTTTTATTGGACACCCTGCGTGTTAGTATTACATCGGAGGCCGGGGAATAGCGGATCTTCATTTTTGCAATCTGGAAGGCGTGAATGGCTTTATGGACACGAAAATCGACAACCAGGCCTGGGAAAAGCTGACTTATGCGGAGAAAACCATCAGCTGTTTCTGCGGGAGAAGGAGCTCGCGGGGTTTCTGGCACACGGTGCGATCTCCCGGGCACAGCACGACAAAAGCCTGCACGACCTTATAGAGAAAAATGGGTGAAAAGGAATGAAACGTGTACGCCGGATTCAGGAGACGCATCTGTTCAGGGCGGATGAGTATATCTGTTCCCGGCGCGGTGCGGCATACAGCAAGCCGTATGAGGCTTGCCCCAAATGACAGCCGGTGATGGGCAGAGCCAAGCATGATCCATCCTGAGTGGATGAGGCTGAGGGGGCTGTCCGCCCTGCCAGACGATGACCGGTAATCAGAAGGAGCGCCGAAAGATGAATATGCCATTTTACAAAATGGATTCTGAACGAGTCCATGTCTCCATTACTGCCATTTTGGAAAAAACGGGAAGCTTAGTCTGGATGGGTTCGACTACGGTAAATATGTAGAAGAGTTCAGAGGGACGGAAGACTTTGATTATACGCTCTCGCTTGATGAAGAAAACACCGGCAGGCTCTTTGCCTTGATTGGAATAGCAGACAAAACAGATGAGGAAAAGCTGGAAGCAGTATGTGTAAGATTCAGCCACGACAGAGGTGTCTTCGTCCTGTATGAATACTGTAAAGCGAATAACATAGCTGCATCCTATTTTTCTTCATAAATACCCTAAACAATTTCATATTTGACCATAGAGAGTGCGTGAGGGACAAGCCCGTTGACCGCACGGCAACCTGCCGGAAGGTAAGGTGCCAAAGCTTGACAGCCGTATAAGCGGCGGACGATGGATATCCACAGCCTCTTTTTATGGTGCATTATCCATTATAAGGAGGCTGTGATGAGCAATAACAAGAAGCGTTTTCCCTTATTCCATGTGCCCCATGATGGAACATCGTTCCCGGAAGAACTCATGGAATCCGTCTGCATCCACAAAGAACAGTTTTTGTTCTATCATGAACGGATGAGGGACACCGGGGTATTAGAGATGGTGCCCACTGCATGGCGAAACAGCGGGAACACCCTGTATTTCCCTGTCAGCCGCCTGCTCTGCGATGTGGAGCGTTTTCCTGGCCCGGAGGAGCCGATGGAGCGGCTCGGGATGGGTTTCTGCTACGAGCGGGCCTATGACGGGACACGGATCAAGACGGTTTCTGCCGAACTGCGCCGGGAGACGTTGGTCTGGTATCATGGGCATCATGAGAAGTTGAACCGGTGTGCATTGAGCATCCGCGCCTGCTGCTGCTGGATATGCACAGCTTCGATGATATCGTGCCCCGGGAACGGCTGCGCAGCGGAGAGAGGACGCCCGACGTCTGTCTGGGGATCGACGAGAAATACACGCCCCCGGGGATCGCCTCCATCGCGGAGTTCTGTCTTCGGGCAGAGGGGTTCGTTACGGCACGGAACTATCCTTATTCCGGCAGTCTGGTTCCCAATGCCGTCCTGGGCAAAGAAGTCAGCTGCAACTGCGCATCGATCATGCTTGAGTGGAACAAGCGTGTCTATTGTAATGAGCGCGGCATCCCGGACGCCGGGACAATGGAGGGATCAGACAAACGGTAAGTCGGATCGCAGAGCAGTCATTGATTCGGAATAGAAACGATGAGGAGGTGAAGACATGGCCTACAGCGAACTTATCAAGAGCTTCGAAAAGATCCGCGATTATATGCGGGACTTCTACGTCTACGGCTTCAAAAGCCGCGAGGACTATACGAAAAAGAGCGCGCGCAGCTATGACGATGAGCGCCGCCGTATCGAGAGCTGGCTTGGCGGCTACATGGCTTTCCGGCACACGGCCGAGGGCAAGAACGTCTTCATCTCTGTGGATAACCGCAGCGTAACTTTCAACCCGCTGCACAACGCCTGAAAGCAAAGAGCTTTACTGACAAGGATATCGTACTGCATTTCTGCGTCCTGGATATTCTTGCTGACGGCGTTGCCCTCAGTGTCGGCGAGATCACCGATGGTGTTGCAGACTATCTGTCCCACACGGATACCCCGTTCGAAATCGATGAATCCACCGTGCGCAAAAAGCTGAAAGAATACACGGAGATGGGAATCCTCCGGGACGAGAAGCACGGCCGGTTTCTGTACTTCCGCCTTGCGGAGGACAATGTCGACATTTCCGCCTGGGAAGATGCCGCGGCTTTCTTTTTCTGAAGAAGCGCCGTTCGGCGTGGTCGGGTCTTATCTGCTTGACCGGCAGTCCGAAGCTCCGGAGCATTTCAGCTACAAACACCACTACCTGCTCCATACGCTGGATACGCAGATCCTGTTTGACGCGCTCTGCGCCATGAAGGAAAAACGATGCATCGATATCGTTAACTTCAGTGTCCGCAAAGATGCAGAGCACGAGCACAGGGTCTATCCGCTGCGCTTCTATATCAGCACGCAGAACGGGCGGGAGTATCTGCTGGCGTATCATTACAAGTTCCGCAAGCCGATGTTTTTCCGGCTCGACAACATCCGCTCCATTTCGCTCGGACCGGTCGAATCGCGATATGAAAAATACGAGGGCTTTGCAGATAAGTTTGATGAAAACCTCTGGGGCGTTTCCACCGGCGGCGATTATAGCGTTGACCATGTCGAGCTCACCCTGCGTGTAGGGGATGAAGAGAGCTACATCATTGACCGGCTGGAGCGCGAAAAAGCGTCACGGCCGCATTGAGGCAGTCGATGAGCACACCTACAGGTTTGTCGCAGACGTCTATGATGCCGGCGAGCTTGTCACCTGGGCGCGCACATTCATCGGCCGCATTGTCCGCTTCGAAAGCGATAACCGGTATGTCGTCGACCGGTTTTATGATGACATCCGGCGCATGGCCGAGATGTACGGAGGGGGTGACCCGCAATGATCTTCTCGGAAGTCTATGGCTCTTACTAAGGCTGTCTCCGCCATCCTGGCCAAAGCAGTCGAGGGTACGCTGACCGAACGGGAACTGACCCGCACCGTTCTCCAGAACGCTTTCGGTGAAAGCCTGTTCACGATCCCGGCCAAGCTAACGGACGGCAGCTGGCCTCTGCTGACGCAGGACTTCGGCACCCGCTGCATCGGGAACCGCATCTCCCGCTTACGGCCCTGGAAAAGCAGTGGCTGAAGGCGCTCCTGCTCGACCCGCGGATCCGGCTGTTCGCGCCGTCCGAAGAAGGCCTGAAGATGTGGAGCCCCTCTTCACCCGGGTCAGTTCGTCTACTATGACCGCTATTCAAACGGGGACGATTATTCCGATCAGCGTTATATCGAGCATTTCCGTATGATCCTCCGGGCAATGCATGAGAAGCGAAAGCTGCGTGTGCGTTTTCACGGCCATCGCGGGACCAGACAAAGCTATATCTGCATCCCCTATAAGCTGGAGTACTCTTCCAAGGATGATAAGTTCCGGCTGATTACGGGATTCGGGGGCAAACCGCGGACGATCAATCTCTCCCGCATGGATTCGGTGCACATTCTCGAGCCTTGGGACGAAAAAACGAGTACCAGCGGCCGAATGAACGGGAGAAAACCCTGGTCATGGATCTGTACGACTCCCGCAATGCCCTTGAGCGCGCGATGCTCCACTTTACGGATCTGGAAAAGGAAACGGAGCGGATCGATGACAAGCACTACCGCATCACCCTGAATTACAGGCAGGGGGATGAAACGGAGATCCTGATCCGGATCCTCTCCTTCGGCCCGGTGCTGAAGGTCACGGCGCCGGAGAGCATGGTCTCTCAAATCAGGGAGCGGCTTGACCGGCAAATGGCGATGCTGGCACAGGAATAAACCCAAAAAATTGCGGACTTTTCTTGAAAAAAGGAGAGTTCGCAACTTTTTTTTCCATGAAAAAGCCTTTCCGGGATGGTATATTATGCTTGCAAAGGCACTAACAGCAATTACGAATAGCTGAATGGTTTAGCAGCCGGCTCATAACCGGCGAATGCGGGTTCGAATCCCGCTTTCGATGGTGCCTTGTTTTTTTGATAGGCCCCGGGCAAAGGAAGCCCGGCAAAGCCCTTTCCGTCTCGCGCCGGACACAGCCTGCCGAGGGGCACACTTAGTGAATAAAGGCATAGACAGCAACACTTTTACTTTTCAACCTATCAAGACAAAGAGAAAGATGTATTGGTCAAAAAGAAGCTGTAAACAGCAAACTGTGCCTTGTTTTTCATTCCGATCGTAAAGGAGGTCTTTCCCGTGCTGGAAGTCCTGAAGAAAACTGCAAACAAAACGTATACCGAGAACGGCGCCGTCACACGCCGCACCAGTGGGAAAGACTGCCTGGATCTTTTTGCCGCCATCGGCGCCCTGCGCCGTGCCGACGACCAGAATATCTCCAGCCGCTTCCTGAAGGCGTATGCGGAGAACCCGGACCTGGCAATGAAGATCCTGTTCTATGCCCGTGACGTACGCGGCGGCCTTGGCGAGCGCCGTGTGTTCCGGAGCATCCTTGCCTGGCTTGCTTCCAATGAGAAGGGGCTCCGTTGTGAGAAACCTGCCCTATATCGCGGAGTACGGCCGCTGGGATGATGTCCTTGTACTGCTGAAGACTCCCTGCCGCAAGGAAGCTCTTACCCTGCTTGAGGAGCAGTTCCGGGAGGATCTTGCCGCGATGGAAGACGGCGGCAACATTTCCCTGCTTGGCAAGTGGCTCCCCTCGGTCAACGCATCCAATCAGGAAACGGTCGTCATGGCTAAGATGATCGCCAAGTCCTTCGGCCTGTCCGACCGTGACTACCGCAAGGCGCTGACCGGGCTTCGTGCGCGCATCCGGATCATCGAGAACAATCTCCGTGAGAAGGACTACACGTTCGATTACTCCAAGCAGCCGTCCAAGGCCATGTTCAAATACCGCAAGGCCTTCCTGCGCAACGACGGCGAGCGGTACGCTGCTTTCATGGACAAGGTAGATCGCGGCGAGGCGAAGCTTCACACCGGCACGCTGATGCCCTATGAACTCGTCGAGCGCGCTTATGACTGCTCTGAGGAAGAGCGCCGCTCTGGACGTCACCTGGCGTGCGCTGCAGGACTTCACGACCGATGAGAACGCGCTTGTCGCAGCGGACGGCTCCGGCTCCATGTACTGGGGCAGCAAACCGATGCCGGCTGCGGTCGCGCAATCCTCGCGATTTATTTCGCGGAACACAATAAAGGCAAATTCCACAATCATTTCCTGACCTTCCATGACCCCTCAGCTTGTAGAGATCAAGGGAAAAGATTTTGTGGAGAAGGTGCGCTACTGCGAACCTTCGACGAATGCGCCAACACCAACCTGGAGGCGGTATTCGATCTGATCCTGCAGACGGCGACAGAGAACCATGTGCCCCGGGCGGAAATGCCTGCAAAGCTGTACATCATCTCCGACATGGAGTTTGATCATTGCGTGAAGAACTCGTCCATGACGAACTTCGAAAACGCAAAGGCAAGCTATGCGGCGGCCGGCTACATACTCCCGGACCTCGTGTTCTGGAACGTTGACAGCCGTCATGAGCAGCAGCCTGTAAAAGAGAATGACCGCGGTGTTGCGCTGGTTTCCGGCAACAGCCCCCGGATCTTCTATGGTCATGGATGGCGAGCTGAATCCGTATGACTTCATGCTGAGCGTGATCGATACGGAGAGGTACGCTCCCATCGCTGCGTAAGTCTGGCTGCTCTCCGGAGTAAAAAGAATGGGCGCACGGGCTCCGATCGGGTTACGGAATCGCCGTGCACCCGTTTTTTGAAAGGAATGATTTGAAATGATAGAAATACAAGGACTGCACAACTCAGCCCTTTGTTATACGCCCGCACTCGAGCCGACGGCTGAACTTCAGATCAAGACCGTCTGCGACCAGGAGGCGTTTGCCGGCTGCAAGATCCGTATCATGCCTGACGTACACGCCGGAAAGGGCTGCACCATCGGCACGACCATGACGATCCGGGATAAAATCGTTCCCGGCATGGTTGGCGTAGACATCGGCTGCGGCATGGAGACTGTGAGGCTGGCCGAAAAGGAGATCGACTTTGCCGCTCTCGATGCGCTTATCCGTAAAGAGATCCCCTGCGGGCAGAATATCCGCGGACGAGCACCCGCCCAACGGTGAGATCGACCTTCACCGGCTGCGCTGCTCTCCCTATGTTTCCGTTGAGCGCGCAAAGCGCAGCATCGGTACGTTGGGCGGCGGCAACCATTTTATAGAAGTCGACCGCGGCGAGAATGGTGAACTGTATCTCGTAGTCCACCCGGCAGCCGGCATCTCGG
>VOFC01004849.1_pt1 | contig 37117 bp, 56 predicted proteins | sample 5384161 | NCBI WGS metagenome assembly VOFC01 (sample SAMN12384722, study PRJNA508395) | human gut metagenome | isolation source: healthy gut B | host: Homo sapiens | reverse complement strand
AGCTTATATTTCTGCCACCCTTCCTTTGCCGCAAGTGCTGCAAGCTGATTCTCTAAATTATAACGAATGTCGGACTCTGTCATCTGCTCAATAGGACGAAGCACTGTTGTCGGCATTGACTTGATTGCAAAGAAAATCTCAGGATACTTCGCATCATTTTGCAGTACCTGCCTTTGCGCTGCAGAACAGTCAATCGGATTCTTCTGCAATTCATTCCATGTATCCAGAATGTCCTTTTCCAAATCGGTAAGGTATTGCTTTTGCTTAAGATACTGATGAAAAGCTGTAATCCATTACGCATCCTCCGATATCGCCCGGAAGTTTTCCGGACTGTGCAGCCAGCTTCTTTTCCGATTTTTACTCGCCGTTCCAGTTTTTGATATCTTCCGCAGGGGGGCAAATCTTCCGGCTTGATCCCACGCTGACCCAGCATATCCCGCACTGAGAGATTATTCTGCACATGCTCTCCGGTAATCGCAGATTCTCCTGAAGGTCTTTTTTCTTCCATGTTGTAATTCGTCATTTCTGCGGCAAGATTCTTTGCAGCAATCGGAGAGCGTTGGCAAGAAATCGGCCAATGGGCGATTGTCTTTACGCCGAGCCGCTCTTTCATTTCCTGCGTAGTAAAGCCGCCAAACAACGCACGATCTCCCTTGGAGCGGATACGGCCAAACCCCGCATCGTCAACGCCGCGCTCATAGATATTCTGCGAAAGCCGTTTTTCCGATTCCCGAAGTCTGCCTCGTGCCTCGGTGCGTTCGATCAAAGAAATTCGTTCTTCGATTAACTCCTGTTTTCTGGTCTGCACGGCAAAATAACTTTGAGCAAAGGCAATCTCTTTTTTTCGGATCGCCATTTTGAGCAATCAGGTAGCAGGCATATCGCGTCAGCATATAGTCCTTCACAGGTCTGCGAGCACCCTTGCCAGTCTCGATCATTTTCGTGACCTCACAAAATGATCCGACACTTCAATGCCGCTGGTTTTGCAAGACTCCATTGCACGGCCGATGGCTTTATCGAAATTTTTCCCAGCGCTCATAGCCAAGAAGTGACATTAAATCGCGAGCATACCAAAATTCAATTTTAGCGGTTTCATCACTATGTATAACAAGGTCGAACTGCTCTTTGATTTGACCGACTCTTTTTTTTTGTCCATCGTTCTCCTCCATCACATTAACTGCAAATTCCCTTACTTTCGCGGAAAACAGGACTGCTCTCGTCCCTTATCCGGTTCTCCCGCTTCGGCCGCAGGCACATTCATTCAGCAGATAAAGACCGTTATCTTTTTGACCGAGTGCCTGTGTATTATATTTTTCATGCTCCCCTTGCAAAAGTCCAGCACAAAAGCCATATTATTTCCGAAGCTTTCCTGATCATTCAATAAGTGTTTTTCTCATCTCATTTGCGATTTCACATATATTGTAATATTACAAGCGCGTTTAGTCAACAAATTGTAGGATGATTTGCAATTCAACAACCACAAAGACATCAAACATCATTCCCCAGATTGTGACCCAAGTGTGCGCGAAATCGTGTGGACGCAGTGGACAAATTGCTGTGAAATTCCGTATTTTTGTTGACGGAACGGACGTATTGTACTCAAAATCGCCAGAAATCACGAACCGATCGCAGCTGGCAGTCATGAGGTCAGCGGTTCGATCCCGCTTATCTCCACCAGAAAAGTCCTGAAATCTCATGATTTCAGGACTTTTTCTTTACTTTCTTCCGCAAATAATCAGTTGCATTTTTTGCAGTCATGCGACCTGACCCAGATTTGACCCAAACGGGCGCGAAAACGCGGTGGATTTATCGAGATTTATTTGACAAAACAGCACAAGTTTCTCTGTTTTCAAGAATATTTTGAACGTTTGAGCGGCGGCTGCAAGTTGCAGCCGCTGCTTCGGTTTCACGCTTCAGATCGCGTTTCGGATGGTGTTTCCGATCGCGTCTGCCGCGCTCTGTTTCATGCCCGGTGTCGAGTGGACATAGGTGCTGAGGGTGAATCCTGCACTGAAGTGTCCCAGCGTTTCTGAAAGCGTCCGCACGTCCACGCCGCTTTTCAGCGATAACGTTGCGAATGTGTGCCGCATGTCATGAAATCTCACATGTTCCGCGCCGATCTCCTTTATGATCCTGTCGTGAAGTCTGCGGGAAGCCGTCCGGGTCCCACGTCTCCCCGTGCGCGGAGATGGGAACAAATACGGATTTGCAGGGATGTCTTTCGTGTTCTTCTACAAGAAGTTTCACTGTGTCCTCTGGGAGAAGAACCGTTCGGATGGAATTCGGTGTTTTCGGTGTGCTGATGACCAACTTCCCATTCTGCCGCGCGACGCTTTTTGTTGATCGAGAGTGTACGGTTCTGAACGTCCAAGTCCTCCCATCGCAAGGCCAGCAATTCTCGTGCAAAAGGATCCCATGCTCTTTTGCTGCGCGCAGGTACGGCCCGATCAACGCTTCAGGCAGGATGTTCATCTCTTTGTGTGTATTCTTTGGAATTTTACACTTCTTCGCAGGATTCGCCAGGATCAGCTTTTCTTCCACCGCATGCTCCAGTGCTTTGTTGAGTACCACATGAACGCATTGCACCATGCGAGGACTCAGCCCATGGTCTTTCAGCTCTGGCTGGTTTTTTCTTTTGCACACGGCCGCTTTTTGAGCAGCTCATTGTAAAACTGTTGGATTTGCAGCATCGTCAACTTTTCCAGCTTTACATTTCCGAGCTTCGGAATGATATGGTGGTCGATGGCGTTGTGATAAAACTCTTTGGTCGAGTATCGAACCTGCGGCTCGACGTAAACAGAGTACCACAGCTTTAACCATTGTTCGAGTGTGTAACTGCCAGCCTTCACAGGATCGAGCTTTTTGCCGTCCTCAATGGCGGTACGCAGCTTGCCCTTTGACCTCTGCCTGTGTCTTTCCAAGCACGTTTTTCGTAATGGCTTTTCCGTTTGCATCGTATCCAGCGGTGTATCGGCCTTCCCAGCGTCCGTCTTTTCGCTTGCGGATATTCCCTTCGCCGTTGGCGCGTCGTTTTGGCATCGTGTTTACCTCCTTTGTTTTTGTTAGCACACACGATTACCACAAGCACAGCTGAATAGCAAGTCCGATTTCCCATCACGCGCATTTTTGTTCCTCACACTGCCGGTCCCCCATTCTGGGAAACGACAATTCGTTTTTGAAAAGCCGAGTTTGTAAGCTCCGGCTCTGAAAAAGCAACATCTGTCCCAATCTCTTCCAGCGAGTGGTATTGTTTCTGGTTCAGGGATCAAAATTTGTTTTTCAATCCTAAAATTTTTCTGTTTTTCTTCACGCCGCCACGGCGGGCGGACGCGGCGTTTGTGTGGCGCAGACCTGCACGGATGCGCGGTCGGCCCTGCAAAACCGCACATGTCGGCACAACGCGCCCCACGCCGCGGAACAAATGGCTGCGCCGATGAGCGATTCGTAGTTCAACCGTCAACTTTCCGCCCGGAGGCGGCATTGGGGTCAGGGTTCTCCCTGCAAGCCGCGTTTTGGTACCAAAACGCGATGCTTGCGCTTTTCTTGCTGCGCAAGAAAAGCCTGAAAACGCGGTCTGCGTCTCCTGCCGAAATTTCCGTTTTTGTTCCACCGCATGAAACCTATATTTTCTGCATTTGATTCCGTAGTCGCTATGAAAATTTGATATTCGGATTTTCACCTTTTGTAGTCGCTACTATAGTCGCTATGGTTTTCTTTTTTCGCCGTATTTGCAGCTCGCACCCCGGCGATGGGGAACAGCGCGGACAGAGCTTGGCAGCTCTCACAGCTCGTGGAAGGGGTCTTTACTGCTTTCAACCCCAGCTACGGCAGCCTGTCTTGCGTCAAAACAAACTGCGTATCTTTCGCTTCCACGCAAGCGTGAAAGCTCAATCGCTCCGTTTGTTTCTCCTATCCCCACGAAGTAGGCTACTTCGTGGGGACCCCATTTATAGCCAGACGTTGTGTGTCCAAACAGATTGGGCGGCATGATGCAGCCTACCAAGGCTGCCCACGGTGCAAAGCCGGACGGCTTTCGGGAGAGCCGGAAGCTCGTGCTGCACGGAAGCCGATACGGTCTTCGCGCGCACCGTGCGCGTTTCCCAACCTGCGGTGTTGTCCGCGTTGCTGGTTATTCAGTTGTTTGGAATTGTGATCCCACCCCCATTTTCCCCTAAAGAGCACCAAAAGGAGCGCTGCGACCATTCTTGGTCGCAGCGCTCCTTCATTACTTTTCATGGTGCGCTTTGGATTATTTTGTTGTTAGCAAGATTTCCTGCCACGTTTCACATGATAGTGCTGGAACAAACGTTTTTCAATGACGCATCCGATCAACCTTTTTCCGAGATGAGTTCAAATGGATCAGCTCTTTTTAGAGAGATTGCACGATCAAAAGGAAACTATCTCTGCACTCTGCCTGTGCCGTCGCCGCCCATGAGCTTTTCGACATCGCAAACGCCCACGCGGTTAAAGTCGCCGATGACGCTGTGCTTGAGGCAGCTTGCCGCCACTGCGAATTCCAGTGCGGACTGCTTGTCCTCATACTGGTTCAAGCCGTAGATCAAGCCGCCCGCAAAGCTGTCGCCGCCGCCCACGCGGTCAATAATGTCGCGGATTTCATATTTCTTTGAGACGTAAAAATCCTTGCCGTCATTCAGGCACGCCGCCCAGCCATTCCAGTCGGCACTGTGGCTCTCACGGAGCGTGATGGCAATGCACTTCATGTTCGGGTAGCCTTCCAAAACTTTGTTGCCGAGCGCGCTTTATACTTCTTACGGTCGAGTTCCCCGGACTCGACGTTCACATCGACGGTAATTTCGAGCGATTTCTGCACGTCTTCTTCGTTGGCAATCGCCACATCGACGTACTTTGCCATCTCGCATGACTTCAGCTGGCCTTTCTTTCCGTATTTCCAGAGGTTCTTGCGGTAGTTGAGGTCGCAGGAAACGGTGATATTGCGCTTCTTCGCTTCCTTAGAGAGACTCGAGCGACAGCACCATCGCGGATTCGGAAATTGCGGGCGTAATACCCGTGATGTGAAACCAGTCAGCGCCTTCAAACGCTTTATCCCAGTCGATATTGCCGGGTTTCGCCAGCGCGATGGAGGAATACGCACGGTCGTAGACGACCTTGCTCGGCAGCTGGTTCGCGCCGCCCTCGAAGTAATAGATGCCCATGCGACCTTCGCCGCGGACGATCTTCTTTGTGTCCACGCCGAAATAGCGCAGTTCGCGGATGCAGCACTCCGCAATGTCGTTTTTCGGCAGAACGGTCAAAAATTCCGCGTCCATGCCGTAGTTTGCAAGGCTCACCGCCACGTTTGCTTCGCCGCTGCCAAAGGTAGCTTCGAGCATCGGGCTTTGGAAAAAGCGCTCATGTCCCGGCGCTTTCAGCCGGAGCATAATTTCGCCAAATGTCAGAACTTTTCATGATTGCCCTCCTTACTTCTGGCAGATGCACGGCAAACCCGCCGAATTCGTCCTTCAGGTACACGGCGATCATCCGCTCACCCTTGTACTTGGCTGTCTCCATGTCGCATACGAAGCCCTTCTTCTCCAGCTCCGCAACGGCAAGCGGAACGGAATTCGTGCGGATAGCGATGTGACCGTTCTTGCCGAGGTACATGGATTTCATGACCTCAATACCGTTGGAGACGAAGTTGGAGGAATTGCCCTCCTTCACGCCGAGCGCAAACGCCTCGTCCAGCTTCTTGCAGACAGCGCGAGTCCTCGCCGTTTTCACAGTTGACGCCGACGTGCGCCACTTCAAAGCCGAGCGCGCGCAGATCTTGCCTGCTTGCAAAGCTCCGTGATCTTCTCAAAATTACCCGCTGCGATGTCTGCCTTCGGGCAGACCCAACTGCCGCCGACCGCGTGGATAAAGGGCGCTGCGATAAATTCCCCAATATTATGGCTATTCATGCCGCCGGTCGGAATGAACTTGATCCCACGAAGGGGCCCGGAGAGCGCCTTCATGGCAGAAAGACCGCCATATACGCCAGCCGGGAAGAACTTCACAACCTTCAGACCGAGCTTCATGGCTGCCATAATCTCCGGTCGGGGTTACGCAGCCGGGTGTGACGGCAATGCCGTTTTCCACGCACCAGCGGACGACTTCCTCGTCAAAGCCTGGAGATACAATAAACTTTGCACCGCACATTCGACAGCCTTTTGCACTGCTCGAGCGTAATGACCGTGCCCGCGAATCCCACCACGCCGGGTAATACTAAGTGCCGCAGCGATATTTGCGCAGTCTGCGTGGCGGCGCACATCATCTAATTTCAGTTTTGAAAGGGGAATCTCCTCTTCTGTAAACTTCGCGATAAACGTTCCCCCCAGAAAGCATCTCCCCGCGCCAGTCTTGTCCACAATAGGTCCGAGATTCAAGCCGGCGGATTGGCAAACGCCCTTTCCCTTGAGGCTGATATATATGCGCCTTTTTTCACCAAGCGTAACAACGACACATGTAATTCCCTTCTTATGCAGAAATACACAAGCTTTTTTCAGCATCAGTCTCCAGTCACAATTTCAAGCTCATCTTCCGAGACTTTCACGAAATCGACCGATTGTAAAACAGAACAAATCATCATACGAGCCGTTTCTGTATCCGGCCAAAGGTTTTCACGGAAATTAGGGTCATAAGAAATCACCGCTCCTGCGGTTTGCAGTTTTTCAACGCTGAAAGCGTAGCCGAACGGACTGGATCGCTGGTTAAAGAGATTGAGCCAAAATGGAACACCCGGCAATTATGGAGAAGTTCGACGGAAAGTTCTTCCTGTCGAAGGCAGGTATCGGCACCTGGCTTGCGGGCAAAGGAGAATGTTCGTTCCCCAAATTCATCCAGTGAAACAAACGCGAGTGTTGTAAACACACTTGGGTCCAGAAACATACCATCGGTACAGATACCCTCAGAAACAAGAACCTCCTTTAAAAAGCGGCCATGCCATATCATCTCCAACCTTACCGAGGAATGCCAGAACGTCCGAATCGTGCTGCAGCAACAAGCATATCCAGGTGCTCCCCCAGCATTCCGTTCAAACAGCTTCATCCCATTTGGTGAAAAAACCACTGTCTGTGAAGTCAATTAACAATTCTCCGAGTGCAACGATGTCAAACATATTATTTTCCCATTTATAAATATTGATTAAATTCCACACGTTCCCCATTGGGACCAGTAATCACGAAAAAAACGCACCCCCCGTTCAAAGAACGGAAGCTTCTGCACGCAAGTTGGCTGCAACGGCATTTCCGATGTTACATACTCAAACGCAGCATCGATGTCGCAAACATTGATTGCAATGTGATCCCATGCACCAGTCTGCTGGGTGCATGCGCTGCATTCATATACCTCTAAAATGAGATCATTCAGGCGTAGAAAACAGACACGGCTTGCGCCATTTATCTCCATCATACGTCTCAAATCCAATTCGATGATAGAAGATTGTTTCTTCATACCGATCCGTTGGAAGCCCTACATGCTGAAGGCCCAAAACAGATCCTTAAATTCAAATTACTTCCTCCCATCAAGAACTGCAGCAGCATACGCCTTCGGAATGGTTTCCTCGGATTCAAGTGTCTTGAAATTGGTTTTGCGCCGCGTCCAAATGAAATATCTGATTCCCACCAGTGCTGGCACACCGTTCAGCGGGGAAACTATAGGCTCCTACATCGATGAACTCTTCTAAGACGGCAAAGATACCCGAAGCAGCATCGAACCGCAAAATGCGCGCCCATCCATCCGTTTTCACCGTATCGTAGTAATATATAGCGCCATTTCCATCAATTTCATATAAAACGATATTATTTTCTCCGCGATTCGATGCCGCCAGCCACTTTCCATTTGGCGAAACAGCAATGTCGCCGCCAATGCCGCCATCGCGTCCACTACAATGTAAATTGCTTAGTGTCGCGTCAATTTCAGTTCGCCACATATGTTAAAGCGAAATACAAAAATATCAGAGCTGATCTCTGAAATGGCATAGACAAATATTTCGTGTCGGATGCACCGCCAGATGCCTCAGACCTGAACCGGCGGGCACTGTTACCTCAGAAATCTGACAAACAGAACCTGTTCCATTGAGAAGCCGCAGTTTGTCACATCCTAAATCTGCAGTAAGCAAAATGGAGCCGCCTTCCGCTGCAATGGTACAGTGCGGATGGGACGCATCCTGCCGCGGTCCAACTATAGCTCCTTTGTCCTGAAACTGAAGAAGCTGTCTGAATTGCCCAATGCCCCCATCACTACGGAAACCATAAAACAGCAATGTGCTTGCCAGAAAATCCGAGGCGACCAAACTTTCTGTCTGCGGATTCAAAGGGAGATATGCGTTGCGTCAAAACCCGAGGCGGCTTGGCGGTTTATGAGCTGCAGCTTGCCGTCGTGTTGAATGGAATAAGCACTAAATAAATTGTTCCCTGTACAATCCAACGACGAAGTGTAGAGGTATGTCTTATTTATTGCAAGACAGGCAACATACCGCAAGACATCCTCTGTACCCATCTTCCGTAAGGACACAAGCTTGAGGATCAAAGTTGTATCGGAGCAGTGCGCCTTCCCTCATCTCGTTTACAGATATAGAGACAAATCGAATCATTCATATGTTTCCTTTATACTGAATGCTGTACGCTTCCTGCTGGAATATCGAAACCAGGATTTATCATTTGAATCAAAAGAAACAGCTTGCCTTGCTCCAGCCAAAAGCAATACGCACGGGCTTTCCGGATATAGCATGAAGTGAGACTTCGCAGAATTCCATAGGACTTGCTGCTTTTTGTGGAATTGACAGAGCGGCAGATACAGTTCTGGAAAAGACAATCCCGGAAGTGCATGACCATTTTATCTTGTATTTCAGCCTCAATGACGGTGCACTGTGCATTTACCCCAAAGTCCTTCTCCGTGGAAACACACAGGAGGCGTCGACATACGTCCGGTAGAGTTTGTCGTAGTGCAGCAAAGCCATCTCTGCGAAGTGTTGCCACTCCTGTGCTTCCACCAGCATACATATGTCTCCCCCATACGCGGAGAATTACCAGACCATGCGCCGAAATAGAACAGCAGTTCGTCGCCGTTGACAATGCATATACCAGATGCTGGATGGATATAACCCTCATCCCATGCACCATGAACGCCGCTTCCCCGCAATAAATGGCTTCCGGTTTAATCTAGAAAATTGAATGCCATCCTGACTAAAGCCAATGTAAAGATCACATTTTTGGTTCTCCCAGCTGTTCAGCAACAGCATTATGCGGACCCTTAAAATCTGAAAGATGCCATGATACTCTCGTAGCAACACAGTCCAAGCTGTACAACTGTGTATCGCAATCCCAAATATCATCCCTGTTCATCGTTTGCATCTGCGCTTTGCCAAAAATACCCCGGCGGCAGTCTGCAAGCTCCGAAAACGAAGCAGCCTCCCGGTAGGATCGATAGCGGTACAGATATTTTCCCTTTTGATACAAGCTTCTGACACTCAGTACCCATCTGTCGCGGAAGGGGTTATAAAAAGCGATGTCGTATCTCCGCAAGGCATGATACGCGACAGGGCAAGACCAGTCCAACCCATTGGCAGAGATGTTCGCAGTTCAGCATACTCTCTTTTTGCCGATCCGTGTGAAAGGAACATTTTGAAACGCTCAGTATCCGCGTTCTGGTCAAGCCAAATGCTGCAGCCATCGCGAAAACGATCTTCAAATGCAGGAAGAATGCGATTTGAGCCATCGACAGCAATATGTGGCCGTATCCAGTGAAAGCCGTCGCGGCTTTCCGCATATGCAACCGCTCCAAACCACCCAGCCTGATACCATAATTTGAACTTCTTATCGGTCGGATCGTAAAAATGCCGTCTTTGAATGGAGCAGCTACAGGGCAATTGCCATGATCCATCTCTAACACGGTTTCCGGTGTCAGCACCATTCCCTTTGATTTCCGGAGAATAAAACTCTCGATGCAAACTACTTTCTTCAATCAGAAAGTCGTCGACGAAAAGCTGTCTACCACAATCAATTGGAATTACATCAGGGCGTTCTTTTTAAGTAGTTTGGCGTCTGCGGCAACGTTTGGAAGGAGGAGCGATACGACCAAGCAGTTGGAAGCAACGCGTCCACGCAATCCGGCGACAAAATCCCATTATGTAAAATCATCAATCAAATATCAAAGATAAAGTCTATCTGTTCCTGTGTCAGCGAACCTGCGCGCTTTCTAATGTACTCTTTCATCTCATCCGGACGCTGTGGTCCGACAATGGGCAAAAACCGGGAACGGTTGCGCCAACGTGTAACCAAGAACAATATCCTGAAGTGTCATCCCGGATTGTTTGGAGAGTCGAAGTGCTTGTTTGGCCCGGCGGAGAGATTCGCTGTTGTAGAAGTACTTTCTCGAATAAAGGAGTATCCTATATTTTCCATATAATCATCTTTGAAGCAGTTATAAAAGAAACCACTTGCCTGTGAACAATAAGCAAATACCGGTCGCTGCGTCCGCTCATGGTATTTGCGCATACCAGGTGTCAGCCAGGTCTGAATCAGCTCATCGACAGCCGTCATATTGGGGTAAGCCATATTGAGCATAACCTGATTCGCACTGAATTTACGAAGACCATGTGCCTCTGCATAGGCATCCGCCTCCAAAATTCGTTCGATTTTCCAGTTGGAACAACCAAAATAACGAATCTTGCCCTCTTCAACGCAACGATTCAGTTCCTCGAGAATCGCCCAACAGGTTGGCTCGGATCGTCCTGATGCAGCCAATAGAAATCAATATAGTCTGTGTGTAAATTACGTAGGCTTTCAGTTAGATCAGACCGCAGAAATGCCGGAGTCATCCGTTTCTCATATGGTTTGTTTGTTGCATAGCAGCAGCCTTTGGTACTAATCAGCACTTGCTCACGCAAATGGTTTTCCTGTAAGAAATCACCAACCAGGCACTCGCTCAGAGATCGCCCACCAACGAGAAAGCTCCCATAATAATGAGAGGTATCCAACATAGTCCCACCGCAATCGACATACGTTTTAAGAAGGTCTCTGGCGATATCTGCCGGAACATTACTCGCATAATCACCGGTTCCGAGCACATACTGCGGCACAGTCAAATCTGTTCCTTCAAGTTTTCTGTATTTCATCTTTGCACCTCAATTCAGCTTACTGATAATCTTTCTTAAAAAACGATCCATCTGAAACCAGTTTCCCGCGCAGAATATCCTCTTCCGTGATCCGCGCCAGCAGCAGCTCCTTTTCGACATTTCGCTCCCGGTCATAAATGATGTAGATTTGATCGTCCGGCGTTTTGCACCGCATCTGGATAAGAAACGAGTTCGCGTTCATCCAGAAGAAGCGGAGCGCTCCATGTTTTCCCATCATCAACCGACAAAAAAGCTGCCAGGTTGTTTCTCGCCATATAATCAGGATCATCGCCGCGAGGTGTGTCAAATCGGTTGTCTGGACTCCAGTGGTTGATCAGCAGTATGTGGCCAGAATGAAGTTTCCGAATGTGGAAACGAGAATTAGGTCCACCAAGGCAGAATTTCCCGATTTTCCCCACGTTCGGCCGCCATCATGGGAAAAATGCTTCACCGATACCGTCCTTTCTTCGCGTCAGCATCTGTAGCGTACCATCATTTTTTTCGAGAATCATGCTCTCATCAAACCAACGGTTTGGCATATCAACGCCTCCCGGTATTCAAATGTTTTCCCTTGATCAGAAGAGACATACATTTTGCGAGGCAGTTTGGCACGTTGGGGTTTAGGCTGGACTTTACATGACCCCACAGCGTAATCGGCAAAGCCCACTCGCCATTCATAAGAACTGTCGGTTTGTTAAGCATAACGCCGTCAGCAATTCGTATTGGCTCAGTCCAGACGTTCGGCGCCTCATCCGGTTCTCGACACACTGAATACCAGCAGCCGGCACGGCCATCAAAGCCACCGTAGCTCTGTGCCCAAAAGAGAAACAATTCATTTGACGGCGTGCGCCAAAGGCAAGGATCAAATGCGCGAACGTTTCCAGGCGGATCAATCACCACGATCGGCTCAGACCATGTATCACACGCATCGTCACTGATTTCAACCGCAACGTAATTATCAGGTCCCTCGTCATTGCCGCCGCTGAAAAAGCACCGCCAAAAACGCCCACCATAAGTGCGTTCAATTCCAGGAATTCCTTGCCACAGACTACTTTTTTTCGGAAATATGTTTCATCAGGTGTTGTATTAAGCGGAACGGGCTGGAGTGCCATGTCCTTCTCCCGCAATGTTTTTTCATTTGCTTCCAGTGATATCATGTCGTTACCTCATTTCACTATCTACTCTCGGACAACAAAAGTGCCCCGGCCGTGACTGGCAGTATATTCATCCGCGTCTGACCAGTAATCCTCACCGCAACTGACCCCGCCGTCTACAAATATATTAATACCAGTAATAAACCTAGCCTCTTCCGACGCAAGAAACGCAGCAGTGAAACCAATATCAGTACCATCACCGCCGATCCGCAATGGAATTCGAGAGATTTCCTCTGTGTAATCCTGATCCGCATAGCCCTCTGGATACACGCACATGCATCCGGGAGAGATCGTCGAAATACGAATCCCATGCCGCCCGTACTCACGCGCCATGGACTGCGCCGCGCGATTAAGCCCCGCCTTCAGCCCTCCGTATATGGCATCCATCGGTGTGGGTGTTTTAGACCGGATGGAAGATGTGAACAGAATCGTACCGCGGATACCTCTATCCACCATGTACTTGGCTGCAGCATTTGCAATAAGCAGACTCCCCGGAAGTTGACTTCGTAAACATAGTCGATTTCCTCCGGGTGAATCAGCCGCATATACTTTTCGAGACCAACCCCTGCATTACACATTACAAGGGATATGGAAGAAAACGCCAGCAAAGCCTGCGTCATCAGTGTTTCTCCGATGGTACGTTCGCGCTGATCACAATCAAAAGTTACAACGCGAACCCCTGAATTTCTCCCGTAATTGCTGTGCAACATGTGCAGCTTTGTCTGCTTCTCCGCAATGCGCCATGAAGATATCGTATCCTTTGCTTGCCAGTGCATAGCAAATCCCTTCGCCAACACCGCGGTTGCCTCCTGTAACAATTGCAGCTGTGTGGTTCATAATAGCAGTTCTCCTTTACACAACTCTTTTTACACGGCTTTTACTGGCTTGCCGGAAGCAGTCGATTGCCACAGCCAAAATGACGAGAGCACCCATTGCGACATCCTGCCAAAACTGGCTGACATTCAGCAGATTCAAAACCATTATTGATAACGCCCATCAAAAGTGAGCCGACCAGTGAAATACCCAGATGCTTCCAGAACCGCCATTCATGGATGTACCGCCAACAACGCCTGCCACAATGCAGCTGAGTTCTGCGCCATTGGCCATAGTGGGTTTGTGAAGTTTAGACGTCCGGCGAGCATCATACCAGAAATCCCGCACAGGGCACCGGTTATGACGTATGCCCGCAGCTTCATTTTTTCAATTTCTACGCCGGACAGTCTTGCAGCTTTTTTCGTTGCCGCCGATGCACTTTTATTTTGATACCAAACGGTGTCTTTTCCAGCAAGAACCATGCTGCAATGTATAAGGCGAGCAACACAAAAATGCCTCTGGGAAAAACGTTTGCAACCTTGCCCGCGGCAATCCAGCTCAGACCTTCTGGCATAATCAGCGAGTTTTTTGCGCCTGTAATAATGGCTGCCATACCACGAAAAAATGTAGCTTGTACCAAGCGTTGCAACAAAGGGCGGCAGCTTAATTTGGGTGACGAGCAAGCCGTTGATCAAACCGCAGAGTAAGGACACAGCCATCGCAATCAGAATCGCCGGCGCAGGAGCCATACCATATTTATTCGTCAGCAGTCCCATGACACAGGCGCTCAACGCCAAAATAGCCCCACAGAGAGATCTATCGCGCCAAGCATAAAGAGAATTGTCATGCCGATCGCCATCAAAGCTATGTATACAACCTGATGATGGCAAAGCAGACAGGCGTTTTTCAGCGTATTTTTGATGCTGTTGTCAAACTGCGCGAGCAGGGGATAAACGTAGGCGAGCACCAGCGCCAAAATGAGCGACGGGCAGCAGAACACCAGCCCCAGCCACATCGACTGCCCGACCGCGCCGGAAAGATACATCCAGAACTCATAGACGACCAGCAGAACCGGGATCAGCAGGATCAGGAAGATCAGCACCGCCTGCTTGAGGTTCAGGCGGAACGCGTCCCAGAACATGCGCACGACGCCGCTGCCTTCGCCGCGCACCATATTGAGCGTGACGCGGTACATGGCGGTCGTCGACGCGCCGATGGTCACGACGGGGATGCAGAACACGATCCAGAGCAGATTCAGGATGATCAGATCCGCGAGCCGCGACATAAACGACCAGAATGGGGAATCATAATTGAACAGTTTCATCGGTGGACCTCGGTTTCGGAAGAAATTTCTGTATTATTATACCGGCTGCACAGGCAAAACGCAAGCATGGCTTCAGAAGGAAGCAAAATAGACAAAAACACAGAATAAAAATTGGGCAAAACGCTGAAAATCATTTCAGACCATTTTTGATTGCTCAAAGCGACAAAATGTAGTATAATATGGTCAAAGGAAATGGAAACGTTTCCAAAATTCAAAAACAGTACTATAGGAGGAATATCATGAAAAAGATCATCGCAATGCTTCTCGCTCTCGTGATGGTTCTGGGTCTGGCTGCCTGCGCTTCCAAGACCGAGCCCGCACAGACCGAAGAGCCCGCTGCGACCGAGACTACCCCGGCTGCAGAAGAAACCACCGAAGAAACCACCGAAGAACCCGCTGAGACGACGGAAGAGCCCGCCACGACCGAAGCGACCGGCTCCGTCTACTACCTGAACTTCAAGCCGGAGGCTGACGAAGCCTGGCAGAAGCTCGCTGCTTCCTACACCGAGCAGACCGGTGTTCCCGTCAAGGTCGTCACCGCCGCTTCCGGCACCTATGACACCACCCTCGCCGCCGCCGAGCTTGACAAGAGCGCCGCTCCGACCCTCTTCCAGTGCGGCAACCAGGGCGCCATCAACTCCTACGGCGACTACTGCTATCCGCTGGACGGCACCGCCATCATGGACCAGATGACCACCGACGCCTTCAACCTGAAGGGCGAAAATGGCGAGACCCTCTCCATCGGCTACTGCTACGAGGCGTTTGGCATCATCGTCAACAAGGCTCTGCTTGAGAAGGCTGGCCACTCCATCGACGAGATCACCGACTTCGCTTCCCTGAAGGCTGTCGCTGACGACATCCACGCTCGTGCTGAAGAGCTCGGCTTCGACGCATTCTCCTCCGCCGGCCTCGACGGCTCCTCCAGCTGGCGCTTCTCCGGCCACCTGGCCAACATGCCGCTGTACTACGAGTTCCGTGACGACGGCGTAACCGCACAGCCCGCCACCATCACCGGCGCTTACCTCGAGAACTTCAAGAACATCTGGGATCTCTACACCACTGATTCCGCTACCACCGGCGCTGCTCTGGCCACCGCTACCGGCGATGAGTCCGAGGCTGAATTCGGTGAGGGCAAGGCTGCATTCTATCAGAACGGCACCTGGGAATACTCCAACCTGACCGGCACGTTCGGCATGGATCCCGCTGATCTGGCTATGATCCCCATCTACTGCGGCGTTGACGGCGAAGAAAAGGCCGGCCTGTGCGCAGGCACCGAGAACTGCTGGGCCATCAACAACGAATCCTCTGAAGAAGATATCCAGGCTACCATCGACTTCCTCGTTTGGGTCGTTACCTCTGACGAAGGCACCACAATGCTGGCACAAGAGTTTGGCCCCTGCCCGTTCAAGGACGCCAAGGATCCGGAGAATGTCTTCTTCCAGGATGCCAACAAGTACACTGCTGAAGGCAACTACGTTGTTACCTGGGCATTCAACTGGACTCCCGCTGTTGACGACTGGCGTGCAGCTGTTGTCGACGCTCTGACCCAGTACACTGCCGGCACCGGCGACTGGTCCGCTGTCGAGACTGCATTCGTGCAGGGCTGGGCAACCCAGTATGCGAAGGAAAACGCGTAACACCAAATAGGAACTGAAGAAGGGGGCTCACGCCCCCTTCTTTATGAGAGAAGCCGTTTTCAAAACTTCTCAGACGGACGCCCGCAGCGGCGGACGCCGGTCTGAGAAATTTTAACACGAAGGAGAAGCGTGATGAAAAAAAGAAAACATGACGACGCGTCACTGTCATGTAGCCTGATCCGCCGGCCGATCCAGCGCTGGGGCTGGCTGTTCCTGCTGCCGACGTTCGCCGCGTTCTGCGTGGGCTTCCTGTATCCGTTTGCCAAGGGTCTGTTTCTGTCTTTCTGCAAGTTCAAGACGACCAGCAAATGGACCTGGGTGGGCCTGAAGAACTACCAGACCATTTTCCAGGACGATGGCTTCCTGCACGCGTTCTGGTACACGGCGCTGTTCGCGCTCGTGTCGCTGCTCATCATCAATGTGCTGGCATTCGCCGTCGCCTATGTCCTGACGAAGGGCATCAAGGGCTCGAATATCTTCCGGACGGTCTTCTTTATGCCGAACCTGATCGGCGGCATCGTCCTTGGCTATATCTGGCTCATGATCTTCGACGGCATCCTCAGCCACTTTGATACCGCTGTGGTGCTCGAAACAAAATACGGCTTCTGGGGCCTCATCATACTGATGTGCTGGCAGCAGATCGGCTATATGATGATCATCTATATCGCGGGTCTGCAGGCCATCCCGGAGGATATGCTCGAGGCGGCAAAGATCGACGGCGCCAGCGGCTGGAAGTCGCTGTGGCACATCACCATCCCGAACGTCATGCCCTCCATCACCATCTGCACGTTCCTCACTCTCACCAACGGCTTCAAGCTTTTTGACCAGAACCTGGCCCTGACGGGCGGTTCGCCGTTCAAGACGCTGGCCGACGGCAGTGTCATCAAGACGACGGAAATGCTGGCGCTCAACATCGTCAACTCCAATACCTCCAACTCCAAGGGTCCCGGCCAGGCCAAGGCCGTCGTGTTCTTTGTGCTGGTCGCCATCATCAGCATCGCCCAGCTCGTCGCCACCAGAAAGAAGGAGGTCGATCAGTAATGAAAAACAACGGCTTCCAGAAAGACCGCCGCTCCCATACCGTGCTGACGGTCGTCTTCACGATCATCGCCATCGCGTATCTCTACCCGATCTTCATCGTTCTGGTGAACTCCCTGAAATCGAACGCTGCCATCAACCTCGATACCTTCGCATTCCCGGCTTCCGATACCTTCATGGGCCTGCAGAACTATATCAAGGGTATGACCTTCGGCAACTACCCGTTCTACCGTTCGGTCGAATACAGCCTGATGATCACGCTGCTGTCCTCGGCCCTGATCCTCATCTGTACGTCCATGGCCGCCTGGTATATCTCCCGTGTCGACAGCCTGATCTGCCGCGTGGTGTACTACCTGTGCGTGTTCTCGATGGTCGTCCCGTTCCAGATGGTCATGTTCACGCTGGCCAAGACCGCCGATACCCTGGAGCTCAACCGGCCGTGGACCATCCCCATCATCTACCTCGGCTTCGGCGCGGGCCTTGCCGTGTTCATGTTCGCGGGCTTCGTCAAGTCCATCCCGCGCTCCATCGAGGAGGCCGCGGTCATCGACGGCTGCAACCCCGTGCAGACCTTCTTCCAGGTCGTCCTGCCCATGATGAAGCCGACCTTCATCTCCGTCGGCGTTCTGGAGATCATGTGGGTCTGGAACGACTACCTGCTGCCGTATCTGGTGCTGGATATCAATGAATTCCGCACCATTCCGATCCACATTCAGTACCTCAAGGGCAGCTACGGCTCGGTCGATATGGGCGCGACGATGGCGCTGATCCTGTTGTCCATCGTCCCGGTCGTTATCTTCTACCTCTGCTGCCAGAAGTATATCATCAAGGGCGTCGCCGCAGGCGCCGTCAAGGGGTAAAAACAAAAAATTGTTTGCTTTCTGTGGATTTTTGTGAAAACCTGTATTATAGTGATGCAGACATGGAATCATCCAAGAGGGAGTAAACAGCTATGACGATCAAAGATCTGGCAAGACTGAGCGGCTATTCGCTCGGGACCGTTTCGCGCGTGCTCAACAACCAGCCGAACGTTTCCGACAAGGCGCGCGCCGCGATCCTTGCCATTGCCGAAGAAAGCGGATTTGAGCTCAACGAAAGCGCGCAGCTGCTCAAGCAGCAGCGCTCCAATGCGGTGCTCATCATCGTCAAAGGGCACGGCGAACGAGATGTTTGCGAGCATGGTCGAGCAGCTGCAGTCCCTGTTTTCCCGCACGACGCATCCGCTGATCGTAGATTTCATCGATGAGGATGAAAACGAGGTGCTGCGCGCCGTCAAGCTCTGCCGCGAGCGCAAGCCCGTGGGCGTGATGTTCCTGGGCGGCACGAACCGCTACTTCTGCGGCGACTTTGAAAAGATCCACGTGCCCGCCGTTGTCGTGACCAACGACGCGAGCGAGCTGCCGTTTGAAAATCTCTCCAGCGTCACGACGAACGACCGTCAGGGCGCAGCCTGCGCGGTGGATTATCTGATCCGCTGCGGTCACCGCCAGATCGCGGTGCTCGGCGGCGACCGGTCCTTGTCCGATACGTCGGCCCAGCGCTATGAGGGGGCTGCGTGGAGGCGTTTGAGAAAAACGGCATGCACTTCGACGAGCAGACCTTCTACCATACCGGCCGCTACAGCTACGAAGACGGCTATGCCGGCATGCAGGCGGTCCTGCGGCAGACGCCGCAGGTCACGGCCGTGTTTGCCATGGCAGATGTCATCGCCATCGGCGCGATCCGCGCGCTCGTGGACGCGGGCAAGCGCGTGCCGGATGATATCTCCATCATCGGCTACGATGGACTGAAGATCGGCAGCTTCTATACGCCGAAGCTTTCGACGGTCTGCCAGTCCGTGGAGCTTCTTGCCCGGCGCAGCTTCATGGTTTTGATGGACTGCACCGAGCATGGCGGCCCTGCCCGCCACCTGACCGTACCGTTTACGCTCTCCAACCGGGAGAGCGTCAGAAAACTGGAAAGCGACTGAGCAGCCGCATCGCCGCTGCTTCGGCGCGTTCCGACGAGAGCAAATAGAATAAAGAGTGAGACTATGAAACGAAGCAGTGGTATCCTGATGCACATCACCTCTCTGCCGTCGCCCTACGGCATCGGCAGCATGGGGAAAAGTGCCTTTGACTTTATTGATTTTCTCAAAAAAGCCGGGCAGACCTACTGGCAGATCCTGCCGATCAACCCGCCCGGCTACGGAGATTCGCCGTATCAGGCCTTCTCCACCTTCGCGGGCAATCCGTACCTCATCGACCTCGACCAGCTCGTTCAGAACGGCTGGCTGAAGCAGGAGGAGCTGGGTCGCGTCAGCTGGGGCAGCAGGGAAGACCAGGTGGATTTCTCCACCATGTATGACCAGCGCCTGCATGTGCTGCATCTGGCCTGGAGCCGCTTCCACAAGGCCCCGGCGGACGGCTACGCCGAATATCTCGAGCAGCAGAAGTCGTGGCTCTATGAGTACGTGCTCTTTATGGCCGTCAAAGCATATTATAACGACGGCCCGTGGACACAGTGGCCGCTCGATATCCGGATGCACCAGCCGGAGGCCATGGCGCGCTACCGTGAGCAGCTGCGCGACGAGATCGATTTCCAGAGCTTCCTGCAGTTCTGCTTCCACACCCAGTGGCAGCGTCTGCGCGCCTATGCGCACGAAAACGGCATCCAGATCATCGGCGATATCCCCATCTACGTCCCGCTGGACTCCGCCGACGTCTGGTCGCACCCCGAGAACTTCCAGCTGACCCGCACGCGCCGTCCGCGTGTCGTCGCGGGCTGCCCGCCCGATGGGTTCAACGCCAACGGCCAGTACTGGGGCAACCCCATCTACGACTGGGAGCGCATGGAGCAGGATGGCTTCTCCTGGTGGATGCGCCGTCTGCGCGCGGCGGGAGAGAACTTCGACGTTGTCCGCATCGACCATTTCCGCGGCATCGAGAGCTATTGGGCCATCCCGGCCGTCAACCACACCGCCCGCAAGGGCGAGTGGATCCAGGGCCCCGGCATGAAGCTCGTCCGCGCGATCCGCGAAAACTGCCCGGATACCGATTTCATCGCGGAGGACCTTGGCTTCCTGACGCCCGAGGTGCAGAAGCTGGTCAAGGAATCCGGCTTCCCCGGCATGAAAGTGCTGGAATTCGCCTTTGACCCGCGTGAGCCCAGTAATTATCTGCCGGACCGCTATCCGGAAAACTGCATCTGCTACACCGGCACGCACGACAATGAGACGCTCATCCAGTGGTGCGAGGGCCTGACGCCGAATGCGACGCCTATGCGCGCGAGTATCTCGGCATCAGCGCGGCGGACGATCTGGCGGACGCCATCATCGAAGCCGGCATGCAGTCCAGGGCGCAGCTGTTCATCATGCAGATGCAGGACTACCTGCGTCTCGGCAAAGAGGCCCGCATGAACGAGCCCGGCAGGCTCCTGCCCTCTAACTGGCGCTGGCGGATGCTGCCCGGTGCAGCCAACGACGCGCTGGCTGCAAAAATTGCAGGTTTGACAGCGCGCGCAAATCGTGTATAATACCTATGAACATTCTGGCGCCCACCGTCCTTGCCGGAAGGGTGGGCGCTCTTTTGTGAAACCGCCGGACGCTTTGTCCGGCCGTAGCCCAGGAAGGAGTTATCCTATGAGTGATTTTTCGAACGAATCGTAAAGCAGACCGAAGCGCTGCTGCATTTCCAGCAGACGAGACGCTGCAGGAGACCACGCCGGAGCGTCTGCATGAGGCGCTGGGCCAGGTCATCATGATGGAGATCAGCGACAACTGGACCAAGACCAAGCGCCGTCAGGCGCCGGGCCGCCGCGCATTTTATTTTTCGGCGGAGTATCTGGTCGGAAGACTTGTCTACAGCAACCTCTTTAACCTCGGCATCCTGCGCGAAATGAAGGCCGCCTTCGCCGAAAAGGGCGTCGATCTGGCCTGTCTGGAGCATATTGAGGACGCAGCGCTCGGCAACGGCGGTCTCGGCCGTCTGGCCGCCTGCTTCCTCGACAGCGCCGCCACGCTCGACCTGCCGCTGACGGGCTATGGTCTGCGCTACCGCTTCGGCCTGTTCAAGCAGTCGTTTGTGGGCGGCTGCCAGCGTGAGGACGCCGACGACTGGACCAAATACGGCGACCCATGGAGCCACCGCCGCGATAAGCTGACCGTCAAGGTCAAATTCGCCGACCAGACCGTCAACTGCGTCCCCTACGACATGCCCGTCATCGGCTATAAGACCTCGACCGTCGGTACGCTCCGCCTGTGGCAGTGCGAGGCAGAGGAGGAGCTGAACTTCGACGCCTTCAACGCCCAGGACTATGTCAAGGCACTGGAAAAAGAAGAACAAGGCCGAGGACATCACGCGCGTGCTCTACCCGAACGACTCCACCTGGGAGGGCAAGCAGCTGCGCATCAAGCAGCAGTACGTTCTGTCCAGCGCGTCGCTGCAGGATATCCTGCGCGACTACCGCGCGCAGCACGGCGCGGACTATTACCGTCTGCCGGAGTTCGTTGCCGTTCAGCTGAACGACACCCACCCCGCCATGTCCATCCCCGAACTGATCCGTCTGCTGATGAACGAGGGCCTTGATTTTGATGCCGCGTTTGAGCTCACGCGCCGTGTCTTTGCCTACACGAACCACACGGTCATGGGCGAGGCGCTGGAAAAGTGGGATCTGGAGCTGCTGCGGTCCGTCGTGCCCGAGGTCTGCGAGATCATCGAGCGCATCGACGCCCGGCTCAAGCAGGAGCATCCGCATTCGAAACTCTTCATCGTCAAGGATGGCCAGGCGCACATGGCGAATCTGTCCGTCTACATGTCCACCGCGGTCAACGGCGTGGCCGAGATCCACTCCCAGATCCTCAAGGACGATCTGTTCAAGGACTGGTACGCCGTCTATCCCGAGCGCTTCCAGAATAAGACCAACGGCATCACGCCCCGCCGCTGGCTGGGCCTTTCGAACCCGGAGCTGTGCGGCCTGATCGACAGCCGGATCGGCACAGGCTATCTCAAGGACCTCGACAAGCTGGCCGGACTGAAAAACAGCATCGATGAGATGACCGTCAAGCAGTTCAACGCCATCAAGCTCGAGAAAAAGCGCCAGCTGTGCCGCGTGATCGAGGAACATGAGGGCGTCGCGCTCGACCCGTCCTTCCTTCTTTCGACGTGCAGGTCAAGCGTCTGCACGAGTATAAGCGCCAGCTGCTCAACGCGCTGTGCATCATGGACCTCTACCTGTCCATCAAGGACGGCACGCTCACCGATTTCACGCCCACCGCCTTCATCTTCGGCGCCAAGGCCGCGCCGCGGCTACCGCCGCGCGAAAGCGATCATTCATTATGTCAACCGCATTGCCGAGCTCATCAACAATGATCCGGCCATGGAAGGCGTCATGAAGGTCGTCTTCGTCCAGAACTACAACTGCTCCTACGCCGAGCATATCATCCCCGCGGCGGATATCTCCGAGCAGATTTCGCCCGCCGGCACCGAGGCCTCCGGCACGGGCAACATGAGACGGTGCGTTCATGCGTGTCGGTCTGGGGCTGCGGGCTATGCCCCGGAGTGCTTTTCACCGCGATGAAACGCAGGAGCTCATGGAGGCGCTCGCGCCGCTTTTCAAACAGCGGCATTCCCATTACGGTCCATATGCGCCAGGAGGGAAGCGGCGTTGGAGCAGGCGCTTGAGGAAATGATCGCGGTCGGAAAAGCGCTTCCGGACGCCGGTGGAAATCAGCCATCTGAAATCCATCGGAAAGACAAACTGGCGCCGCTCAACGCCAAGTTGACATGCTGCGCCGGATGGAACTGGCGCGCGAGGAAGGTGCGTGGAGATTTACTGCGACGCATACCCCTACACGGCAGGCTCGACGCAGCTGATTCATATTCTGCCGCCGGAATGCCAGGAGGGCGGGCTCGGCGTTCTGAGCGAAAATCTCAGGAGCCTTCGTTCCGCGCGCACATCCGGCATGCGCATGGAAACAGGCGGCGACTTTGAGAATATCTCGCTGCTGGTCGGCTGGGAGAACATCGTCGCTTCGAGCGTCACGACATTGCCGCAGCACAAATGCTTTTTGAGGGAAAGACGATTGCGCAGATTGCAGCCATGGAGCAAAAGACCCGTTTGACTGTGCGTTTGACCTGCTGGCAGACGAGCACTGCGCGGTGAGCATGATCGACTTTATCACTGCCGAAGAAGACATCGAAGCGATCCTGCGCGACGAGACGACCTGCGTGATCTCCGACAGCACCTATCCCACGCAGGGACTGGTGCATCCGCGCGTGTACGGAACGTACGTGCGGCTGTTTGAACGCTATGTGCGCACGGGGTGTACTTTCGCCGGAGCAGGCGGTGCGGAAGGTGACGGCCTGCCCGGCGCGGCTTCGTCTTTCCGGCAAGGGCATGCTTGCGCCGGGTATGGACGCAGACGTCAATGTGTTCGCGCTGGAAGGACTTCATGAGGCGGGAACCTATCAGGAAATCCCCGGCAGAGCGCGCAGGGTATGGAGCAGGTGTTTTTCTTGCAGGGGAACCTGCAATTCTGCACGGAGAACGGACAGACAACATTTGTGGGAAGGTGTTGGAACGGGTGAAATCCTGACATTTATCACGGCGGGGCGCAAAAATGGATTTCCGGACGCTAAAATGTTTGAAACTATGAAAAATGTAAATAATATGGCGCATATGAAGGCTCTTTTTGGCAAATATAATACTGGACACCCCTTTGCGAATGGGCTATAATTCAATAGAATGAAAGATGAATGTGTAGTTTCGTGTCCGGTTTGGCGGATTGCCGTCCGGCGATAAAATAAGGAGGAAATTATTCATGTCTGTTAAAGTTGCGATCAATGGTTTTGGACGTATCGGCCGTCTGGCATTCCGTCAGATGTTCGGCGCAGAGGGCTACGAGGTTGTCGCCATCAACGACCTGACTTCCGCCAAGATGCTGGCGCATCTTCTGAAGTACGACTCCACGCAGGGCAACTACGTTGCGCAGGGTCACACCGTTGATTTCCATGAGGGCGAAGGCGAAGACAACTACATCGTTGTTGACGGCAAGAAGATCGTCATCTACAAGATGCCGAACGCAGCTGATCTGCCCTGGGGCAAGCTGGGCGTTGACGTCGTGCTGGAGTGCACCGGTTTCTATACCAGCAAGGCCAAGGCACAGGCCCATATCGATGCAGGTGCCCGCAAGGTCGTTATCTCCGCTCCGGCTGGCAACGATCTGCCCACCATCGTTTACAACGTCAACCACAAGACCCTGACCAAGGAAGACAAGATCATCTCCGCTGCTTCCTGTACCACCAACTGCCTGGCACCGATGGCGAAAGCTCTGAACGATCTGGCTCCGATCGAGTCCGGTATTATGTGCACCATCCATGCCTACACCGGCGATCAGATGCCGCTCGACGGTCCGCAGCGCAAGGGCGACCTTCGCCGCTCCCGTGCATGCGCTGTCAACATCGTTCCGAACTCCACCGGCGCTGCAAAGGCCATCGGCCTGGTCATCCCCGAGCTGAACGGCAAGCTGATCGGCGCTGCCCAGCGTGTTCCTACCCCCACCGGCTCCACCACGATCCTGAACGCAGTTGTCAAGGGTACTGTCACGGTTGAGCAGGTCAATGCCCAGATGAAGGCGGAAGCCACCGAGTCCTTCGGCTACAACACCGACGAGATCGTCTCCTCCGACATCATCGGCATGCGCTTCGGCTCCCTGTTCGATGCCACGCAGACCATGGTCCTGCCGCTTCCCAACGGCGATACGCAGGTTCAGGTCGTCTCCTGGTACGACAACGAGAACTCCTACACCAGCCAGATGGTCCGTACCATCAAGTATTTCTCCGAGCTGGGCTAAAATCCAATCTAAACATTCAACCGGCGGCACAACTTGCCGCCGGTTTTTTCGGCTTTTTCAGCAAAAACGGGTGCGTCAACTGGCAATAACGACAAAGCTTTGATGGTTTTTCTGCTTGCGAAGCGGGCGGAAATGTGGTAAAATCTTACCAACAAACAACAGCAGCAAAGGGGGGACGGCGGATGCAGCGGTTCGAGCTTCCGGGATGGAATAGCGGAGCATCACAGGACGCACCCGCAGTCTGCGCCCGGGCATCTTACGGTCTGGCGCAGGCAGGTCCTTTTTTGCGTGTTTTTGATGCAGCCGATTCCCGTAATGCGGGGTTGGCTGTTTGCGTTCTTTTCGAAAAAATCCGCGCAGGCGGCAGGTACCAGCGATACAGAAAGAGGTCAGTCTATGGAGCAGTTCAAGGCGTTTTTGGAGCAATTTCATACCACCGGCGTTTCAGACGCCTACCGGTTTCTCGGCTGTCACGCGCAGAATCGGGACGGTGTTGACGGATTCGTATTCCGACCTGGCGCCGCAGGCGCAGTCGGTTCGCGTGACGGGAGATTTCAACTTCTGGAATGAGGAGGACCTTTTCCGATGCAGCCGGTCGGCTGCGGCGTGTGGGAGGTGTTTTCGAGGTTCGCTCAGCCCGGTCAGCGCTATAAGCTCTGCGTCAAGACAAAAGACGGCCGGACGATCTATAAGACGGACCCCTACGGAAACCGCTGCGGGGTGCTGCCGGATACGGCGAGTATCATTGAGGCGGAAGATGGCTTTGTATGACACGACGGGCTTTACCGGGCGCGGCGCAGAAAGAGAAGATTTTAAACCGTCCGGTCAATATTTACGAGGTGCACGCGGGCTCGTGGAAGCGGCACGAGGATGGAAGCGTCCTGTCCTTCCGCGAGCTTGCGCAGCAGCTGGTTCCCTATGTAAGGGACATGGGCTATACGCATATTGAACTGCTGCCGGTGATGGAGTATCCGTATGACCCGTCGTGGGGCTATCAGATCACCTGCTATTACGCGCCTACACATCGCTACGGCGCGCCGGAGGACCTCAAGTATTTCATCGACGAGGCGCATAGGGCGGAATCGGCGTGATTCTCGACTGGGTGCCGGCGCATTTTCCGAAGGATGAGAACGGAGCTGTATGAGTTTGACGGCACGTGCTGCTATGAGCTCTCGGACCCCGCGATGAACGAGCACCCGGACTGGACAACGCGCATTTATGACTACGGCAAGCCCGAGGTCCGGTCGTTTCTGATCTCCAACGCCTGCTACTGGATCTCGCAGTTCCACGCCGACGGCATCCGGGTCGACGCGGTGGCGTCGATGCTGTATCTGGACTATAACCGCCCAAACTACAAGCCGAACCGGTTCGGCGGGCGCGAGAACCTGGAGGCCATCGACTTTGCGGCAGCTGAACGCGGCGGCGTTTCAGGCGGAGCCGTCAGTTATGATGATTGCCGAGGAGTCGACCGCGTTCCCGCTGATTACGAAGCCCGATTACGTCGGGGGACTCGGGTTCCTGTTCAAGTGGAACATGGGCTGGATGAACGATATGCTGCAGTATATGTCTCTGGACCCCCTGTACCGCAAGGGTGACCACAACGCGCTGACGTTCTCCATGACCTACGCATTTTCTGAGAACTTTATCCTGCCGCTGAGCCACGACGAGGTGGTCCACGGAAAATGTTCGCTGATCGGGAAAATGCCCGGCAATTACGACGACAAATTCAACAATCTTCGTGTACTCTATGCCTATCAGATGGCGCATCCGGGCAAGAAGCTCAATTTCATGGGCAGCGAGTTCGCGCAGTTCATCGAGTGGAATTTCAAGCAGGGGGCTGGACTGGCTGCTGCTGGGCTATGAAAAGCATCGGAAGATGCAGCAGTTTGTGAAGACGCTCAACCGCTTCTATCTGGAAAAACCGCGAGCTGTGGGAGGTCGACACCGGCTGGGACGGCTATGAATGGATCGAGCCGGACGACCGGGACAACTCCGTCATCGCCTTCCGACGCAAAGGACCGGAAGGGACGGGAGCTGGTCGTCGTGTGCAACTTCTGTCCGGTGCTGCGGGAAAATTACCGGCTGGGTCTTCCGAAGCAGGGCTGGTATGTACCGGTTCTGAACACCGACGACGAAGCATTCGGCGGCTACGGGTTTGCGCCCGAAACCGTCCGCACAGAAAAGAAGCCTTCGCACGGACAAATGCAGAGCGGACTGTTCCGCGTGCCGCCGATGAGCGTGTGCTTCTACCGATATCACCGCGCCAGACCCCAAACGAAACCGTAACGGAACAGGAGGAACAAGGTTATGCAATTTCAGAAGAAGCGTTGTGTCGCCATGCTTGCTGGCGGGCGGTCAGGGAAGCCGCCTGATGGTTCTGACGGAGAAAACCGCCAAGCCCGCCGTCCCCTTTGGCGGCAAATACCGTATCATTGATTTCCCGCTGTCCAACTGTGTCAACTCCAAGATCGATACCGTCGGCATTCTGACGCAGTATCAGCCCTTGGAGCTCAACGAATATATCGGCAACGGCCAGCCGTGGGGCCTCAACTCCTCGCACGGCGGCGTGCAGGTGCTGCCGCCCTATGCCAAGAGCAAAAACTCCGAGTGGTACAAGGGCACGGCGAACGCCATCTACCAGAACATTGGCTTTATCCAGCGCTATAACCCCGACAATGTGCTGATTCTTTCTCGGGCGACCATATCTACAAGATGGACTACGCGGCGATGCTGGTTCCACGAGAGCATGGAGTCGGACTGTACGATCGCGGTGCGCGACGTGCCGCTCAAGGAAGCGTCCCGCTTCGGCATTATGAACACGCGCGAGGACGGCTCGATCTATGAGTTTGAAGAGAAGCCGAAGGCGCCGAAGTCGACCAATGCGTCGATGGGCATTTACATCTTCAAGTGGAGCGTGCTCAAGGAATTCCTGGAAGCGGATGAGGCGGACCCCACGAGCGAAAACGATTTCGGCAAGAACATCATTCCGGCGCTTCTTTCCGACGGCACCGGCTCTTTGCCTATCAGTTTGACGGCTACTGGAAGGACGTCGGTACGATTTCGAGCCTCTGGGAAGCGAACATGGACCTGCTGGGCAAGCACCCGGCATTCGATATCTACGGTCCGGCGAGGGCACAAGATCTACGCCAGAAATGCGGCGAAGCCCGCAAGCTACATTGCAAAAATCGGCAGAGCTGCACGAGAGCTTCGTGGCAGACGGCTGCGAAATTTACGGCATGATCGAGCACTCGGTCATCTCGACCGGCTGCACGGTCGGCAAGGGCGCAGAGGTCATCGACAGCGTGATCATGCCGGACGTGGTGATTGAAAACGGCGTTTCGATCCGCAATGCGATCATTGCCGAGGGCTGCGTGATCCGCGCAGGCGCAAAAATCGGCGGGATGTGGAAAACGGTGAGCGGCGCATCAGCGTCATCGGCAAGGAGAAGGAAATTACCGAGGGCACGGTCATTGAAGCCGGGCGCGATCGTCTGATGAAAGGGGGACGCGAACATGGAAGCAATGGGCATTATTTTTTCTCGAACATCTATGACAGCAAGATGGGAAACCTCACCTGGGAGCGCACCTCGGGCTCGATTCCGTTCGGCGGGCGCTACCGGCAGATTGACTTTGTGCTCTCGAACATGAGCAACTCCGGTATCCGGAACATCGGCATCATCACAAAATATAATTATCCAGTCTCTGATGGACCATCTTGGCGAACTGCGAGGACTGGGACCTGCATCTGGGCGAAAACGTGCGTTTTTTGCCGCCGTACGCAACGGGCACACGGGCGCGTACCGCGGAAAGCTCGAGGCGCTGCAGACGGCGCTGCCGGTTCTGGAGCGCAGCGACACGGAGTATGTCATTCTGTCCGATACAACCGTGCTGTGCGCGATTGATTTTTCCAAGGTCGTCGATGCGCACGTCGCCTCCGGCTGTGATCTGACGGTTGTGGCAAAGGCGGGAAAGGCAGACGGCAAACACGCAGACGCTGGCGGTGAAGGTCGATGAAAACGGTAAGGTCGTCGATCTGGCGGTCGATTACTGCGCGCCGGCAGATTATCTGACGGGTATGAGCATGTTCGTAATCGAGCGCAAGAAGCTTCTGAACATCATCCAGGAACTTGTGCCGCACGGAAAGTGCTATTTCGAGCGGGATTTCGTGCTGCCGCAGTACAACGAGGGAAAGCTCTCCGTGAACGTCTATTCGTTCCAGAATATTGCGCTCTTCAACGAGAGCTTGCAGCAGTATTATACGAATAATCTGAGCCTGCTTGATCAGGAGGTGCGTCACAGCCTGTTCCAAACGAGCCTTCCGATCTACACGAAGGTCCGCGACTCGGTGCCGACGCTCTTCGGCGAGCATGGACAGGCTTCCGACTGCCTCGTTGCAGACGGCTGCCACATCTTCGGCAAGGCGAACCATTCGGTCATTTTCCGCGAGGTCGATCTGGACGAGGATACGCAGGTGGAGAGCGGTTCTGATGCAGGGAAGCAAGGTCGGCGCGCGCTCGCAGCTTCGCTACGTGATTTTGGATAAAACGTGACCGTCAAGCCGGATACCAAAGCTGCAGGGTACGCCGGAGCATCCGCTTTATATCAGCAAAGGAGTTACTGTATGAAAATCGCAATGGTCGCTTCCGAGGCCGCCCCGTTTGTCAAGACGGGCGGCCTTGGCGATGTCTTGCAGGCGCTGCCGCAGGCATTATCGGAAATCAAGAATAATGAAGTGAGCGTGTTTATTCCCCTTCTACGACCGGATCAAACCAACCGGAAAATACGATGTGGAATTTCCATCCCGTTATTTCTGCCGCCGGCATGGGCGGCGGGAATATGTGGGGCTTCCTGCGCCTGAAAAGCCGGAGAAAGAAGCTCAAGATCTATTTTATCGACAACGAGCACTATTTCTGCCGCGGCTGCGTCTACGGCTGCGCGGACGACGGCGAGCGCTATGCGTTTTTGCGAAGGCGACGCTTGCTTCGATGGCGTTTATCGGCTTGCAGCCGGACGTGGTGCACTGCCACGACTGGCAGGCGGCGCTGGTGCCGCTGCTGCTGAAAACCGAGTACCGCGAGAGCTTCCCGAACACGAGAAGCGTTTTCACCATCCACAACATCGAGTATCAGGGAAAGGCAAATCTGAGCTTCAACTACGACGTGATCGGGCTGCCCAGAGCGTGCGACGAGGTTCTGCGCTTCGACGACTGCACAAATCTGATGAAGGCGGCGATCGTAACGGCGGATCAGGTTTCGACCGTCTCGCAGACCTACTGTCAGGAGCTGCGGTATCCTTACTATGCGCACGGCATGTCGCAGGTGCTTTCGAGCCGCGGGGGAGACTTCACCGGTATCACCAACGGTATCGACATGAAGCTCTTTAACCCCATGACGACGGCAGGGCTGGCGGCGCACTACAACGAAAAGACCTTCCGCGAGGGAAAGGTGCAGAACAAGCTGGCGCTGCAGAAGGAGCTGGGGCTTCCCGAGGACCGCGATACCGCGATGCTGGCAATGGTGACGCGGCTTGCCGGGCACAAGGGCATTGATCTTCTGTGCTATATCGCCGAGCGGCTCATGTCCCGGCGGGTGCAGCTTGTGGTGATCGGCACGGGCGAGGAGAAATACGAGTGGTTCCTGCGGGGACTTCAGGAGCGGTTCGGGCGGCAGGTGAGCGTGAATCTGTGCTTCAGCGCGGATTTGGCGAATTGTCTAGGCGTCCGATCTGTATCTGATGCCGTCGAAGTCGGAGCCGTGCGGGCTTTCGCAGCTGATGGCAATGCGCTTCGGCGCAGTGCCGGTCGTCAACGCCACCGGCGGACCTCAAGGCTACAGTGCCGGCATACGAAGGACCCGAGAGCGAAGGACGCGGGTTTACCTTCCAGAGCTACAACGCCGACGATTTCCTCGCGGCCATCGACCGGGCGCTGGCGCTTTACTATGACGCGCCGGAGCAGTGGCAGGAGCTCGTGCGGCACGATATGTCGCAGGACTTTGGCTGGGACAAGGGCGCCGAGCAGCTATGGCGCGCTCTATCACAAAGCATTGGGGGACAAGGCATGACAAAGGAAATGCTGCATCAGCTGGTAGAGGAAACGTGTCTTCGCATGTTTGGCTGCGAGCTGCGAGAGGCGACGGCAAAAGCAGGCGTACCGTGCGCTGTGCGTGACGGTGCGGATGATGCTCGAGGACAGGCAGCGCGCATTTCAGGCGGAGACGCGAGGAAAAAGAGCGCAAGCAGGTCTATTATATGTCCATGGAATTTCTGGTGGGCACGTCGCTGCGAATAACCTCTTCAATCTGGGGCTCTATAACGAGGCGGACGAGGTCCTGACGGAGCTGGGTTCTCGCTGCCGAAGCTCTGCGAGATGGAGCCGGACGCGGGGCTCGGAAACGGCGGCCTCGGGGCGGCTTGCCTCGTGCTACATGGATGCGGCGACCGGGACTTTGCTATCCGGTGACGGGTTTTCCATCCGCTATGAGTTCGGCATCTTCAAGCAGAAGATCGTCGACGGCTGGCAGATCGAGTTCCCGGACGACTGGCTGGGGCTGGGCGACGTGGCTGCACACGAGAGAGGACGACGCCGTCGAGGTGCGCTTCGCGGAACGGTGCATGAGTGGATGGACCACGGCAAGTTCAAAGGCGGCGCAGGTAGGCTATCAGTCCGTGATGGCAGTGCCGCACTGATTTTTACATTTCGGGCTATCATTCCGACGCGGCAAACAAGCTGACGCTGTGGTCGGCAGTCGTGCCGCAGAGGGTTTGATATGGCGGCGTTTTCGCGCGGCGATTACGCGCGGGCGCTTGAGCAGAACACGATGGCGGAGACCATCTCGAAGGTTCTGTATCCGGCGGACGATCATATCGAGGGCAAGAGACTCCGGCTCAAGCAGCAGTATCTGCTGGTGTCGGCGTCGCTGCAGTCGATTCTCAAGGAGCACTGCAAGCAGTACGGCACGCTTTCCAATCTTGCCGATAAGGTCGCCGTGCATATCAACGACACCCATCCGGCGCTCTGTGTGCCGGAGCTGATGCGGCTGCTGGTCGACCAGTATGAAATGGGCTGGGACGAGGCCTGGGAGATCGCGTGCAAGTGCCTTTCCTACACGAACCATACGGTTATGGCAGAGGCGCTTGAGCACTGGCAGATCGATCTGTTCCGCGAGCAGCTGCCGCGCGGGTATACGGCATTGTCCGCGATTAGACCGGCGCACGCGCAACCGGCTTCAGCCACTATCCCGGCGACTGGGCAAAGATCGACTATATGGCCCCCATCTCCGGCGGCGAGGTGCGGATGGCAAATTTGTGCTTGCTGCCTGCCACAAGGTAAACGGCGTGTCACAGCTGCACACGCAGATTTTGAAAGACGGTATTTTCCAGGACTACTACCCGGGTTGGGCGAAGCCGGTTCATCAACGTCACGAACGGTATCGCCTACCGCAGATGGCTGTGTCAGGCAAACCCGGCCTTGACCGACGTATCTCACGGAGCTCATCGGAAGCGGATTTACGAAGGACGCGACGGGAGCTTGAGGAAGCTGATGGGCTTCTACGATAACGAGAGGTCCTCGCGAAACTTCGCGCGATCAAACTGGAAAACAAGAAGCGGCTGGCAGCGTATGAAGCCGCGCAAACGGCGTCAATCTCGACCCGGAAAGCCTGTTTGACGTACAGGTCAAGCGGCTGCACGAGTATAAGCGGCAGCTTCTGAACGTGCTGCATATTTTAAGGCTGTATCTCGACATCAAGGACAACCCATCCAGGGAGGTCACGCCGCGCACGTTTATCTTTGCGGCAAAGGCGTCTGCGGGCTATCAGATGGCGAAGCGGATCATTTCACTCATTGTCGCGGTTGCGATATGGTGAACGCCGACCCGGCGCGATGCACGGAAAAAGCTCAAGGTCGTGTTCATTGAGGACTACAAAGGTGTCTCTTGCCGAAATCATCATTCCGGCGGCGGATATCTCCGAGCAGATCTCCGTTGCGGGCAAGGAAGCGTCCGGCACGGGCAACATGAAGCTGATGATCAACGGCGCGGTGACCTTGGGAACGCTCGACGGAGCGAATGTCGAAATCTGTCAGCAGGTGGGAGAAGAGAACATGTTCCTGTTCGGTCTGCATGCCGAGCAGGTCGAGGCGCTGTGGAGAAGCGGCTATGACCCGAGAGCGTATCTGACCCCGGGATTGCAGCGGGTGTTCGATCTGATGTGTTCGGGCGCGCTGGGCGGAAAAGTTTGACGACATTGTCGCCAGCCTTACCTCAATCGCTTCGGCACGGCGGACGGCTACATGACCGTGGCGGACTTTGAGAGCTACTGCCAGGCGCAGCAGAAGGTGGGCGCGACGTGGCGCGATGCGCGGAAGTTCGGCAACATGTCGCTTACGAACATCGCGAAGGCGGGCATTTTCTCGTCGGACCGCGCGGTGGAGCAGTACGCGGAAGAAATCTGGAATCTGGACTAAGTGAAGTATGCGAATTTTATTTGACAGCAAGCTGTCGCAATTCAAAACGCCGTTCGGAATGCTCCTGCCCGGACAGGGCTGCCGGCTGCGGGTGGACATCCCGGTCTCGTGCCGGACCGTGAAGGCGGAGGTTATTTTCCTGCAGGACGACGCTTTGACCGAGGCGTTCCGCGCGCCGCTGGCAAAGGCAGAGGCGAAATGCGCTCTACGAGGCGTGGGCGGGGAAGTTTCGCTTCCGGCAGCGGGGCTGTATTTCTACTATTTTTTCATCACAACGCAGAACGAGGCGTTCCGGCTTTATAAACAGGAAACGATACGAATATGGAGGCGGGCGACCTCTGGCAGGTCAGCTGTGTGGAAGACCGCTTCCCCGCGCCGGAATACGCAAAGGGCGCGGTCATGTATCAGATTTTCCCGGACCGGTTTTACGCCGCGGGGCGCTGCGACTGCAAAGAGAAACTCCAGCCCTATTGGGTGCATGAAGACAAGCATGATATGCCCGTGTATCTGCCGGATGAGAACGGCAAAGGTCTGGAACAACGACTTTTACGGCGGGAAATCTCGCCGGAATCTGGGAAAAAGCGTATCTGCAGGAGCTCAGCGTGGAGCTTTTGTATCTGAACCCGATTTTCTTCGCGTTTTCGACGCACCGGTACGACACGTGCGACTATGGGCGCATTGACCCGATGCTGGGAACGGAGGAAGATTTCCGGGCGCTGTGCGAAGATGCGCACGCGCGGGGATGAAGGTGATCTTAGACGGCGTGTTTTCACATGTGGGAAGCAGGAGCCGGTATTTTTCAGGACGCGGTTTCCAACCCTGACTCCAAATACCGCACTGGTTCGACTTCAAGCACTGTCCGGACACCTATACCAGTTGGTGGGGGGCATTACGGATTTGCCGTGCATCGGAAGGACAACGAGGACTTTTCTGCGCTATATCATAGACGACGAGGATTCCATCGCCGTGCACTGGCTGCGCGCGGGCGCGGACGGGTAGCGGCTTGACGTGGTCGATGAGCTGCCGGACCGTTTTGTGCTGCGGCTGCGCGAGCGGAATTCGAAAAAGGAAAAGCCGGACGCGCTGCTGATCGGCGAAGTCTGGGAGGATGCGTCCAACAAGATTGCCTACGGCGTGCGGCGGCGGTATTTTACCGACCGGGAGCTGGACTCCGTGATTAACTACCCGTGGCAGAAGGAGATTCTCCGGTTTGTGCGCGGGGACGCGGACGGCGCAGATTTGGGCGAGCGGATTATGACGCTGGCGGAGAATTATCCGGCGGACGTTCTGGCGTGCGTGATGAATGTTTTATCGACGCACGACACGCCGCGCGCGATCAACGCCCTGCTGGACCCCCAGAGACGGCGAACGCGCCGAGCTTGCAAAGCGGCAGTTTTCCGATGCGGAGCTTTCGCGCGGCAAGGAGCTTTGCGCATGGCAGCGTTTCTGCAGTTTACGCTGCCGGGTATCGCCTGCGTGTATTACGGCGACGAGGCTGGCATGACCGGCTACCGGGACCCGTTTAACCGGAAATACTATCCCTGGGGGCAGGAGGACGAGCCTGCAGGCATTCTACCGGACGCTTGCGAAGCTGAAAAGACGCTTCCGGCGCTGCGGCGCGGAGACGTCGTCACGGTTATGGAGGCAGGCGGCGGCCGACTGATGTTCCGCAGAAGCTGCGAAGCGCAGACGCTTTGTGTGTGCTGCAACCAATCGGACGCGCCTTGGGAGTTTGCCGGTGCGGGAGAGCCGCTGCTGGGCGGACGGCTTTGTCGGTTCTGCCGGGGAGAATCCGGCTGGATGCGGGCGGATACTGCCTGGTGACAGGAAAATAACATGCGGAGGAAGAGCATGAAACAGACAATCAAGCGGGTGCTGGCGGCTTTGCTGGCAGCGGGACTGCTGGTTCTGTGCGCGTGCAGCGCGAAGACGGCGCCCTGCGCAGGAGCAGGAGCCGGAACAGACGGCTGCGGTGGAGACTGCTCCGGCAGAGAAGCCACAGGAAAGCTGCGTCGGTGGAGGAAACGCCGGAGAAAGCGGAAGGCGAAGCGCAAACGCCCGAAGAGCAGCCGGAGGCGGAAAAACCTGCGCCGGAGGAACCTGCGGAGCAGCCGACCGGAGCCGGAGGTGTGTGCGCGCCGATGGACGAGCAGCCGATGCAGGAGCAGCCTGATGCACAGGACACGCCGATGACGTGTACGATCAGCATCGAGCTGCGCGACGATCCTTAGCAACACGGACGAGCTGGACCCGGAGAAGCTCGAGCTTGTGCCGGAGGACGGATGGATCCTTGCGCCGGTGACGGTGGAATTTACCGCAGGGCAGAGCGTGTTTGATGTTTTGCTGGCGACGGTGAAGGCCAACGCGATTCATATGGAGTACCAGAATACGCCGATGTATGAAACCGCGTACATTGAGGGCATCGGTAACCTCTATGAGTTTGACTGCGGCGCGCTCTCGGGCTGGATGTACGGGTGAACGGGTGGTTCCCCAATTACGGGTGCAGCCGGTATGCCGTGCAGGCAGGCGACGTGATCGAGTGGATGTATACCTGCGATCTGGGAAGCGACGTCGGAGGCAGCGGCGTGAGCCAGGGGTATGACGAGGGAAAATAGAAAAAAGGAAACGCACCGGGGCTGTCGGGTGCGCTTCGGGGAGCTGGCTATTTTGCGGGGTGGCTATTTTTTGAAAGTATGGTATAATATAAACCGGACAAAGGAGGCGGCAAGATGGCGGTGACGCTCAATCCGGACAAGGAAAAAGGACCGGAGGCTACTGTCCATGAGGCTCAGAACGGACGGAGGATAACAAATGCATGTGCAAGGAATTCCGCAGGAGCAGATCGCGGACCCAGTTTGAGGAGCTTCTGCCACTGCATGCTGTATTACAAATCGCGCAAAAAGGATGATAAAAATGGCAGAGCTGGTCGCTTACAGAACAGAATTTTGAGGAAGAGGTGCTGCGTGCAAAGCAGCCGGTGTTGGTGGATTTCTGGGCGACGTGGTGCGGCCCGTGCCGGATGCTTGCGCCCGTGATCGAGGAGATCGCAAACGAGTACGCGGGCAAGGTCAAGGTCGGCAAGGTGAACGTTGACGACGAGCGAGAGCTGGCGCTGGAGTACGGCGTGAGCAGCATCCCGACGGTGATGGTGTTCCAGAATGGCGAGGTCAAGGAGACCTCCGTCGGCTACCGGCCGAAGGAAGAAATTGAACAGCTTCTGAAGTAAGGAAAGCCCCGCAGGCGGCTGCCTGCGGGGCTTTGCTGAGTTACTGGATGTGGACGTGGTTATTGATGTGGTCCATGCAGTAGCAGTAGTAGCCGTTGCACTTCGAGCAGTAGCGGAACTCAAGGTTCGGATAGTCCGTGTCGGTTCGGCCGCAGACGGTGCACTTGTGGCGGTAAGGCCGCTCACCGGTTTTCGACTGGTAACCCTTTTGCCCAATTGGGGTTGGGCTTGGAGCCCGCGGCATAGGGACCGGGGTTGTGCTGCTTCTGGGCGGCGATAGCGCCAGGAGTTAGGGAAGAGGTTCTTGAACATCGGAGCCGAAAAACAGGAAGTAGTTCGCAAGCGGAACAAGGGGCATGAGCCAGTAGAACGACAAAGGTCCAGCCAGAAGCAGGAAGACAACGTTCACTGCCGTGAAGGCAAAGGTCCACCCAGGCAAGATATTTGATCTTGATGGGGATAAACATCATCAGAAGCATTCTTGTCTCGGGCGCGAGGGGTTGCAACGGCGAGGAACAG
>VOFC01003531.1_pt1 | contig 37121 bp, 67 predicted proteins | sample 5384161 | NCBI WGS metagenome assembly VOFC01 (sample SAMN12384722, study PRJNA508395) | human gut metagenome | isolation source: healthy gut B | host: Homo sapiens | reverse complement strand
AAAAAGCAAAGGCTTTGAGTTCTTGAAACATCCATCCCGTTCCAAAGAAACAGGTTGACACAGATTTTATAGATTAAGAAGGAGAGATGACTTATGTTGATGCCTAGTATTTTTGGAGAAAACTTATTTAACGATGATTGGATGGATTTTTCATTTCCTGATGTTGATAAGGTGCTTTATGGTAAACACGCAAAGAACGTTATGAAGACTGATGTCAAGGAAACAGACAATAGCTACGAAGTGGATATAGATCTTCCTGGATTCAAGAAGGATGAGATTGAGGCTAAGCTGGAAGATGGTTACTTAACTATCAGCGCAGCCAAAGGACTTGACAAGGAAGAGAAGGATGAAAAGGATGGCAAGTACATCCGCAAGGAGCGCTATTCCGGTGCTATGAGTAGGTCTTTCTATGTAGGTGATGAGCTGAAACAGGAAGATATCAAGGCAAAGTATGAGGATGGTATTCTTAAACTTTCAGTTCCGAAGAAGGAGCCAAAGAAGGTTGAGACCACAAAACATATTGCTATTGAAGGATAAGCTTAATTTAAATCATCTTATGAGAAGTCGCACAGGCCTATGGCCTGGCTTTTTAAATTAAAATTATTACAATATGGTCACAAGAATGATTACGGTTAAAGTAACCAAGGCTAAACGGTAATAATATTTGTATTTACCCTCAATCCGGTTTCTATACTATAGCTAAGGGATGAGCGGATTGATACGTTTTTTGTGGAGGTTCATATGGCAAGCACTTTAAAACTGCCGGTAGGAATTGAAAATTTTGAGGAAATTAGAAAACTCGGTTTCTTATTATATTGACAAGACCAAGAAGCTGGTTTTTTGACACATCAGCCAGGCCGAGTGCATTCTGGATTAACAGCAGTGGCAATGACATGGTGAAGCGCTTTGTGGATAAGGCAGACCAGACCACGAGAGATGAGATAGAAAAAGCTCGTGGCAGGTGGTTTTGTTGAGAAACAGCTCCGCCTTGACTTGACCTATGATGAGATTGACAATACTATAGACAATCTGTGGAGCGTACTTTTTTACAACAGGCTACCTGACTACGGTGGGTGAGGTCAGGCTGCCTGACAGCGAGAGCTATGCCTACAAGCTGGTGATTCCAAATAAAGAGGTGCGTGAAGTGTTTGTTCTCCAGATTCAGGAGTGGTTCAAGGCTGTTGTCGCAAAAGATGATGATACCATGAAGCTTTTATCCAGAGCTATCCTCGATAAAGATGAGAAGCAGATTGCAAGACAGCTTAACATCGTGATGAGCCGCATGATAAGTATACTTGATACAAAGGCTTCTGATGATATGAAAGAGAACTTCTATCACGGTCTGCTCCTCGGCCTGCTTCGCGGAAGCAATCGGGCTGGCTTATTAAGTCAAATCGTGAGTCGGGAGACGGTTTCAGTGATATTTTAATCCAGCCGGAGGATCCGGATGCAGGTATAGTTATTGAAGTGAAATATGCAAAAGAGATGAAAAACCTTGATGCAGCGTGTGAGGCTGCTATGGCGCAGATTAAGGAGAAGAGATATGATGAGGCTCTGCGCGATGAGGGCAGGTGCGATATTTTAGCATACGGCATTGCTTTTTGCAGGAAAAGGTGCAAGGTTGTAGGAGAAAATATAAATGATTAGTGTTTACAGACTATGAGACTGGAAAGAAAAAAGCTGGAGAGGTTGGAATCAATGGAATATGGTGAAGCTTCCTGATCAGTAGTTACAAAACCAAGAAGCTTTATTTTTGAACCATTCAGCCTAACGGTTTATCTGCCTGTCAATTATTTTGATTATTATAAATGCGTAAATGCTGCCGATAACTGCAGTTATCAGCTGTGTGAGGGAAAACTGCATCTGGAGAACTTTTATCATCGGTTTCATTTTTACCGGAAGCATCGTAGGTAAAATCACTAGAGAAATAGCTATTCCCATAAATGCAGCCTTTAATATCGCACCAATCCCCATTGAAAGTGGAAGAGAAACTTTTCCGCCGAACTTATCCTTTAAAAGGGCAATACATAATACGAGGATGATATTGCCAAGCATTATGCATGGAAACATTGCAGGGATTGCAGCCATAACAGGACTTCCGGTGATAAAGAAAGAAGTTATGGGTGTAATGATGCTTAAAATTATTCCACAGGCGAGTCCTGCATATACGACAGTTAAAATAAGAGCAGCATTTATTATCGGTCCGGTAATATATACGCTTAAATTTTTGAGAAACTGGCTTACAATACATATTGCGAGCATGATAGCTGTGAGTGTTATCTGTTTTGTCTTTATTTTCATAAAGCGCCTCCTTAAATTTTACGTTTATTTACAATTTAATTGCAAACAGTTACATAATACTACTGTTGCCTGAAAAAATCAAAAAATATTTTGATTTTACTATTGCAATCTAAACAGGTTTTTGATAGAATATAGTCTGTTCGCAGGAGTGGCGGAATTGGCAGACGCGCAGGCTTCAGGTGCCTGTGGTAGCAATATCGTGTGGGTTCAAGTCCCATCTCCTGCATTAGCTGAGGGAGCCGGAAATAAAGGCTTCCTTTTTTGAGTTATATGGGAAGACATTACTATGAAAAAACTAAATTTGATTCTAAAGATGCGAGCGCATCCCCGAACATCTGGTTATTTCCATAATTTTTTCGTTGTATGTTATGGAGTTTGTAAACCTTTTTTTATTGGAAGCATGGGAGGAATCCCAGCATTTATGGGTTCACTGGCAGTTTATTATATGCTTGCACTGGCAGTAAAAACAGAAAGTGAGGCTCAAAAAGGTAAGGCGGCAGACAAAACGCAGATAAAGAATTTTCTTATAAATTATGCCCTGTTTTATGTAATTGTCTGGATAGCAATGGAGGTCATACTGTTTATTTCCAGATTTTCTGGCTGGGGAAATGTTAAAAAGCTTAATGTAAAACAATACTTTAAAGGTATATATGGGGCATCAGTGTCAGATAGCTGGATATATATTTTTGCTGCGTTTCTTGTGTTTGCGTTTATTGTATCACTGTTTCCACTTATTTTTTGTCAGAACGAGAAAATACTGGATAGAATATATTATGACAGACAGCGTTATACGTGCGCTTATCTGTGTCATGATAGTAGCTGTAGGTCGTATTTTTTATATCTGGATCAGGCAGAAAAAAAAGCAATGTGCGTGTTTGATGAATTGCTTTTATGTAAAAATATGAAAATATGGCAGATCATGCTGTTTTTGGCAGCGGCAGTTATCTTAACTGTGGCAGAAGTGTATGCTGCATATAGGACTGCTCTTAAGATATGTATGATGCATCAGAAAGAAGTAAAGAAAAAAAAAAGTGTCAGGATATCAACGGTTACAGTGGTACTTTTATTTGGATTGTGTGTGGCCGGAGCAGGAACGGTAGTGTTTTTATGTCACCTGCAGATGATGAGGAGGCTGAGTACACAAGGGTTGCAAGGTGCCTTACGGACGATTCGAAGATGGGACCTATGGTATACAGATCGCAGGTGTATGTGCCGATAAAAATAGAACTAGATTACGATGAAAATGGAAAAGCACTCGGTTACATAGGATACAAAGGTCAGGATTGTGAGAGCCGTTTCTATAAGATGGCTGTTGCAAATGTATTATATTCAGACAAAAAGGATGATCAGACATATATGCAGATGTCAGGTGCGGACAGGTTATCCTACAAAAAAAAATGTCGGTCATGGAAAAAGTGGATTCATGGAAAAGGGACAATGTTTTTCTACTCTGGGATGAGGACTGGAGCAGTGAATCTGCGTACAGCAAGGAAGTTACAGGCTATACCGAATGTGAGAAGCAGTTTGTTGAAAGTCTCGAGAATACATTTGGAGAGGTAAAGATAGATCCGCAGGATTTCAAAAAGTACGATGCGTACTTTACTATAGAAAGCTATCCGGCAATGAAGGATGCCGTTGAGGGTGACAACCAGATAGGAACATGGGTTGGCTGTATTCTTGTAAAGGATAATAAATTTTACTATGGAAGCTATGAAAATCAGATAACCGGGGTCCAGCTTCAAAAAGCTTCTTGATGTGCTTGGAGGAAATTAGTACATAAATTTTTTGAAATAAAATTCAAAAAATAAAGGAAAAGCAAAAAATACATAGAATTATAAAAATGTAGGCATGAAAGTTGTTATTACGCCAGTCACAAGGAGGCATGGGCATATATGACGATCAGGCAGCAGATAGAAGAGCGTGAAGAGGAAATATTAAGTCCTTTTGCGTGTCTAAGCATAAATTCAAAAGGTCGTGACAAGGATGAGCCGCAGTGTGATATAAGACCTGTTTTTCAAAGAGACAGGGATCGGATATTACATAGCAAATCATTCCGGCGCCTGAAAAACAAAACACAGGTGTTTCTGACTCCGAAAGGGGATCATTACAGGACGAGAATGTCTCATACACTTGAGGTATCCCAGAATGCAAGGACGATTGCCAAGGCTCTGCGGTTAAATGAGGATCTGGTTGAGGCGATAGCGTTAGGACATGATCTTGGCCACACACCATTTGGACATGCAGGAGAGAATATTTTAAATGAGATATATGAGGGCGGCTTTAAACACAATGAGCAGAGTGTGAGAATTGTTGAAAAGCTTGAAAAAAGATGGTGCAGGGCTTAATCTTACATGGGAGGTAAGGGATGGCATACTAAACCATCAGACGAGTCTTATGCCGCACACACTTGAAGGCAAAATAGTGCGTCTATCAGATAAGATAGCATATATCAATTCTGATTTTGATGATGCGATAAGAGCGCAGCTATTATGCGAGGATGATATTCCTCTTGAAATAAGGAAGACGCTCGGTTTTGACACAAAAAAAGCCGGCTTAATCATATGATACACAATATAATCACAAACAGCATGGATAAGGATGACATAATGATGTCGGAGGAATCAGCACAGGCAATGAAAGAACTCCGCAGATTTATGTTTGAGAACCTATATAAAAATCCGTTGCTAAGAGTGAAGAAGTAAAGGCGAAAAGCCATGTTAAAGCAGCTGTATTATTACTATATGGATCACATAGATGAACTTCCAGACAAGCTTCTTGTTATGCTGGATAACGGAGAAGACAGGGGCGATAGTCTGCGATTACATATCGGGAATGACAGATCAGTATGCTATAACAAAATTCCATGAATATTTTGTGCCGGTGGCATGGGAAATAGATGGATATTAAATGGATAAATATAAAATTTATTATAGATTTATTATTAGATCATAGATAGAGAGGAACAATAAATAATGCCGTACTATTCTGATGAACTTATTGAGGAAGTACGTTCCAGAAATGACATAGTGGATGTCATCGGAGGATATGTACATCTTCAAAAAAAATGGAGTACATATTTTGGCTTATGTCCGTTCCACAATGAAAAACAGGTTCGTTTTCTGTATCACCGAATAAACAGATGTATTACTGTTTTGGATGCGGAGCGGGTGGAAATGTTTTTACATTTCTTATGCAATATGAAAATTTTACATTTACAGAGGCTATGCAGGAGCTTGCAGATCGTGTAGGGGTCGAGCTTCCTAAGCAGGAGATGACTGCAGCGCAGAAGCGGGAGGCGGATAAAGGACACGTCTTTTTGGAAATAAATAAAGAAGCAGCAAAATATTTTTACACTCTTTTAAGGAGTGAAAGAGGAAAGCGGGCTCATGATTATTTTAAGAAAAGAGAGCTTTCGGATGAAACGATGCAGAAATTCGGTCTTGGATACTCTGATCAGTATAGTGATGATCTATACAGATATTTAAGAAGCCGTGGATATGATGATGAGATCCTAAAAGAATCAGGACTGGTGACTATAGATGAAGTGCGTGGAGGACACGACAAATTCTGGAATCGCGCAATGTTTCCGATAATGGATGTCCATAACCGCGTTATAGGTTTTTTAATTGGACGTGTTATGGGGGATGGCGAACCGAAATATTTAAATTCCCCGGAGACAAAGATCTTTGACAAGAGCCGTAATCTTTACGGACTTAATATAGCAAGGACAACAAGGAAAAACCAGCTTTTATTGTGCGAGGGATATATGGATGTTATAGCATTACATCAGGCCGGATTTGACAATGCTGTGGCATCGCTTGGAACCGCTCTTACGAGTGGACGTGCATCATTGCTAAACGCTACACAAAGGAAGTATATCTGACATATGACAGTGATGGCGCCGGGGTAAAGGCTGCGCTACGTGCGATCCCGATATTAAAAGAGGTCGGGATCACAACCAAAATCATCAATATGCGGCCGTACAAGGATCCGGATGAATTTATAAAGGCACTCGGGCCGGGGCATATCAGGAAAGAATTGACAATGCAGAAAACAGTTTTATGTTTCAGATCCGCATAATGCAGGAAAGCTACGATATGAAAGATCCTGAGTCAAAGACAGCTTTCTATAACGAGATGGCGAAGAAACTTTTAGATTTTCCGGAAGAACTTGAAAGAAATAACTATATACAGGCGGTTGCGGAAAACTTACAATATAGGTTTTGAAGAGTTGCGCCGCCTTGTAAATTCTCTTGCGGTAAAGGGCGGAATAGTTAAAGAGAGGACACCTCTTAAGAGTGGTATCAATGAGAAAAACAAAAAGAAGACGGAATGAAGCAGTCACAGAAGCTGCTCCTTACATGGCTCATAGAAGATACCGGTCTTTTTAAAAAAATAAATGGATATATATCTGAGAATGATTTCACAGAGGATTTATATCACAGGGTGGCTGTGATGGTGTTTACACAGTTTAAGACTGACGGAGCCGTAAATCCGGCAAAAATAGTCAGCATGTTTCGGATGAAGAGGAACAGCGTCAGGTTGCAGGTCTTTTTAATGCTACTATCCACAAAGTTGAGGGAAAAATGATAAAAAACAGCCCTTAAGGAGACTATTATAAGAGTAAAGGAAAACAGCATTAATTACAGATCAGCCCATCTTTCACCGACCGATATGGAAGGAATGATGAAGATAATAGACGATAAAAGATCACTGGAAGAATTAGAAAAAATGCATATTTCTATCGATTAGGGGAAAAATACTAGAACAAAGAGGAAAAATTATAATGGCTAAGAAAAAAGAACAGGCAGAAGTAGTAGAAACAGCAGAAATGAAAGCAAAGTTCCAGCAGAAGCTTATTGAATTGCTGGCACTTGGCAAGAAAAAAGAAAAATATGCTCGAATATCAGGAAATCAGTGATTTCTTCAAAGATATGAATCTTGATCCTGAAAAACTCGAGCTTGTGCTTGATTATCTTGAGCACAATGGCATTGATGTGCTTAAGATCAGTGATGATGATGACGATGTAGATGATGATATTCTGCTTGACGAGGAAGACGAGGTAGAGGTAGACAAGATCGATCTTTCTGTTCCTGATGGAGTAAGCGTTGAGGATCCTGTAAGAATGTACTTAAAAGAGATAGGAAAAGTTCCGCTTCTTAGTGCTGATGAAGAGATCGAGCTTGCGCAGAAGATGGAGGATGGTGCAGTTGCAGCAGAAAAGATATCTATCTTAAAGGGCAGAATGGATAATGCAACAGACGAAGAGAAAGCAGACTTAAAGGACGAGATAAAGAAGCTCCAAAGGAGGTTGATTTTGGCGCTGATGCAAAAAACGCCTTTGCTGAAGCAAACTTACGTCTTGTTGTAAGTATCGCAAAAAAGATATGTGGGACGAGGAATGCTCTTCCTTGATCTTATTCAGGAGGGAAATCTTGGCCTTATAAAAAAGCTGTAGAAAAATTTGACTATAAAAAAGGATACAAGTTCTCGACATATGCTACATGGTGGATACGTCAGGCAATAACCAGAGCAATTGCAGATCAGGCAAGAACGATCCGTATTCCTGTGCATATGGTAGAGACGATAAATAAATTAATAAGAGTCTCACGACAGCTCTTACAGGAACTCGGAAGAGAGCCGTCTCGGAAGAAATCGCAGCAGAGATGAATATGCCTGTAGAAAGAGTACGTGAGATATTAAAGATATCACAGGAACCGGTTTCGCTTGAGACACCTATCGGAGAAGAGGAAGACTCACATCTTGGTGACTTTATAAAGGATGATAATGTCCCTGTACCGGCAGATGCGGCTGCATTTACACTACTTAAAGAGCAGCTTGAGGAAGTGCTTGGGACACTTACAGAAAGAGAACAGAAAGTTCTTACACTTCGTTTTGGCTTAGAGGATGGAAGAGCCCGCACTCTTGAGGAAGTAGGTAAGGAGTTTAATGTAACACGAAAAAGAATCAGACAGATTGAGGCAAAAGCTCTCAGAAAACTTCGTCATCCCAGCCGTAGCAGAAAGCTGAAGGATTATCTGGAGTAAAATGATTAAATTATCTAAACGAATGAAGGCAGTTGCATCTATGGTTACACAGGGATACAAGCTTTGTGATGTTGGAACAGACCATGGATATGTGCCGATCTCACTTGTTACGGATGGGACTATACCGGAAGCTATTGCAGTTGATATTAATAAGGGACCGCTTGAACGTGCAAATCTCCATATACGTTCATGCGGACTTGAGGATAAGATAACTACAAGACTTTCAGATGGATTGTCTGCAGTAAAAGAGGAGAGGCCGAGTCCATCATCATTGCAGGAATGGGTGGTGAACTCGTAATACATATTCTGACAGAGGGAGATGCTGTCTGCAAAAAAGCAAAAGAACTTATACTACAGCCTCAGTCGGATATCCACAAAGTCCGGTACTACGTGAGAAATGCCGGGTATAAGATAGTCGATGAAGACATGGTTTTAGAAGACGGAAAATATTATCCGGTCATGCGTGTCGTAAATGATACAAACAATTATGCGTGGGATAACATGGATGATATTTCGGTCGCTGTGTGCGATCTATATGGACCGTTTCTCATTAAAAACGGTAATCCGGTGCTTAGAAAATTTCTTGTAAAAGAACACCATAAGCTTGCGGACATAATGCGTCAGCTTAAGAAACAGGAATCTTCTGATGCAATATTAAATAGAATAGAACAGGTAAATAAGCAGATAGAGTATAATGAGGCTGCTTATTCAACTATGGGGGCGATTCGTAATGCAGGAATATAAAATAGACATAGTTCTTCCTGATGGAAATATTGAAAAAGCAAATGTAGAAGAAAATACAAAAATCGAGGAACTTGCAAAAAATATAATCCATTTTTTAAAAATCCGATTATATTGTCTATATATAATGGAAAATTAAGAGAACTTTGTAAAAAGATCGACCGTGACAGTAAGATCGAATTTCTGACTATAGCAGACAGGGATGGAAGAAGAACATACAGGAGAAGTGTAATACTTCTTCTGCAGAGAGCAGTTCAGAAATTATACGGAGATGAAGTAGAACTTAAAGTGCTGCATTCCCCAGGGAGAGGGATATTATTGTGAGATAATAAACCTAAACAAAAGTGTACTTAAGCTTCATGAAGATGATATTTCATCCATAAAAAAAGACTATGGATCAGCTTGTGCAGCAAAATATCCCTATCACAAAGAGTAGCGAGAAAACACAGACCGCAGAGGAAATGTTTGCAGGTCTTGGAATGAAGGATAAAGAAAGACTGCTGCATTACAGGCGCAGCTCACGCGTCAATATATATGAATTAGATGGCATAAAAGACTATTTCTATGGCTATATGGCACCATCTACCGGAGTCCTGAGATATTATGACGTTGTTTCATATGAGGATGGATTTGTTATTGTTTTTCCTTCAAAGGGTTCAAACAAAGTTGAGCCTCTTAATACTTCAAACAAATTATTTCATACGCTTGATGAGTCACGGGACTGGAGCCGTATGCTTGGAATAGGCACAGTAGGGGCATTAAACGATGCTATCTCAGCTGGAAAAAGGACAGCAGATAATGCTTTTGCAGGAAGCCTTAATGGAAGAGAAGATAGGAAGGCTTGCAGCTGTTATTGCAGGAGACAATAAAAAGAAATTTGTGATGATAGCAGGACCGTCATCATCGGGAAAGACTTCGTTTGCAAACAGGCTGTCAATACAGCTTACAGCAAAGGGATTGAAGCCACATCCGGTAAGTCTGGACGATTATTATGCCGACAGGGAATTTTGTCCGAAAAATCCGGACGGAAGCTTTGATTTTGAATGTCTCGAAGCGTTGGATGTCGATCAGTTTAATAAAGACATGATGAATCTTTTAAACGGAATGGAAGTTAAGATGCCATCGTTTAATTTTAAGACGGGTAAACGTGAATACAGAGGTAATATCCTTAAGCTGGGAGATGGTGATATCCTTGTCATAGAGGGGATACACGGATTGAATGATAAGCTGTCATACATGCTTCCTTCAGAGTGTAAATTCAAGATCTATATTTCTGCGCTCACACAGCTTAATATTGATGAGCATAATCCGCTTCCGACTACAGATTCCCGCCTGATAAGAAGAATAGTAAGGGATGCACGTACAAGAGGAACAAATGCTAGGGAAACTATAGCTATGTGGCCATCAGTAAGAAATGGTGAGGAAAAAAATATTTTCCCTTATCAGGATAGTGCAGATGTGATGTTCAATTCTGCGCTCATATATGAGCTTCCTGTTTTAAAAGTGTATGCTGAACCGCTTCTTTTTGGAATCGGAAAGGACTGCCCGGAATACCTCGAGGCAAAAAAGACTTCTTAAGTTTTTAGATTATTTTCTGCCACTTCCGGCGGAGGGGATACCGAACAATTCACTTGTGAGGGAATTTGTCGGTGGCAGCTGCTTTAACGTTTGATAATTAATGATAAAAATAAAAAATGCCGGCTGATCTTGATATGTACCGATATTACCGGATAACGGTAAAAGGACATATCAAATCAGCCGGCATTTTCAGATTCTATAAAATCAATAGTTGTCTGGATCTGCTCATCCATTGTTATATCCGGATCTCCGTCACCTTTCTGGAGCCCATAGTTTCCAAAATATGAATGGCAGCCGCCATCTATAACAAATTCATGCAGATCTTTTGGCAGATTATTTTTGTATTTGTTGTATTTTTTTTTATGTTTAAAACTTTATCATTTGAGCCATAGACACTGTATACAGACAGCCCGCTGTCTGACAGATCGGATGTTGAGTAGGCAGCGAAAAGAAAAAGACCATCTATTTTATCGGTGTTTTTTGCAGCGTATGATGCAGCCATGGTGCCGCCGGATGAATGACCACCGACATACCATTGTTTTACAGTTTTATATTTTTCCTTTTTAATGAATCGATATATTTATCGGCAGCATTTTTTATCAAGTATTGCCAGGTTATATGGCATATGGATCACCATACAGACGTATCCGTTTCTGGCAAATTCGTGTAAAAAGAGGGGCGTAAGCGGTGTATTCAACTTTTGTGCCCGGATAAAAAAATAAGTCCTTTTTGTGGGATTTTCGGGAGAAAAAGTAATCGTCTTTTTCATGCCGCTTTGATACCTTATCGACTGTTACGATATCGTCAGATAAAAGTGCATCGGCAGATGTGGCTCCTGCGTGATAATAGTTTTTGCATACGCTCCGAAACCATACTCTATAAGAGCTATTATAAGAACTGAAGCGATAAGAAGTTTGTAATATTTACAGATAAATGCCGGGTTATGTCGTTGAGTGATCATCTATCTAGAACGCCTGTTGCCACGCGCTTCAAGCGACCTACCTAAAGCTGGCGGGCCACGTCAATGCTTTGTTTCGGTCTTGCTTCGGATGGGGTTTACATGTGCCCTTTCTGTTACCAGAAAGGCGGTAGTCTCTTACACTGCCATTCCACCCTTACCACAAAAGTGGCGGTATATTTCTGTTGCACTATCCTTAGAGTTTCCTCCACCGGCCGTTAACCGGCATCCTGCCCTGTGAAGCCCGGACTTTCCTCACCTGCGGTCTTTCGACACTTGCAGCCGCGATCACCTGTCCTGCATAAACATTATTTAATATACCAAGCATTTAAATAAAAATCAAGAAGTTTAGTTAAGGAAATATAAAATGTTTCTTAAAAAGACAATAGTTCTATTGACTGAAAATTTAGTTAGGTTGTAGTATTAGTTGTAACGGAACATGTATTAATATTAGTGAGTGAGGCGGTATATTATGAGAGAAAAAATTAGCCAGATTTATGGTGGGAAGAAATGGTGTTGATGATCTTGCAAGATTTGAATCATGGTTTGTACTTGTTGTACTTATCTTGTCGATATTTACAAGATCGGGACTGCTTGACCTTATTGCTATTGCACTTATCGTGCATATGTATTTCAGGGTGTTTTCAAAAAATGTCAGTAAAAGATATGAGGAAAACCAGAAATTTTAAATTTCAGGTATGACTGGACCGTGAAGTGGAACAGAAAAAAGAAACACTTTTGAACAGAGAAAAAATGTATAAATTTTATAAATGCCCGATGTGCAGACAGGAAGTAAGAGTTCCAAGAGGCCATGGCAAAATATGTATCACACGTCCAAAATGCAGAGAAGAGTTTATAAGACGAAGTTAGTGGTGGGAGAACACGTGTTTGGATATATAACTGTAAATAAAAAACAATTATCGGATGAACAGATAAAGACCTATCAGGAATACTACTGTGGATTGTGCCGCAAATTAAAACAGGACTATGGCAAAAGAGGACAGTTGGTATTAAATTATGATATGACATTTTTGATAGTGCTTCTGAGCGGTCTTTATGAGCCGGATGATGAAAAAGAAGGAACAGTTTATATGTGCAGCACATCCTGCGCAGAAGCATTCATCGAGAATAAGCGGCATAACCGATTATGCAGCAGCGATGAATATTCTTTTTAGCATATTATAATCTTGTCGATGACTGGAAAGATGATAAAAGCTTCTTCAAAAAAACAATTGCAGGGCTTCTCAAAAAGACTATCAAAAGATAAGAAAACTCTATCCGCGCCAGTTAAGGCTGCTGATGAATATATAAAAAATCTTGAGAAGCTCGAAAAGAATAAAGAAACAAATATTGACATTGTGGCAGGTCTTACAGGAGATATGCTAGAGAGATATTTTTGCATGGAAATGCGATGAATGGTATGATGAACTTAAGACATTAGGTTTTTTTCCTCGGCAAATTTATTTATATAATGGATGCGTATGAGGACATAGATAGAGATATAAAAAACAATTCGTATAATCCGTTAGAACGCATGAGGAAGTGCTGTTGTATGGATTTTGACCAGACCTGTTATCTTATGATGACAAGAATGATGTCGGAAGCAGCCAAATCGTTTGAGAGAATGCCGATACTTTTACATGCCGGTATAATCCGCAATGTGTTGTATTCAGGAGTCTGGTCGAAGTACGAATATATTCAGAATAAGAAAAAGAAGAGGTCGAAAAAATGACAGATCCGTATCAGGTGCTTGGTGTAAGCCGAAGTGCATCAGATGATGAGATAAAAAAGCATACAGAACACTCAGCCGTAAATATCACCCGGATGCAAACATAAACAATCCGAACAAAGCACAGGCGGAGGAAAAATTCAAAGAAGTCCAGCAGGCATATGATCAGATCATAAAAAAGGAAAACAAAACGGCGGTTATTCTGATGCGGGATATGGAAACAGAACATCCGCTGGTGGAAACACAAATACAGATTATGGATATGGACCATTTGGCGGATTTTCAGGACGTTACACATATGACAATGCGCACAGGACATCGGAGGACGAAGAAAATCCAAAAGTCCGTGCTGCGGGAAACTTTATCCGTAACGGATATTATAATGAAGCTGTAAAGGTATTGGGAGAAGTACCTTTTCAGAAAGAAAAGGCCGATGGTATTATTATAGCGCTATCGCTAATGAAAAACTCGGTAATTCAGCGACAGCAGTCGAACATATACAAAGAGCTGTGGCATTTGAACCTGACAATATACAGTATCGTCAGTTCCAGCAGTACCGAATTTGGCGGAACATGGTACTCGAATATGGGAAGTACATATGGAAGACCGGATGGTTCAGGAAATGTATGCTGCAGCCTGCTTGGGACATGGCTGTGCTGTCAGTTTATGCCGTTTTGCTGCTAAAAAAGCATCATAAGCATTGAGCCTATGATGCATTATGTTTATTCGATAGAATCAGGGATCCCATTGTGGTCTAAGTCATCGTTGTGTGCACCGATATCCACAGTGTTTAATGTACGGCGTCTGAGACGTGCAGTTTCTGACTGCTTAAGAAGATATGCTTTTATCTCCTTTGATCTTTTTGACATGTGTAAGGCGAAGCTCAGGTGTTGTGATATCACCTGTGTAGCATATAACTGTTCCAAGGCCGCAAATGCGTTCTAAGAGAGAGGCTGCAAGCTTTACATCGGAAACCTTATACATATAGCAGTCATCCTCGACCCTGTTAAAAAGCCCCTGGCGGATCGTTATATATTCCGGTGTGATTATGTATTTTGTAAAGGTCCATGGAAGACCTAAAAATAAAATACGCTTTCTTTCGGAATACACGATAGCATTATCTTTATCATTGTGTATAAAATTACTGTTGTCTGACATGATTATTCTCCTTTTTTATAATATTTTATTTGCTATTTTTTTATAATACAACAAAAAATGTAAATGCCAACTTGAAATAGGGCATTTATTATTATATTATTGTATGGATATAAAACGAGCACCAAAGAATGGGAGGCATACTATGCGTCATTTAATGAGTCCATTAGACTTCTCCGTCGAAGAGTTAGACAAACTCTTAGACCTTGCAAATGATATTGAGGCAAATCCGCAGAAATACGCTCACAAATGTGAGGGAAAGAAGCTTGCTACATGTTTCTATGAGCCGAGTACAAGAACAAGGCTTAGTTTCGAAGCAGCAATGCTCAACCTTGGAGGTTCAGTACTTGATTTCACAGTGCAGATTCATCATCTGCCAGTAAAGGTGAGAGTGTAGCCGACACAATAAGGATTATTTCATGTTATGCAGATATCTGTGCAATGAGACATCCAAAAGAAGGAGCTCCTCTTGTTGCATCACAAAAATCACGTATACCTGTAATAAACGCCGGTGACGGAGGACATCAGCATCCGACACAGACACTTGCAGATCTTCTTACTATCCGTTCCCTTAAAGGAAGACTTGATAACATAACAATTGGTCTTTGCGGAGATCTTAAATTCGGACGTACTGTTCATTCACTTATAAATGCAATGATCAGATATAAAAACGTTAAATTTGTACTTATTTCGCCGGAAGAACTTAAAAATTCCTGATTATGTGAGGGATGATGTACTCCGTGCAAATGGCATTGAATTTGAGGAAGTTGAAAAAGTTAGAGGATGCCATGGATAAGCTTTGACGTGCTTTACATGACAAGAGTACAAAAGGAACGTTTTTTCAATGAAGAAGACTATGTGAGATTAAAAGATTACTATATTCTGACAAAAGAAAAGATGGAACTTGCAAAGGATGACACGCTTGTCCTTCATCCGCTTCCACGAGTAAACGAGATATCTGTAGAGGTTGATGACGATCCAAGAGCCTGCTATTTTAAACAGGCACAATATGCGGTATATGTAAGAATGGCACTTATACTTACATTACTTGGACTGGCAGATTAATTTTGGATTTATAAAAAGGAGAAAGCAATGTTAAATATAAGCGGTATTCATGAAGGATTCGTACTTGATCATATAAAAGCAGGCATGTGCATGCAGATATATAATGACCTTAAGCTTGATAAACTTGATTGTACTGTTGCGATAATTAAAAATGCAAAGAGCAGCAAGATGGGAAAAAAAAGATATAATAAAGGTGGAATGTCCGATAGAGGCACTAGACCTTGATATTCTGGGATTTATTGACCATAATATTACAGTAAACGTAATAAAGGGAGATAAAATAGTTGATAAGATGGAATTAAAGCTTCCAAAACAGGTCACAAACGTAATAAAATGCAAAAACCCAAGATGTATCACATCTATTGAGCAGGAACTCGACCAGATATTTGTGCTCACGGATGAAGAAAAAAGAAATTTATCGCTGCAAATATTGTGAGGAAAAATACGAAGGAGTTAAATAGGATAAAGGATGTATGCCAACGTAATAGTTGATATATCTCACGAAAAACTTGATAAAACATTCCAATACCTGGTTCCGGCAGGGCTGGAAAATGAAATTGAGCCGGGTGTGTGTGTGGAAATCCCCTTCGGAAACAGAAAAATCACGGGATATGTTGTGGAAATAACAGAAAACCCTGAATTTGATGTGGATAAGATAAAGCCTCTTTGTAATATAGTAAAAGGCAGTGTGGCGGTTGAAGCGTCTCTTGTCGCACTTGCGTCATGGATCAGAAAGAACTATGGCGCAACGATGAATCAGGCGTTAAAGACCGTCATACCTGTTAAAAAGAGTGTCAAAGAGGTTACAAAACGCACGATATATTTAAATATTGATGATATAAAAGCAAGAGCGCAGCTTGCACTTTGCGAGGCAAAGCATCAGAAAGCAAAAGCAAGGCTTTTAAGAGAACTGATCGGAAAGAAGGAACTGGAATATTCGGTTGTTACAGGAGAACTTAAAATATCCACAGCCGCTATAAATTCACTTGAAGAAAGTGGATTTATAACGATAAAAAAGCGCTACAGAATACAGAAAACCTATAAATAATACAGAAAACGAAGTGTATGACAAGGTTTTAAATGAACAGCAGCAGGCGGTAGTTGATGCGGTCGAAACTGACATCGCAGAAGGAAAAAAGAATCGTGTATTCCTTATAAAAAGGGGTTACCGGAAGCGGTAAAACTGAGGTTTATATGGAGCTTATTGATAAGTGTGTAAAAAGAGGCCAGCAGGCTATCGTCCTGATACCTGAGATCGCACTTACCTACCACCAGACAGCGATGCGTTTCTATGTACGTTTTAAAGACCGTGTGACGATAATGAATTCAAAGCTTTCACCGGGCGAGAGGTATGATCAGTTTAAAAGAGCTAAAAACGGAGACATCGACATAATGATAGGACCAAGATCAGCATTGTTTACACCATTTTCAAATCTTGGTCTTATTATAATTGATGAGGAACATGAAACCTCCTACAAGAGTGAATCCGTTCCGAGATATCATGCGAGGGAAACTGCGATAGAATTTGCCAAAATGAACGATGCTGTTGTTGTTTTGGGTTCTGCAACCCCATCCGTGGACAGCTATTACAAAGCAAAAAAAGGGAGAGTACAGACTTCTGGAATTAAAAACCAGAGTTGCGGACAAACCTTTGCCAGAGTGCGAGATTGTTGATATGCGCACAGAATTAAAAAATGGGAACAGATCGATCTTAAGTGAAAGATTGCAGCAGCTGATACAGGATCGTCTGGATAAAAAACAGCAGATAATTTTATTTATAAACAGGCGTGGGATAGCAGGCTTTATGTCATGCCGCTCATGTGGATATGTTGTTAAATGTCCTCATTGTGATGTGTCATTGAGCCAGCACGCACAAGGCAGGATGATATGTCATTACTGCGGGTATGAACAGCCGGCACCGAAGATCTGTCCAAAATGTGGTTCAAAATATATAAGCGGATTTAAAGCCGGAACACAGAAAATAGAAGAAATGATAAATATGCGTTTTCCTACGGCTGGGACAATAAGGATGGATTACGATACAACAAGAAAAAAGGATTCATACGAAAAGATACTGCAGGCATTCAGAAATCATGAAGCTGATATTCTGATAGGAACGCAGATGATAGTAAAAGGTCATGATTTCCCGGATGTTACACTTGTCGGAGTGCTTGCTGCTGATATGTCGCTTAATGTAAACGATTACAGGGCAGCAGAGAGAACTTTCCAGATACTTACACAGGCGATCGGACGTGCAGGGAGAGGGAGATATCCCGGAAATGCCATAATACAGACATATGAGCCGGAGCATTTTGCTATCCAGACGGCAAAAGAGCAGGCTTATGAAGCATTTTACGATAAGGAGATAGAGTACCGGAAAATGCTGCGTTATCCACCGGTCTGGAATATGCTTGTTTTACTTATAACATCTGACGGACAGGAAGAGGTACAGAATAGATCGGAAGATGTTGCTAAGCTTATTGAAAGCATTATTTCACAAAGTGAAAAAAAAATACAGATGATAGGTCCGGCGGACGCAGGAATATCAAAGATAAATGACGTATATAGAAAAGTAATATATATAAAGACAGAACAATACGAAACATTAGTCTCTATAAAAGATTTTGTGGACAAATCAATAAGAGACAATATAAAATATAAAAAAGATTTCATTACAATTTGATTTTAATCCGGTAAACGGATTTTAAAGGAGGAAAAATGGCACTTAGAACAATAAGGGTAGAAGGTGACCCGGTACTTGGAAAAAATATGCAGGGAAGTTACTGAGATGACACCAAAGATCCAGACTTTGATAGATGATATGCTTGAGACTATGTATGAGGCAAACGGAGTCGGTCTTGCAGCGCCTCAGGTTGGTATTTTAAAAAAGAATAGTTGTCATTGATATCGGAGAAGGACCAATCATTATGATTAATCCTGAAATTCTTGAGACATCAGGGGAGCAGACAGGAGATGAAGGCTGTCTTTCTATTCCGGGAAAAGCAGGGCAGGTTACTCGTCCTGATTATGTAAAGGCAAGATTTCTGGGTGAAGATATGGAGGAATATGAAATAGAGGGAGAAGAGCTTCTGGCAAGATGTATCTGCCATGAGCTTGATCATCTCGATGGACATTTGTATGTCGAAAAGGTTGAAGGTCCTCTTCATGATGTGACATATGAGGATGCTGAATAGTAGATAGATTTATAGCAGGAGGGATTGACATGAGAATAATATTTATGGGAACACCGGATTTTGCGGTTGGTACACTTGAGGCAATAGTTGAAGCCGGACATGAGGTGGTGCTGGCTGTGACACAGCCGGATAAGCCTAAAGGACGAGGCAGGGAAGTACAGCTTACACCTGTCAAGGAATGCGCACTGAAACATGGTATAGAAGTATTCCAGCCTGTAAAGGTACGTGAAACAGCAAACATTGAATATCTCAGAAAATTTAATCCTGATATAATTGTTGTTGCGGCTTTCGGGCAGCTCCTGCCAAAGAGCATACTCGATATGCCAAAATACTGCTGCATAAATGTGTGCATCACTGCTTCCTAAGTACAGAGGGGCGGCACCTATCCAGTGGGCTGTTATAAACGGCGATGAGTTTACAGGTGTTACCATTATGAGGATGGATGAAGGCTTAGACACCGGAGATATGATAGCAAAGGCAACAGTCCGTGTGGAAAGCGATGAGACAGGGGGAAGCCTTTTTGATAAGCTTTCGGGAATCGGCGCAAAACTCTGTGTAGAGACAATGAAAAATGATCGAAGAAGGAAGAGCTGAGTTTACTCCGCAAAATAGTGAGGAAGCAACGCACACATCGATGATAAGCAAGGAACTTGGTTATATAGACTGGACGAAGCCTGCCGAGAGCATAGAAAGGCTTATAAGAGGATTAAATCCATGGCCGAGCGCTTATACTAACCTGGACGGTAAGACATTTAAAAATCTGGAAAGCACAGGTTGTCAGAAATAATAATGAATATCGTCCGGGATGCATATACCATATAGGTAAAAATGATATGTATGTGCAGACAGGGGACGGTGCGCTGTCCTTGCTTGAAGTACAGCTTCAGGGAAAAAAGAGAATGGACACAGGTTCTTTTTAAGGGGCTATAAGCTTGAAGAGGGAACATTCATCGGTTAATAAAAAGGAGAGATAATATGGGACATTATTATTACTATTGGGATCCGACATATATACTTGTCGTGATCGGTGCGATCATCTGTATGATTGCATCTGCCAAAGTTAAAACAACATTTAACAAATATTCACAGTACAGAAGTTATTCCGGAATGAATGGAGCACAGGTGGCCCAGCGTGTACTTGAAGCTGCCGGAATATATGATGTAACGGTGCGCCATGTGTCAGGAAATCTGACAGACCACTATGATCCTTCAACAAAAACAGTAAACTTATCAGATCCTGTATATAATTCATATTCAGTTGCGGCGCTTGGTGTTGCGGCACATGAATGTGGCACGCTATACAGCGTGCAAAAATTATGCTCCTTTATCTCTTCGGAGTGCACTTGTACCTGTAGCAAATTTCGGCTCAATGCTCGCATGGCCGCTTATACTTATCGGTCTTTTCATTAACGGAAGATCCTCAACACTTATAATAGATCTGGGAATTGTTTTATTTTCTGCTGCTGTGCTTTTCCAGCTTGTAACACTTCCTGTAGAGTTTGATGCATCAAGAAGGGCGCTTGTGATGCTTCGTACACAGAATATCCTAAGTGACGATGAACTTAAAAATACAAGAAAAGTACTTAAGTCTGCCGCATTTACCTATGTTGCCAGTGCAGCAGCTGCAATACTCCAGCTTCTTCGAATAATACTTCTTGTCGGAGGAAGAAGAGATGACAGATAATATAAGTACAAGAGAATTGTCACTCCAGATGCTCATAGAGATAAATGAGAAAGGACAGTTTTCACATATTGTTTTAAAGGGTGTACTTGATAAATACCAGTATCTGCCAAAGAAAGAGAGGGCATTTATAACAAGACTTACAGATGGAACGATGGAACATCTGATAGAGCTTGATCATATAATAGATCTCTTTTCAAAGACGAAAACTAAAAAGATGAAACCTCTGATCAGAAACCTGATGAGGATGAGCGTATATCAGATTAAGTATATGGATTCTGTGCCAGATGCGGCAGTATGCAATGAGGCAGTTAAGCTTGCAAAAAAACATAAATTCGGACAGCTGTCAGGATTCGTAAATGGTGTGCTCAGAAATATCGCACGAAATATAAATGATATAAAATATCCAGATGTTAAAAAAGAATTTAACAAATATCTGAGCGTAAGATATTCAATGCCGGAGTGGATAGTAAGGAAATTTATAAAAGACTATGGCAATGAAAAAAACGCAGGAGATACTTGCTGCATTTCAAAGCGGAAATTCTATCTCAATACGTGTAAATACGGCAAAGTGCACACCTTCCGAACTGAAGGATATACTATGTGATGAAGGTGTATGCGTGGAAGAGATTGAAGGGCTTGATTATGCATTTGTTATATCTGGATTTGATTATTTAAACAGCCTCGAATCATTCAGAAACGGGTTATTCTATGTGCAGGATGTAAGCTCGATGATGGTTGCCGAATATGCTAAACCGGAGCATGGTGATCATGTTATAGATGTCTGTGCGGCACCGGGAGGAAAGAGTACACATATTGCTGAGCTGCTTAATGGAAGTGGATTTGTTGAGGCAAGGGATCTTACAGACTATAAGGTATCGCTTATTGAAGAAAACATTAAACGACATGGACTGTCGAATATGGGGGCGGTATGTATGGATGCAACAGTATTCGATGAAGCATCTGTAGAAAAAAGCAGATATCCTTATATGTGATCTGCCATGTTCAGGTCTAGGTGTACTTGGCAGAAAAAAGGATATCAGATACAAAATGACAGAACAGTCACTTGATGGACTGGCAGAGCTTCAGAAAGAAATACTTGATACAGTGCATACATATGTAAGGAAAGGCAAAAAGCTTATATATAGTACACGTACAATGAACCCTGCTGAAAATGAAGAAAATGTCAGGTGGTTTATAAACCGGTATCCGGAGTTTGAACTTGAAACATCAAAACAGATGTTTCCAAAAAGAAATTGGAAATGATGGTTTTTTTATAGCTGTTCTTAAGAGAAACGGGGAGATAAGATAATGGAAAAGACCGATATAAAATCCATGAATATGGATGAGCTTACAGAATATATTATTTCTCTTTGGAGAAAAGAAATTCAGGGCAAAGCAGATATACGGGTGGATACAAGTGTAAGCATGTGGAATCATTTGAAGAGATGACAAATATCTCAAAGAAATTCATCGAAAAGCTCAGTGCAGAGGCCAAAATTGTCTGTGTAAAAAAAGAAGAGGTACAGATTTCAAAGATAGATGGAACGAGAAAATATCTGTTTTCACTTGATGATGGAAACGTGATAGAGAGTGTATTGATGAAATTTGAATGAGGATGCAATGAACTGTCATATAAATCTGATATATAAAAGGAGGAAACGCGAAGGTCATAAAGATTTAAAAATAAACTTGAAAAAAAATGGAATAAATGATGAAGAAATGGGCGTTTTCAGCGTTACGGATGCAGGTGTTGTCACTAGATGAAGACGGAAATTACGAATCAGGATGAATCAGGATTATTTTTCTCATCAGATACAGCTGTAGGAAATCTTCCCAATTTGTTTATTGTAGCAGACGGAATGGGTGGACATAAGGCAGGCGATTATGCGTCGAGATATACCATAGAACGTGTTGTCGCATCTGTGTCAAGAAATACCGGCGAAGAGCCGATTGCAATTATGAAAGAGGCAATCAATAAAGCAAATGAGCTGCTTGTTGCAGAATCAAGGGAAGATGAATCAAAGAGTGGAATGGGTACAACTCTGGTCATTGGAACTATAATCGGGAATAAGCTGTTCGTAGCAAATATAGGAGACAGCAGACTTTATGTAGTGGGACAGAATATGCGTCAGATCACAAGGGATCATTCTCTTGTAGATGAGATGGTAAGGCTCGGCGAGATAAATGCGGATGAGGCAAGGGTTCATCCGGACAAAAATATCATCACAAGAGCAGTAGGTACGTCGGATCATGTTGAAGCTGATTTTTTCGAGGTAGAGATCACAGCGGATGATACGATATTGTTATGTACAGATGGACTTACAAATATGGTAAGAGACGATGAAATTTTTGGATATTATCAAAAAGTACGATAATGCGCAGGCAGCTACAATGCAGCTCGTTAAAGAGGCGAATGCAAATGGCGGACGAGATAATATTACAGTAATGATTATTAAACCATTCTAGAACGAGGTAAAGGTAATGTTAGAAATCGGAAATTTTTTATCGGATAGATATGAAATATTAAGCAAGATAGGTGCGGGCGGAATGTCTGATGTGTATAAGGCAAAGGATCATATATTAAGCCGCTTTGTTGCCATAAAAGTATTAAAATCAGAGTTTTCAGAGGACAGCTCTTTTGTCACTAAATTCCGTGCCGAGGCACAGTCGGCGGCAGGACTCGAGCACCCTAACATCGTAAATATCTATGATGTAGGAAGCGAAGACGGATTGTATTACATTGTAATGGAATACGTTGAGGGAATAACCTTAAAGACATATATAGAAAAAAGGGACAGCTGTCCTTTTTAAGGAATCAGCAAGTATCGCAATTCAGGTGGCAAGAGGAATCGAGGCCGCACACAATAAGGATATAATACATCGTGACATAAAGCCACAGAATATAATCATATCAACGGAAGGCAAGGTCAAGGTTACGGATTTTGGCATCGCACGTGCAGCATCCGCAAACACAATAAGCGCAGATGTTATGGGATCGGTGCATTATGCATCTCCTGAGCAGGCAAGAAACGGATTTGTTGATGGACGGAGCGATATTTATTCACTCGGTATCGTTATGTTTGAAATGATAACAGGAAGGGTTCCGTTTGATGGAGATACGACAGTTGCGGTTGCACTGCGCCATCTGCAGGAGGATATAGCAAGACCAAGCATATATGCACCGGATATTCCGATAAGCTTCGAAAAGATAATACTTAAATGTACACAGAAGACACCGGACAGAAGATATCAGAATATAGAGGAACTGCTTGTCGACCTTAGAAGATCCCTTGCAAATCCAGATGATGATTTCGTAGTTATTGCACCGCTTGTGGACAATGGAAAGACAAAAGTCATCGGGCAGGATGAACTTGAAAAAATAAAAGACCATGGAATCCAAAAAAGCCGGAACCAAAAGCAGAGCCAGAATACGAGGATCCGGATGAAGATGAAGATTATGACGATGATGACGACGATGAAGATGACGATGATGAGGGCAGACTCTTAAATCCTAAAATGGATAAAGCAGTTACGATCATGGGAATAGTCACAGCTGTGATAATACTTATTGTCATAGTATATCTTGCGTTGTCTGTTGCAGGAGTAATAAAATTCGGTTCAAAGAAAACTGAAACAAAGGAGCCGCAGACACAGGTTACAGAGACACAGAAGAACACACAGGAAACTCAGAAACAGACAGAGAGCCAGACAAAAGAAGGCAAAATGGTATCTATACTTGGAATGACTGTGGACGAGGCACAGAAGGAAGTCGACAGACTGGGACTTGACCTTACGGTATTTGCTTTTGAGACAAAAATCAGACGAAAAAAGAAGGAACGATCATAGAGCAGGATATCGAAGAGGGAGATACAGTAAAAGAAGGCGCACAGATCAATGTAACTATTGCTGGAAAGGCAGAAAAGAAGGAAGAGACTATTTCTGTCCCTAGTGTAATAGGAAAAACAAAGACATCTGCAGAATCTGCCATAAAATCAGCAGGACTTAAGGTATCTGTAGAATATGGAGATTACAATGATGATGTTGCAGCTGATGTTGTTGTGGATCAGTCACCTTCTGCGAAGGATACAGCAAACAAGGGTGATACTGTAACGATCATCTTAAGTCCGGGACAGGAACCAATAACTGTTCCAAACGTTGTGGGATATACGCAGGCACAGGCAGAGAGCACTCTTTTCAAATGCAGGACTTAAATATGCTTATAGTGATGCGCAGTATGATGACAGTGTACCGGAGGGCAGCGTAATAAGCCAGACTAAGTCAGGAGATACCGTCGAAGCAGGAACAACTATAACACTTACACTCAGTAAGGGCAAAAAAGTTACAACAAAGCAGGTGTCTACAACATTGACTCTTGATGTACCGGAAGGTGCTGAGGCTACAAACATCACTGGTGCATATGAGTTATACGATAATAATCAGGAATATGCAAACGGATCGGTATCTTCAGTATCTGTAACAGTATCAGGTACGATAAGCGGAGATTCTGCTACAGCAACAGTAGACTGGGAATATGATCTGGTTACTACAAATGAGGACGGAACAACAACTACAGAGCATAAGACAGCACATAAAGAGGCGACTGTAAGCTAAAAGATAAGATGACAGGAAAAATTATAAAAGGAATATCCGGTTTCTACTACGTGTATGTAGAGGGAGCCGGATTATATGAATGTAAGGCAAAGGGAGCCTTCAGAAAACAAAAAATAAAACCGCTGGTAGGAGATAATGTCGAGATTGCTGTTATTGACGAGGCAAATAAGCTTGGCAATGTCGAGAAGATCCTGCCACGTAAAACGAACTTATCAGGCCGGCTGTGTCAAATATTGACATGGCCCTGGTTATTTTTGCATCTGCAAAGCCGGATCCAAATTTTAATCTGCTTGATAGGTTTTTGTGTATGATGGAATATCAGAAAGTCCCAGTGACGATATGCTTTAACAAAATCGATCTAGTCGATCAGGAAAAGCTAAAGGAATATAGTGGGATCTATGAACCGGCAGGGTATAATGTGATCGTTACATGTACAAAGACAAAAGAAGGGCTCGGCAGTATAAGGAGCCTGCTTGAAGGCAAAACTACCACAGTGGCAGGACCATCGGGAGTAGGAAAGTCATCCATTATAAACTGCCTACAGTCAGATATCACGATGGAGACCGGAACTATAAGTGAAAAGATAGAAAGAGAAAGCATACGACAAGGCATTCTGAGATAATACCTGTTTCACATGACACGTATATAATGGACACACGGGATTTAGTTCGATGGATGTTCCCGGGTTTGAAAAAAGAGAATCTGTGGACGTGTTATCCGGAATTTGTAAGGCATGAACCATACTGCAGGTTTATCGGGTGCAGCCACATAAATGAACCTGACTGTGGAGTAAAAGCAGCTGTAGAAGACGGGGAGATATCGCCGGTCCGCTATGAAAATTATAAATTATTATATGAAGAACTAAAAAACCGGCATAAATATTAATAAGACTATAACAATAAAAGGAGAAATTATGAATTGTTTATCACCATCAATTTTATCAGCAGATTACACGATACTGGGAGAACAGCTTAAAAAGCTTGATGAGGCAGGTGCCCAGTATGTGCACATAGATGTCATGGATGGTCAGTTTGTACCTAGCATATCAATAGGGCTTCCTGTTATAAAGACGATCCGTAAATGCACAGACAGGATATTTGATGTGCACCTGATGATAGAAGAACCTATAAGATATATTGACGAATTTGCAGATGCAGGGGCTGACATAATAACAGTCCATGCTGAAGACGTAGACACCTCGACCGCACGATAGATGCGATCAAGGACAAGGGCATTATAGCTGGTGTTGCATTAAATCCTGCTACACCATTATCGGCGATCAAATATGTTATTGGAAAAGTCGATATGGTTCTTATAATGACAGTAAATCCTGGATTTGGAGGTCAGAAGCTTATTCCTTATACGATAGACAAGGTGCGTGATCTGAAGAGTCTTATTGAGAAAACAAATAATAAAGTGGACATAGAAGTTGACGGTGGCGTAAATACAGAGAATGTTTCAAAGCTTCTTGATGCAGGTGCCAATATAATAGTTGCCGGAAGTGCTGTTTTTAACGGTGATATAGAAGAAAATGTTGACAGGTTTTTAAAATATTATGAACGTATAGAAGGTGGATAAGATGAAATATTTAATAGTTTGTGGTGGAGAAATAGATGGGGATTTTGCAGAAAGATTAATAATGAGTTCAGGATTTGAGGTAATAATAGCTGCAGATAGAGGAATGGATTTTTTATATGAACACAAAATAACACCGGATATTATAGTTGGCGATTTTGATTCATCATCAAGGCATTTGCTGCCTTTTTGGCAGGTGGACATATACTGCTTGAGGATGTGCCGGGAGTGGGAAAGACTACGCTTGCAGTAGCTTTTTCAAGGGCTATGGCGCTTGTGAATCACAGAGTACAGTTCACTCCGGATGTGCTGCCTGCTGATATACTTGGCTTTTCGATGTATCAGAAGCAGACCGGAGAGTTTGTGTACCGTGAGGGGAGCTGTGATGTGTAATCTGTTTCTGGCAGATGAGATTAACAGAACAAGTCCCAAACACAGTCTGCGCTCTTGGAGGTTATGGAGGAAGGAAATGTCACTGTGGATGGAATAAGCAGGAAGGTCCCGGAGCCGTTTATAGTGATGGCCACTCAAAATCCAAAGGGCAGCGCCGGTACACAGCTGTTGCCGGAGTCACAGCTTGACAGGTTTATGATATGTATGAGCATGGGATATCCTTCACATGATGCAGAGGTGGATATCGCAAAGGGCAAAAGTGTGAAGGCTGATGAGTATACGATAAAGCCTGTTATGAATGCACAGGGACTTGTTGAGATGCAGGGAGAGGTTGAGCAGGTGTTTATACATGACAGTATTTATTCGTACATTGTGGATCTGGTTGATGCGACAAGGACAAGTCAGTACATTGAGCTGGGAGTGAGTCCGAGAGGTACGATTGCGTGTGTGAGGATGGCAAAGGCGTATGCGTATCTGAGTGGGCGAAGCTATGTCATACCATCTGATGTGGTTTCTGTATTTGCGGATGTGACAAAGCACAGAATCGTGCTAAATACCAAGGCGAGAGTATCACATGTATCAGAGCTTTCAGTGATAGATGAGATACTAAAGGCTGTTAAACAGCCGACAACTTATGTGAAAAAGGCAGGTAATCGTGATTAGTTTTTTGATAGGAATAATTACTGCGGCAATAGTTTTTTATATGTCGATGATATACGGTAATGCTGCGCTGGCACTGCTTGGCTGCTTTATGTGTGTGTTTATGGTGCTGACATTTATAGCATTGCTTGTAAAGGCGCATCGGGCAGTGGCAGCTATAAACATTCCGATAGCTATCGCCACACAGGGCGAGAGTATCAGGGTGAGTCTTTCCTGCCGGCTGAAGGAGGCAGGCTTCGATGGTGTAAAATACCGTGTAACGGTGAAAAATAATTTATCCGGCGAAAAAAGTACAAAATGGCTGTCAGGAGGCAGTGATTTTTTGTACAGCGTGAACCTATGCGGCAATTATGAATTTGAGCTTGTAAGGATAAAGCTATATGATTTTTCGAGGCTTTTTTATGTCACGAAAAGAGTTAAAAAATATGCAAATGTTGAGGTGATGCCGCAGATTGATGAGATTCCTGTGAGGATAACGGACAGAGTAAGAAATTTCTTTGGGGATTCTGATATCTATGATGATTTAAGACCGGGATATGATCCGTCGGAGCTGTTTGATGTCAGAGAGTTTCAAAACGGTGACAGGCTGCAGAGTGTGCACTGGAAGCTTTCTGCAAGGACTGATGAGCTGATGGTAAAGGAAAACAGCCTGCCAAAGGCATGTGCCGTGGCCATAGTCGCAGACTTAAAGGGGATAAAGAAGGGCAGACAGACGGATGCATTTATGAAGCTTCTTGTCTCACTTTCCTTTTCGCTTATGGATCAAAAATGCTCTCACTATGTGGCGTGGTATGATACCGCCATAAACGATATTGTGAGAGCCAGAGTGGATGACGAGGAGGGCTTTTACATATTTTTGAACAGTTTTCTTAAAATAAAGCCGGATACAAAGAATGATGCGCTTTTTTTTGTATGAGGAAAAGTACCGGGCAGAAAAGCTTGTGTGTCTGCTTAGTGTGGACGGAAGACTTCAGATAAAAAGGGGAGAGGAGATAGTTGGCAGAGCGGATGAAAAAAACGAGATTGTCATTTAGGAAAAGCAGATGGCAGAGATCTGATACAAATGAGATAAAGCCTGATTATAATAATGCATTTGCAGTGCTTGGTGTCCTGCTTACTGAACTTGCCAATGCAGCTGCAGCAGTACTTCTTACGGTGTGTGCAGTGTCTGTTGTGAATACGACCGTTTCACATGTGAGATGCCCATATTATGTGTATGTGTGGCTGTTTATTTTTTCGGTGATAAGCGGCTTTATAAACAGGCTTACATCGCTTGACACAAGAAAATGGGTGCGCCATGCGATAAATACGGGGCTGCTGCTTGTATTTGTGCTTGGTGTATTTATTGCAAACTGGCAGGCAGCAGAGCATATAAAAGACGGCTTTTTGTATGTAAAGGGCAGGTATCTTGAGCTGATAAATGTGTACTATGGCACTTCATTTGTCTGTCCAAAGGGAGATAAAGCCTTTGCTGGGGCATTTGTTGGCTTTGTATCGTTTATAGTTATGCTTTTGCTGGTGACACTGGCGGTTCAAATTAAAAGAAGACGCATGCTCACATTATTTCCAACGCTTATGCTTGTGGTGCAGCTGTGCATAGGCAAAAGCCCAAGTGTCAGCGAGGTTGTTATGCTCACGTTGTGTACACTCTGGTGTCTTATCGCAGATGGCAACGCACGCACAGTGGCAGGATATGATGCAAATGGCAGTGCACAGGGCAATGAGGCTTTAAGGATAGCGGCGGCGTTTTTATACATGGCGGCGGTGTCTGCAGTACTTTTCATATGTGTATTTTCATTCAAACCTCTTGCTGATACACTTGCCGATAAAAAGCCACAGATGCTTGCCTTTCAAAAGGATTTGGAGGGCAGCGTAAAGTCATTCTTCAGCGTGGGAATTGATTTACAGGATGGCACGGTTAGTAATCACTATCCAAGCTACAGTGAAAAAACAGTGATGACGGTAGAAGCAAAGGCAGGAGTACCTTCTAATATTTATCTGAGAAGCTTCTACGGTGATACCTATGAGAATGGCAGATGGATTAAAAAGTCTGATTTTTCCGGGATGGAAAAAGAGTATCATGATGCTTCAAGGATGACAGCCTGGCAGACTACAATCGGATTAGCAACGCTGCTTGATGGTTATTATGATGATGAGACCAATCCGGCCACCGAAAAGTATACAATCACGATGAAGAAGCTTTCCACCAAATACGCCTATTTACCGTACTGTATAGACCCATACAGTATAGATGCCAAGGGTGATATAGATTTTGACGAAGACTTTTTTATCACAAAGGATAAAGGGACAAAGACTATCGAGGTGTCGGCGTGTCCCGGCTTTTTCGATGGTAGTCTGGAAACGTCCAGCCTTGAGCCCGAGCAGCCTCTTGAGGTCAACAATGATTTCTATGCGGCATACAATAATTATGTAATGGAAAACTATACTGCAAAGCAGGGTGGTGACGGGATTGTTGCAGAAAGATGCAAAGCTGCTTCTTAGGACAGGACAGCTCACAAGCAATATGATGTACACAGGCTATATAAGAGAAAATGATGCCAACAGGATTGCGGCAGCACAGCTGGTGCAGCAGTTTCTGACATCGAAGAATTTTAAGTACAGCAAAAATCCTCCTTCCACAGGCGGTAAGGATGTAGTTGAAAATTTCCTCTCAAATAGCAGACAGGGCTTTTGTGTGCATTTTGCATCGGCTGGCACGATGATACTCAGACAGATGGGCGTTCCATGCCGTTATGTAAGCGGATACTGTGCAAAGGAGGACAGCTTCAAATCCGGTGAAAATGATGAGGATATATGTGAGGTGAAGGATTCGCAGTCGCATGCCTGGGTTGAAATATATCTGGATGATTTCGGATGGATTCCGGTGGAGATGACACCGGGATATTTTGAGTATGTGACAGGTGAGAATCCGTTTGACTATATTGGTGTCAACGGAAAGAAAACAAACACCGGTGCTGCTTATAATGATAGTGAGCATATGAATGATACTGCGGCAGATGAAGATGCAGCTGAAGATGCAAAATGAAGATACTAAAAATACAGATGTAGAAAATGATGGCACAGCAAACGATACTACAGCAAACAGTGCCTCAAACCAATATGAGTCAGGTGATGGCAGTGAGAAGGCTTATGGTTCACAGTCAGGTGCGGATAAACGTACAGATGCTCAGAACTTAAAAACGAGACCTCATATACCACCGGTGATTTTAAAAACCTCACTCTGTGTGATTTTTCTGACTGCACTTACAGCCATCATAGTTTATATCAAAAGGCGAAGAAATATTTTGTGGGAAGCAAGACTCGCAAAAAGGGTGAAAAAAGGCCGTTACAGCAGGGCTGCAATAATGATAAACAACCGCATCTACAAAGGACTGGGACATCCTTCAAAGAACAGGACAGATGAGCTTTATCTGGCTAACCTGAAGGAAAAAAATACTGCGGACCGGATTATTGCGGAATCCACTGGGACGAGTACATGCGCATCATACAAAAAGGCTGTGTATTCATCAGAGGGCATCACGGGGAAGAATGCTTTATGATAGTGGAAACATGGAGGCGTCTGGAGAAAAAAGACATTAGACATAATTCACAAAAAAACATGTATAAAAACAGCATGATTAACAAAAAATAAACTCGTAAGGAAAATCGTGTTGAAATAATAAGGCTTCTGTGATATAAACTTAAGCAGACGTGTTACTTTTTAGGGAGGCATTTGTCGTACATAACTTTTAACAGGGTTAGTGTATGATAAGTGCCTCCTTTTTGTCGCTGGAGCAAAAAAGAATGATAGGTGCAAATCGGTACATACCCTGCATTTATAGGAGGAAAAGCTCATGAAAGACAAAATTTTTGGTGTCCTGCAGAGAGTAGGAGAAGCTTCATGCTTCCAATCGCAATCCTTCCGGTAGCAGGCTTGCTTTTAGGACTCGGAAGCTCATTCACCAACACCACAACAATTGAGACCTATGGTTTACAGTGGCTGCTCGGAGATAAGACTATACTCCATGCACTTCTTGTAATCATGAATGCGGTCGGAAGTGCCATATTCGATAACCTTCCGCTCATTTTTGCGGTCGGAGTAGCAATCGGAATGGCAAAGAAGGAAAAAAAAGAGGTATCAGCACTTTCAGCAGTCATAGCATACTTTGTTATGAATGTATCAATCAATGCGATGCTCAAGATTTCCGGAAAAATCCTTGCAGACGGAAGTATTGCAAAGGATGTGCTTGATGGAACCATCACATCAGTATGTGGTATCCAGTCGCTGCAGATGGGTGTGTTTGGCGGAATTATCGTAGGACTTGGGAGTGGCAGCACTGCACAACCGTTTCTACAAGATTGAGCTGCCGAATGCATTGTCATTTTTCGGTGGAACAAGATTTGTGCCTATCATTTCAACAGTGGCATATCTTTTTTAGTAGGAATCTTAATGTATTTTATCTGGCCTACTGTGCAGAACGGAATCTATGCACTCGGCGGAGTGGTGACAGGAACAGGATATTTCGGAACACTTCTCTTTGGTATTATAAAGAGAGCTCTTATTCCATTCGGACTGCACCATGTATTTTACATGCCGTTCTGGCAGACAGCAGTCGGTGGAACGATGGAGGTTGCTGGACATATGGTTGAGGGTGGACAGAACATCTTCTTCGCACAGCTTGCTGACTCTGCAAACATCGCACATTTCAGTGCCGATGCCACAAGATATTTTCGGGAGAGTTCATTTTCATGATTTTCGGTCTTCCGGGAGCAGCACTTGCAATGTATAAATGTGCAAAGCCGGAAAAGAAAAAACAGGCAGGAGGACTTCTCCTTTCTGCAACACTTGCATGTATGTTTACAGGAATCACAGAGCCTCTTGAGTTCTCATTCCTTTTCGTAGCACCGGCTCTTTTTGCAGTACAGGTAGTGCTCGCAGGAAGCGCATACATGATAGCACATATTTTAAACATCGCTGTAGGACTTACTTTCTCAGGAGGATTACTTGATTTCTTCCTGTTTGGTATATTGCAGGGAAATGAAAAGACAAGCTGGATGCTCGTGATTCCGGTGGGAATAGTATATTTCTTACTGTATTACTTTATTTTCAGCTTCCTTATAAAGAAGTTTGATTTCAAGACTCCGGGCCGTGAGGATGACGATACAGAGACAAAGCTCTACACCAAGGCAGATGTAAATGCAAGAAAAGCTGCCAAGGATGGACAAAAGCTTCTGACGATAAAGCGGCTGTAGACGAGCTCTCGCAGACTATATCACGAGGTCTCGGCGGCAAAGCCAATATCTCAGATGTGGACTGCTGTGCGACAAGGCTTCGTATCACAGTAATAGACCCTGACAAGGTAAACGATGCGCTTCTTAAATCAACAGGAGCAAGGAGTCGTGCACAAGGGACAGGGCGTACAGATTATCTATGGACCAAGAGTAACAGTGATAAAATCAGATCTGGAGGATTATCTTGCGAGTGTGACAGAGGAACACTTCGAGGATGATGCAGCAGAAAATAATACAGCAGGCGCAGATGAAGCAAAGAATGAAAAAATGCAGCTTCAGATAAAGCACAGGGAAATCTGATGTGAAAGCAGAAAAGGAAGCCGGCGACGTAAAAGAGCCGACAAGCACAGTCATCATCTCAAGTCCTATGACAGGAATTGCAGCAGACCTCTCAACAGCGCCGGATGAGGCATTTGCCAGTAAAATGATGGGTGACGGAGCAGTAGTCACACCTGAGGAGGGCGTGGTTGTAGCACCTGAGGATGGAACTGTTTTATTCGTTTTTGATACAAAGCATGCTTTGGGATTTACAACCGACTCAGGAATTGGTATGATAATCCATGTAGGAATTGATACAGTAAAGCTCGAGGGTAAAGGCTTGACGTACAGGTTGAGGCAGGATGCCATGTTAATAAGATGAAAAAAAGTCTTACGAGAATGAGGCAGAGCAACAAATCATTTGCTCTTTTTATACCCGTATTCCATACCATTATACAGAAGGCTCGGCTGGGAGATCATATCAAACAAAATGACATATGTTGTAAAAACACGCAGATCCCGACAAAGATCAGTGAACCCGGTTATGTAAGAAGAGTACAGTGGAATGACAGACAGTTTATGGAGCTGCATGCCAGATTCGCAGAAAAGACGCATGGATGTCTTTACCGGAATAATCTTGCATGGGAAGAATATTTCCGGTGGGATGAGGATGATACGATGGTTGCAATCTACTACACAACCGATAATATTCCATGCGGATACATGGTATACCTCATAAGCTCAGACATAATGCATATAAAAGAAATGATATATCTTAACAGGAAGCACAGCTTGGATTGTGGGAATACATACATGCACATGATTCTATGATAGATGAAGTACGGGGGAATAATTATTATAGTGAACCAATAGCATTTGAGCTTGACGACAGTGACATCAAGGGAAACGATCCGCCCATATGCCATGGGCAGGATAATCGATATCGAGCAGTTTATAAAGCAGTATAAATGCGATCCGGATGGGCCGGGAGGATGCTTCTGCTTTGAAATAGAAGACGAGCTTCTGCCGTGGAACAATAAAACATTTGTTGTTACATTTAAAGAAGGTAAGTGCGAGCTTGACAGTGGAATGACACCACAGTTTCATATGAAGATGTCGATTGGAACATTTACTACGCTTCTTATGGGTTATAAGACGGCAGAGAAACTTTTACATATGGGAAAAAATCGAAGCAACAGCCGATGCGGCAGGAAAGAAAGCTTGATGATATACTCTATCAGGAGATACCATATGTATCTGACTATATATAATAATCAGCAAAGATGCTGTCCGGGCTTATTTCAGCTGAATTCGTACTGGATGAATAGCAAATAATGTGGTAAAATACTACTATATTCAGGCAAGGGGGATAGTAATGGAAGGCAGCAGGGGTTTTGATCTAAACGTATTGGATTTTCGGGAATATTAAATAAAACCGCAGATCTGATAAAAGATTCATATGTCTTTATAACGGATACAGAGTCAGATATCACATATATTACAGATAAAGCAGCACAATATTTTAATATAAAAGAACAATTCTGCCATGATTTCTACAACAAATTCAAAAATATGTAAATCCATATGATATAGAAGAATATGAAAGAGAAATGTCCAGACGGATAAATGGGGAAGCTCTTTCGGAGGAGCTGTGGATACAGTTCAAGCATAAGGAAGAATACTATATGTTTGAAATATCTGCAGGAATATATAAAGGGCAGAATAATAAAGGATATTTTGTTGCATCATTGAAAAACATGAATGTTGCGCCGGAGATAGATGCGCTTACAGACCTGTTTGGACGTGTCAGATTTGAAAAGGATATGGATTACAATATAAAAATCGGCAGAAAGACAGCTGTAATAGAAGTGGAGATAGACCATTTAAATGACATAAAAATGGTTTATGGCTCAAAATTTGCTGATAGGCTCCAGAAGAATATAGCAATCAGCCTTATATATAAAAATGGACAGGAACAGTGCAGTATACAGACTTGAAAATTCAAATCTGGTATTCGTCTTAAGATATGCAGGCAGGAGTGAGGCGTTAAGCTATATTGCCAAAATAAGAAAACTGCTTGAAAATGATATAGAAATAGATGGAACCCATTTTGAACTTAAATGCTATGCAGGAGGCATACTGCTTGATGATTATGACTGTATGGCAGATGACATAATAAGCAGGCTTGAGTATACATTAGCCAGATCAAAAGAAAAAAAGCGTATTGACATAGTATTTTTTTTAATGACCTTGTACGTGTAAATGGTGGCAATGGCATGGAAATACTTAAAGTCATACACCAGTCTGTTTTAAACGGATGTGACGGGTTCTTTGTTGTATATCAGACTATAGTAAATGCTGATACAGGCAAAATTGCAGGTGCTGAGGCTTTAATACGATGGAAAAAGGAACCGTATGGTGTTGTCTCACCCGGACTTTTTATTGACTGGATAGAGGAAAATCCATGTATGTATGAGCTGGGAAATTTCATATTGGAAAGTGCAATAAAAGACAGTGCATATTTCTTAAAAGAAAATCCTGATTTTTTTATAAATATAAATGTATCGGCAAAGCAGCTTGAAAGACTTGAGTTTAAGGACTTTGTGCTTGATATTTTAAAGAAATATAATTTTCCGGCTAATCATCTGTGTCTTGAAATAACGGAGAGATGCCGGGATCTTCCGGTAAAGCTTTTGCGTAAAGAAATAATGTATATGCAGGTTGAAGGGATACATTTTGCAATGGATGATTACGGAACGGGAAGTTCATCAGCCAGCACTGTGATACAGGTTCCATTTAACGAAATAAAGATCGATATGAGTTTTGTCACCGGAATTACTGAAAACAAAAAAAAAGCAGCAGGCGATGGTAAAAACAGATGATTGATTTTGGAAATGATGCAGGACTTAATACTTGTGTGGAGGAGGAATAGACAGCGAGAAAGTGCAGGATTACATAAGAAAGCTAAATCCTACCTGGATGCAGGGATATTTATATTCGAAACCAGTGGTAGCAGATGATCTGATTAAATTGCTTTAAACTGTTACAATGTCACAATAAACATATAATAATTATATATAAAATAACAATACAGTAGTTTCATAAGCAAATATTGTTCGTCAAAATGTGGAAAATATCAATCTTTATTTTGTGATTATTTACCAATTTTTTTACAAATGATTAAATAAATATAAATTAAAACAAAAGACAATAGAGAATATTTACAAAAAAATGTCAAAAATGTTCAAAAGACTATAAAAAGCTATGAAAAATCACATAGTAAACGAGTACTAATTCGTTAAAAAATCTGATTGACATAGCTTTTTTGATGTTTAAAATCTTTAACGAAAAAGATGATTTATTGAAGAAAGGAGGTATACAGATGGATGCACTCGTAGATGGACTGTTAGAGGAATTAAATTGTGAGACAGTGTTTACGATACCATTGTTTGGAGGCATACCTGTCTATGAATCAGTCGTTGTGACATGGATTATAATGGCAGTAGTTTTTTACTCTGCTTTCTACTTGGAAGAAACCTTAGTGTAGAAAATCCGGGACGCAGGCAGGTCGCTGTGGAAGCAGCTGTAAAATGGCTAAACGATTTCTTCAGTGAAACGGTTGGAGAGAGAGGCAAACAATATATTCCATATCTTTCTACAGTCATCATTTACATTGGAATAGCGAACCTTATCGGTCTGCTGGGATTTAAGTCCCCAACAAAGGATATGAATGTGACAGCATCACTTGCGCTTATGAGTATCATCCTTATCGAGGTCTCAGGAATAAGAGCCAAAGGTACAAAAGGATGGCTTAAAAGCTTTGCAGAGCCAATGCCGGTCATATTACCAATCAATATCCTCGAAAATTTTTATCAAACCA
>VOFC01006752.1_pt1 | contig 37132 bp, 53 predicted proteins | sample 5384161 | NCBI WGS metagenome assembly VOFC01 (sample SAMN12384722, study PRJNA508395) | human gut metagenome | isolation source: healthy gut B | host: Homo sapiens | reverse complement strand
GCTCGCGGATGAACGCCTGCACGCCCGCGTGCGTCGCGTTCTGCAAGAGGAACCATTCAAGCTGTTCGTAATCGCGCCATTCGATGAACTGCGCGAACTCGTTGCCCATAAAGCTGAGCATCCGCCGGGATGACACGCCGCATACAGCGGCAGCAGCCGCGCGCCCGCAAACTGCCGCCACCAGTCGCCCGGCATCCGCCCGATGAGCGAGCGCTTGCCGTGCACGACCTCGTCGTGGCTGAGCGGGAGGATGTAGTTCTCGCTGAAGGCGTACATCATCGAGAACGTCAGAAGGCCGTGGTTATATTTGCGTCCGTCAAAGTCGATGGACATATACCGGAGCGTATCGTTCATCCAGCCCATGTCCCATTTATAATGGAAGCCGAGCCCGCCCTTCTCCGGCGGATACGTCACGAGCGGCCACGCCGAGCTCTCCTCGGCATACGTCGCCGCGCCGGGGACGCGCTTGCCGATGACGGTGTTGAGCGTCTGCAAAAACGCCACCGCCGCGAGATCCTCCTCGCCGCCGCGCTCGTTATACTTTTTCCGCGCGGGATCGTCCACGCCGAAATTCAGGTAGAGCATGCTGCTCACGCCGTCCACGCGCAGCGCGTCGGCGTGGTACTCTTCCAGCCAGAAAAGCGCCGAGCTTTATGAGGAACGAGCGCACCTCATTGCGTGCGTAGTTGAATTTATAGGTGCCCCAGCCGGGCATGTCGCCGGATTCATAGAGCGCCGTGCCGTCAAACCGGCCGAGACCGTGCGCGTCGCGGCAGAAATGCCCCGGCACCCAGTCGAGAATGACGCCGATCCCGGCGCGGTGGCACTCGTCGATGAGATGCATCAGACCCTCCGGCTCGCCGAAAGCGGGACGTGGCGGCGAAAAAGCCCGTCGCCTGATAGCCCCAGCTGCCGTCGAACGGGTGCTCCGTCCCGGGCAGAAGCTCGAGCTGCGTGCAGCCCATGTCCCTGATGTACGGCACGAGCGAATCGGCAAGCTCATACCAGGTATAAAAACTCCCGTCCGGGTGCCGCCGCCACGAACCGGCGTGGACTTCATAAATATTCCGCGGGCCGCCGAGCGCGGCGGTTAATATCCATTCGCCGTCTGTCCAGTTATAGGAGAGTGTGTGGATGCGCGAGGCGGTGCCGGGGCGCACCTCGGCCGCGAGCGCGAAGGGATCGGCCTTCCATACAACGGAGCCGTCGCGCCCTCGATAATGTACTTATAGAGCTGTCCGGCGCGCGCGCCCGGCACAAAAGCCGCGCCATACGCCGAGATCGCCGCGGCTGAGCCAGTGCGTGCTGTCGCTCCACGAGCAGAAATCGCCCGTCACACGAACGCTCCGCGCGTTCGGCGCCCCATACGGAGAACGATACGCCGTTGGGCTCTGCGCGCGCGCCGAAGAGCTTCTGCGCGTCGAAATTCGTCCCGTCGATCCAAGCCTGTTCCGGGCGGTATGTATCAGGGAAAGCCCCCTTTTTATACTTGTCTTATACCTGAAGTATAGCATATTCGTCAGCCGCTGAAAAGAGTCTATGAAAAGATTTTACCACGTCCCGGAGGCTGCGCCGATCGTCAGGCGCGCGCTTCTGCCGGGCGGAAATGCGTGTGCCCTGTTGATCGACGCTTTACAGAAAGCAAGAAATGTAGTATCGTATATGTGTGAAAATTTGTACTAAGGAGAGCAGCCCATGAGAAGAAGCACGAAACGCCTGGCCGCCGCCATACTGATCGCGGCGCTCGGCATTCTTTCCGCGTGCGGCACGAGCGCCGCGCCGGAGACCACGCCCCTTCCACGAGCAGGCCCACCGCCGTGCCGACGGCGGAGCCTACGCCGGAACCGACGGAAGCGCCCACGCCCACGCCGACCGCGACGCCGACGCCCACGCCGCCCCGACGGAAACGCCGGAGCCGACAGCGGAACCCACCCCGGCGGAGCCACGCCCACGCCCGCCCCGCCCGTCCCGGCGGGAACGTACTATGTGGACGCGGACGGCGGCGAATGGAAGCTGGAGCTGCGCAACGACGGCCTTTTCACCATTACCGACCCGGACGGCAAGCCCCACACCGGCGAAGGCTGGTCCACCGCTGCGGACGGCTCCGTCCACTGCGGGCCGACGGACATCTACTTCGCGCCCTTCGCGTTCAACGGCGGCTGCAGCCGCTGGAAGATCTCCGGCAATACATGCACGCCGCTCGAGCGCGCCTGACCGAAGAAATATTACATCCCGGACGCCGGAAAACGCGCCCGAACGGGGGAGACCGCTATGTGTACAAAGGAAACCGCCGAAGAATTTCTCCGGCGACACAACATGTTCTATGAGCAGCAGCCCTTTGAGGGATCTGACGGACGCCTACATTGCCGACATGCGCGCCGGTCTGCGCGGAGAGGCCTCTACGCTGATGATGCTGCCGTCGTTCCTTCCCGGCGGCGAGCGCCCGCGCACGGGCGAGAGCGTTCTCGTGCTCGACGCCGGCGGCACGAATCTGCGCGCCCGGACGCGTCCGCTTTGACGAGGCGGAAAGCCCGTCACGGAAGCGCTCCAAAAGCGCCGTATGCCCGGCACGCTCGGCAGGGACACAAGCGCGGAAGAGATGTTCCGCGCCTTTGCGGAGCTTGCTCTCACCGTTGCGCTCGATGCCGACCGCGCGTGCATCGCGTTCTCGTTTCCGTGCGAGTGCCTGCCGAATGGCGACGGGCGCATCATCAGCATGGGCAAGGAATCGCGCGTCACCGGCGCGGAGGGAAAGCTCGTATGCGAGGGCATCGAAACGGCGATGCGCGCGCTCGGCGCGTCGGCACTCGCCGCTGGCGGCTCATCAACGACACCGTCGGCTCCATGCTCGGCGGCATGGCATCGTGCGACCGCTCGCGCTACGCCGACTTCATCGGCTTTATTCTCGGCACCGGCACGAACGCCTGCTGCCATGTGAAGGCGTGCGACGTCACGAAATCGCCCGAAACGGTGGCGATGGGCGGCGAAACGCTCGTCAATCTCGAATCCGGCTGCTTCGGCCGCGCGCTGCGCGGCACGGCGGACATCGCCGTGGACGAGGCCTCCGGGCTGCCCGGCGACCACCCAGCGGAAAAATGATCTCCGGGGCATACTACCGTCTGCTGCTGCGCGAAACGCTGCTCCTTGCGGCAAAGGAAGGATTTCTCTCGGCGAAGAGCGGGGGAGAATATCGCCGCGCTCTCCGTTACGAGCGCAATGGTGGACGCTTTTTGTCTTGACCCCATGGGCGGCAACGCCGTTGCCGAAGCGCTCGAAACGGAGAAGGACCGCCGCTTCGCTTCCGAGATCAACACGATGCTTCTCGAGCGCGCGGCGCGCATCGCCGCGGCGTGCCTGTGCGCCATTCTGCGCGAGCGCGGCTTCGGCGCGGGGACGCTCACCGGCATCTGCGCGGACGGGACGATGCTCAAGCTCAACCCCGTGCTGCGTCCCCGGATGGAAGCGCTGATCGCGGAGTATACGAAACGGCACGGTCTCGGCGGCGCGGAATTCCTCTTCGCCGGCGATGCCACGCTCCTCGGCTGCGCCTGGGCTGCGCTGGCGTAAACAAAAGAAAAGGCCCCCTGTGCTGTAAAGGCAAAGGCAAGCGTCAAACCAACAGGGTTTGACGGAGAAACTGTCCCTTCCGCGGGCGGAGCAGAGCCCCGCCCCTACGGGCACGATTTGGACCTTCTTGCAGGGGGCGGGGCTCTGCCCGCCCGCCGGGGAGAGTCTACCCCTGTCAGGGGAGCCGATAGTTATCCGCAAATCCGCTTGCCTCCCCTGACAGGGGAGGTGGCAAAAACGAAGTTTTTGACGGAGGGGTTTCCCCCCCTCACAAAACCAAGGACAACACCATGAAAAACTACCGAAAACCCCGTCAGGAAGAAAATACCTCCGCCGCGCGCGGCGGGCTTCACAGAAAGAAGGTCATGCTCGTGGGCTGGATATTCCTCGGCGTGATGCTCATCGCCGCGATCGCCGCCATCATTCTGCTGCTTCCCGGACGGGACAAGACCCCCGACACGGAGGACCGGCCCCTGTCCGCGCCGCAGCTTGACCCCGGCGCGGGCGGCAGCGCCTTTCAGACGGAGCAGACCGCCGCGCCCATCGAAACCGGCAAGACCGGCAGCGGGCGGCACGTTTCCGTCAACCGGTTCGACTGCGATTACACCCCGCCCGAGAGCGTGACGCTCGGCGTTTTGAAGTCTGCGGATCTCACGGCGCTCGGCGAGACCGTGGCGGCGAACGTCGCCGCAAACGGCTGGGGCAGCGTGACATATTCCGTTTCGGAAAACGGCTCGCTCCTTTTGCAGAACCCCAACGCCCCGGCGCTCACGCCGGACAATTACGATAAGCAGGAGGCGTTCCTTGCCTCTTCCCAGCCGGAAAACGCGGCGCGGACGTTTCTGGAGCACAGCGGTCTCATCGGCCTGCTGCGCAATTACGGGCTGGAGCTCGGCACGGCGGCGGAGAACGACAACGGCGTGATCACCTTCCGCGGCATGGGCAGCACCGCGCAGAGCGAGTGCAGCGTGCGCTTCAGTTTTCTTTATACCGGCGACTTCAACCAGGCGGTCCTCCGCGCGGTGTATCTCGACGGCGCCGCGGACGTACCGGCGCTTGCCATCAAAAAAGCGGCGTCGAATGCCGTCACATGGGACAGCGCCGACGACGGCACGGTCTCCGTGACCGCCGTGGAGCTTCGCAGCGTGCGCGGCCTGCCGTTTTACGCCTTCACCTGCTCGGACGGCTCGGTCGCCTACGCGCTCGCCTGCGACGAGAGCGCGCTCGACTCCGTATCCGGCGCGCGGGAAATTTATGAGGAGACCATGCGCGACGGCCTGCGCGAATACGTCGAGATCAGCGGCGCGGAGTGACCGCCGCGCCGGAGGAAAAACGTCCGCTTTTCGGCAGAATGACGGATTTCGTCCGTCCCAGTGAAACAATTTTCGCCACTGTACGGAAATGTTACACTCTGAGTGTAGAAAAACACACCGCTAGATGATTTACTATTTCACGCTTTATTCGTTAAAATTAGTAAATCCAAGCCGGGGGGTCTTTGTACATACTAGCTATGCTCCGGTAAACCGTTTGCCGTGAGAGGAAAAACGTATGCGCGAGGACTACAGAGAACGATTCAGAATACTCGGTCTGCGGATCGCCTACTACCGCAAGATGCGCGGCATGACGCAGGAGCAGTTCGCCGAGGCGATCGGCCGGAGCGTGAGCTTTGTGAGCCAGATCGAGGCGAACAATGCCGCCGAGGTCAAGGGCGTGTCGCTCGAAACGCTCTTTCTCATGAGCGAAAAGCTCGGCATTTCCATGGCGCGGCTCTTTGAGGACTGAAGCGCCGGAAATACATAAAGTTTATTAACGCTTCCCGCGTTTAATAAAAAAGTTTGAAAATCCAATAAGGAGGAGAACAAACAATGAAGAAATTCCTTGCGCTGCTTCTTGCCGTTGTCATGGTGCTGAGCCTGGCCGCGTGCGGAAGCGAGGCTCCTGCCCGGCTCCCACGGAAGCCCCCGGCGGAACAGCCTGCTGAGACCCCGGCTGAGCAGCCGGCTGAAGAGCCGACCGCGGAGCCTGTCGAAGAGTACACCGGTCCGACACTTTCTCCATGATCGCGAACTTCGACATCACCACGCTGGACTATGTTTACAACAACAAGTCCTCCAACGGCGACTACGTCAACAACTTCGTGGAAGGCCTGCTCACCCAGGACAACCACGGCAAGCTCGTCCCCGGCATGGCTTCCGAGTGGAGCTGCAACGACGATGCTTCCGAGTGGTACTTCACCATTCGTGACGACGCCGTTTGGTCCACCAGCGCCGGCGAAGAGTACGACGCCGTTACGGCTGAGGACTTCGTCACCGGTCTGAAGCACGCTGTTGACTCCAAGAGCGAGACCCTCGGCCTCGTCGCTGACCTCATCGTCGGCCTGCGCGAGTACTCCGATGGCACCGGCAAGTGGGAAGACGTCGGCATCAAGGCGGACGGCAACCAGCTTACCTACACCCTGACCGGTCCCTGCGGCTACTTCGACGGTATGACCACCTACACCATCCTGTGGCCCATCAACGCCGAGTTCCTCGAGTCCAAGGGCTCCGACTTCGGCGCCGTTGAACCCGACTCCATCCTCTACAACGGCTGCTACATCCTGTCCTCTCTCGTCCCGGCGCAGGAAGTGCGCTTCGACGCCAACCCCAACTACTACGACGCGAAGAACGTTTTCGTTCAGCACGTTGTCGTGACCTACTCCGACGGTAAGGATCCCGCCCAGAACTTCAACATGTTCGTGAACGGCGAAGTCACCTCCACCACCGTCAACCAGTCCCTGCCCGAGGTCGTTGCGAAGGCTGCCGAGCTCTATCCCGACAACCAGTACAAGAGCATGACCACCGCCACCTCTTACTGGGGCGCTTTCAACTGGGATCGCCAGATGTACGCTCTGTACAACGATCCCTCCGTCTCCACCACCAGCAAGACCGACGCCCAGAAGGCTGACGCCAAGGCCGCCATTCTGAACGCCGACTTCCGCCGCGCCGTTTACGCCGCTTACTCCGCGCACGCCGTTGAGGCCATCACTCGGCGAGGAGCACGCCGACGGCGTCATCCGCAACACCCTCGTTCCTTACACCTTCCAGACCACTTCCGACGGCCGCACCTACGGCTCCATCGTTGAGAAGTACGCCGCCGAGCTCGTTGCCGATTATGAAGGCATCGATCTGAACGACGGTCACGACGCCTGGTACAACCCCGAGCTTGCCAAGACCTTTTGCCGAGCGCGCCAAGGAAGAGCTGGGCGACAGCGTCTCCGAGTGGCCCATCCACATCGACGTTCCTGTCTCACGCCGCTTCTGAGAACCAGAAGAACATGCAGCTCGCGATGAAGAAGTCCATTGAGGACGCCATCGGCGATTACGCCGTCATCGACCTGCAGTTCCTCGAGGGCAACTCCTCTGTCTACTACCCTCGTTCTACAACATGCCGACCGGTGAAGAGAACTCCATCGACCTCGTGTTGGCGCCGGCTGGGTCCCGACTACGGCGATCCTCTGACCTACCTGCACTGCTTCGACATCCACGACGGCGACATGCTCAACTACTCCGGCATCAACATCGAGAGCCAGGGTCAGTCCGAAGAGCAGAAGGCCGTTCTCGAGACTCTCGGCCTCAATGAGGTCCAGGAGGTCGTTGATCAGGCTACCGCCGCCACCGGCGACGAGCGCATCGAGCTCTTCGCGAAGGCCGAGGCCATGCTGCTCACCAACGGCATCCTCCGTCCTTACTCCACCAGCGGCGCGAACATCTCCATCAGCAAGGTGAAGCCCTTCACCGTTGGCTACGGTCTCTACGGTCAGGCTGCTTACAACCAGGTGCCGTACTTCAAGTACATGCAGCTCCTCGACGAGCCTGTGACTACTGCCGAGTACGAAGCCGCGAAGGAAGCCTGGATGGCCGGCAAATAATTGCTGAACAGCAACAGCACAAGCACTGACTAATTGAACAGAGAGAGCCGGGCGGCCATGCTTCTCGGCTCTTTTTGTACCTGATTGACAGGGGCCTTTTGTCCCCTGTCAACCGATGCTATCTTTGTAAGGAACGGTACCACCTATGAGAAAAGGATATATCTGAACCGCCTGCTGCGCTCGCTCGTCTCCATTTTGATCATCATGCTCATCGTGTTTACGATGGTCTATACGTTGGTGCCGCGTGACAACATCTTCTTTGAAGACAGCACATACCGCAAGCTCGGCGGAAAATCCGACGATAAAACCGAATACGTTTATTCAACCTGGCAGAAGCTCGGCTATCTGAACTACGTCCGCATCAACGACTACTGCCTTAATCTCTATGAAGCCGGCAGCCCGGAAATGATCGCCGCTATCGAGCCGGATTCTCCCGAAAGCCAGGCCTTTGTGGAGCAGTATTCCGCGCAGGGCTATACGATCGCCAATTATCTGCAGAGCGGACGCTACTATGCCTATAAGGACACGCCCGTCATCAAGCGCATGGCGAACTGGCTTGCCCATCTGATCGTGATCGATACTCCCTGGTCTGTCAAGGATGAGACGAACCCGGATCTTGAGCGCGGCCTTCGCTTCGGCACAACGCCCACCGGCGGCGTGGCTCTCATCGGCAGCGGCACGACGCACAAGTACCTGCTGTATACCGACAGCCGCTTCCCGTGGATTCATCAGAACATTATCACGCTGAACTTCGGCACCTCTTATCCGACCTATCAGGGCCTGGACGTGCTCCGCGTGCTTTTCCAGTCGCAGGGCACCGAGGTCAAGCGCCCTGTCACCTTTGAAACCGGTTATGAAGCCGAGTCCGGAATCATTTTCGGCTCGCTTAAGTATAAGTCCGTTCTCGACAGAATGGACATGAAGAAATTCACCGACCATTACGCGACCTTTGAAACCCAGAAAAACCAGCCCTCGATGATCGGCACCTCGTTCATCATGGGTCTCTTCGCCATGGCGGTCGCCTACATTCTCGGACTGCCGTTCGGCGTTCTCATGGCACGGAACAAGGATAAGTTCGCCGATAAGCTCGGCATGGTGTATATCATCTTCATCATTGCCGTGCCGTCGCTCGCGTACATCTATCTCTTCCGCTATCTCGGCACAACGCTCTTCAATCTGCCGTCGGTCTTTACGACCTACGGCCCGGGCGACGTGCGATCCTGGATCCTGCCCATCATCTCGCTGGCGCTGCCGTCTATTGCGAGCCTCATGCTCTGGACGCGCCGCTATGTTGTGGACCAGATGAACTCCGACTATGTGAAGTTCGCCAAGGCCAAGGGCCTCAACCAGCGCGAGATCTTCAGCGGACATATTTTCAAAAACGCCGTCATCCCCATCGCGCAGGGCATCCCCGCGTCTCTCGCGGCCTGCATCACCGGCGCGATCATCACCGAGTCGATCTACTCCGTCGGCGGCATGGGCAAAATGCTGCCCAACGCCATCAACCAGTACAACAACGTTATGATCGTGGCGCTCGCGTTCATCTTCTCCACGGTATCGGTGCTGTCGGTGCTGGCGGGCGACATTGTTCTCACGAAGGTCGATCCGCGTATTTCGCTCAGCGAGAAGGCAGGGAGGTCGTAAATGAATACCGAAAATATCGATAAGAGCCTCTTTGAGTTTGCAGCCTTCGACGAGCTGGAATCGGAGCACATTGCCGCTCCGCGCTACTCCTACTGGAAGTCCGTGTTCCGCACGTTCTTCAAGAACAAGTTTACGGTCATCGTATCGATCCTGCTGATCGCCGTTGTCGCGTTCGCTCTCATTCAGCCGACGCGCTCCGGCTACAGCCCCATCGATACGCCGAACATCAACAACGCCGAGATGAAGTTCCTGAAGCCGAGCGCCGAGCACATCTTCGGCACCGACCACGTCGGCAACGAGGTATTTGACGCTGTCTGGGCGGGCGCGAGAAACTCCATCATCATCTCCTTCGTCTGCACGGCCATCAATATGCTCGTCGGCATTCCGATCGGCGCGCTCTGGGGCTTCTCCAAGAAGATGGACAAGTGGATGATCGAGGTCTACAACATCATTTCCAACGTCCCGTTCCTGCTGCTCGCCATGATCCTCTCCTACATCCTCGGCGCCGGTATGCGCTCGCTCATTATCACGATGACGTGTACCGAGTGGATCTTTGTCGCGTACTTTATCCGCACGCAGGTCATGATCATCCGCGACCGTGAGTACAACATGGCGTCCAAATGCCTCGGCACAAGGACGTGGACGATGATAGTGAGAAACATACTGCCGTACATCATCTCCGTCATCATGACGTATGTGTCCCGGCAGATCCCCTCGCTCATCTCCTACGAGGTGTTCCTCTCTACATGGGCCTCGGTCTCGGCACGACCAACGCGTCCCTCGGCCAGTCCATCTCGCTCTATACCTCTTATATGAACGGCTATCCGCACCTGTTCTGGATCCCGGTCGGCGTTCTGGCGTTTATCTCCATCTCCCTCTACATCGTGGGACAGAAGCTCGCCGACGCAGCTGATCCGCGCACGCATATGTGAGGGGCAGAGTAATGGCAGATAACAGAAACATCGTTCTGTCCGCAAAGGACATTGAAGTTAAATTCCGCGTCCGTGACAATTACCTCACGGCCATCCGCGGCGTGTCCCTCGACCTTTACGAGGGCGAAACGTTCGCCATCGTCGGCGAGTCCGGCTCCGGCAAGAGCGTTTTTCACCAAGACGTTCACCGGCATGCTCGAGAGTCCAACGGCTCCATCACCAACGGCTCGGTCATGTTCGAGGGCAAGGACCTTACCAAGCTCAAGACCGATAAGGACTGGGAAGGCATCCGCGGCGCGAAGATCTCCACGATCTTCCAGGACCCGATGACATCGCTGAACCCGATCCGCACGATCGGCTCGCAGATCACCGAGGTCATTGAGAAGCACCAGGGCATTTCCCGCGGCGACGCGAAGAAGCAGGCCATCGAGCTTATGGAGCGCGTCGGCATCCAGAACGCCGCCGACCGCTTCGACGAGTATCCGTTCCAGTATTCCGGCGGCATGCGCCAGCGCATCGTCATTGCGATCGCGCTCTCCTGCCACCCGAAGATCCTCATCTGCGACGAGCCGACGACCGCTCTGGACGTTACGATCCAGGCGCAGATCATTGCGCTCATCCGCGATCTGCAGAAGGAACTCAAGTTCACCACCATCTACATCACGCATGACCTCGGCGTTGTCGCGAACGTCGCCGACCGCGTCGGCGTTATGTACGGCGGCCAGATCATCGAATACGGCAACGTGGGAGGAAGTGTTCTTCGATCCGCGCCACCCGTACCTGGGCGCTGCTCTCCAGCCTGCCGCAGCTCGGCATCAAGGGGCAGGAGCTCTACTACATCACCGGTACTCCGCCGTCTCTGTACAACCAGATCAAGGGCGACGCCTTTGCCCCGCGCAATGAGCACGCGCTCAAGATCGACTTTTGAAATGGAGCCGCCGTTCTTCCCGGTGAGCGAAACGCACTATGCCAAAACGTGGCTTCTGGATCCCCGCGCGCCGAAGCTCGAAAAAGCCGGAGATCATTCAGGATCTGCACGAGAAGATCAAGCAGATGACCGATAAGGGAGGTGCCTTCCATGTCGAATAATAACGCCGATAGAGGTCATCCTCTCGATCAGCCATGTGGACATCTCCTTTGACGTCGGAGGCAAAAAAAATTCGTCGCCGTAAAAACGCGAATTTCGACATTTATAAGGGCGAGACCTTCGCTCTCGTCGGCGAGTCCGGCTCCGGCAAAACGACGCTGGGCCGCGCCATCATGCGCATCAACCCGTGCAGCAACGGCGAGATCCTCTTTGAGGGCAAGCGCATTTCCGGCAAGATCTCCCGCGAGGAAGACCGCAACGTTGTCCGCAACATCCAGATGATCTTCCAGGACCCGGCGGCGTCGCTCAACGAGCGCGCCACCATCGAGTACTGCATCTCCGAGGGTCTGTACAACTTCCACCTTTATAAGAACGAGGAAAGAGCGTATCGCCAAGGTCGATCAGGCGCTCAAAGACGTCGGCCTGCTGCCCGAGCACAAGTCCCGTTATCCGCACGAGTTCTCCGGCGGACAGCGTCAGCGCGTCGGCATTGCCCGCGCGATGATCATGGACCCGAAACTGATCGTGGCGGACGAGCCGATCTCCGCGCTGGACGTTTCCATCCGCGCGCAGGTGCTCAACCTGATGAACAAACTCAAGGCGGAAAAAGAATCTCACGTACCTTTTCATCGCGCACGACCTTTCGGTCGTTCGGTTCATTGCCGACCGCATCGCCGTCATCCATCTCGGCGAGATCGTGGAGATCGCGGATTCCGAGACACTGTTCCAGTGCCCGCTGCATCCGTACACCATCTCCCTGCTCTCCGCCGTACCGATGCCCGACCCGGTCGTTGAACGGACTCGCCGCGCCATCGTGTACGACCCCTCCAAGCTGGACCAGTCCGGCGCGCTGCGCTCCCTGCGCGAGATCCGCCCCGGGCACTTCGTCTTTGCTACGGACAAAGAGATGGAAGGCTACGAGAAGAAGCTCGCCGAGATCGAGAACGCAAAGAATCAGTAAAAGACGTAGGCGATAAAAAGCGCCGCCGCCATATATATGGCTCCAAGGAAGAGAGGATAGTTGAAAGACGCCTCTCTTCTTTCTTTCTGGTTCGCCTTGTACGCCTCAAAGGTCTGCTTCGGCGCGTTGCTGCGCGCGCGGCGCATCACATAGCTGCTGATGTCAAAGTCGCCGTGGAGATAGAGCGAGTAGACAACACCAGCGATGAGCAGGATCGCCGCGATGATCGTCAGGCAGTCGGTGAAAATGAGCAGCCGCTGCGACGAGGCCATGACCACACGCGCAAGCGGATACAGAAGCGTTACGATAACGTGCGTGAGCAGCGTCTGCGGCTTGATGTTCTTGAAGCAGTTTTTCAGTTTCTTCATTGGGCATGCTCCCGAAAGCTTGAAAGATTTGTGTTCTTATATTTTACCAGAAAAAACCGCCCCGTCAATAAAAACGGCGCGGACCGGATGATGATATGAAAAGAGAAACGCTGCCGGAGCTGAAAGCGCAGGCCCGCGAGGTCTGGCGGTTGAGCCTTCCGGCGATACTTACACAAATAACGACGATCGCCATGCAGTACATCGACTCGGCGATGGTCGGCGCGCTCGGCGCGAACGCCTCGGCGTCCATCGGTCTTGTATCGACGAGCACATGGCTGATCGGCGGCATCATCGGCGGCGTTTCGGCGGGCTTTTCCGTGCAGGCGTCGCACCGCATCGGCGGCGGGGACGACCGCGGCGCGCGCACCATTGTGCGGCACGGCCTTGTGACCGGAATGCTGATCGCGGTGATCCTTGCCGCGCTCGCCGCGCTCATCAGCGAGCCGCTCCCGCGCTGGCTTCACGGCGATGAGGCGATCCGCGCTGACGCGTGCGCGTATTTCCTGACGTTTGCGCTCATGGTGCCGTTCTCGCAGCTCAACTCGCTGTGCGCCTCGTTCCTGCAAAGCGCCGGAGATATGGTCTCGCCAAGCGTTCTGAACGCGGTAATGTGCGTGCTGGACGTTTTCTTCAACGCGCTCTTCATCCCGCGCTGCGGTGTTTTCGGCGCGGGTCTCGGCACGGCAAGCGCGTGCGCCGTGGTAAGCCTTCTCATGGCGGCGCAGTGCCTGCTGCGAAATTCGCATCTGCACATGCGCCGGAAGGAGAAGGACGCCGTTCGCGGCGCGATACTGAAAAAGGCGTTCCGCATCGGGTTCCCCGTGGCATTGCAGGAGGTGTTCCTCTGCGCGGCGATGGTCGTGCAGACGCGCATCATCGCGCCGCTCGGCGCGGTGGCGGTCGCGGCGAACTCGTTCGCGGTCACGGCGGAGAGCCTCTGCTATATGCCGGGCTACGGCATCGGCGCGGGCGGCGGCAACGCTCGTCGGGCGGAGCGTCGGCGCGGGGGAACAAGGCTCGCCCGCCAGCAGAACATATGCACCGCGATGGGCGCGCTCTTTATGGCGGTGACGGCGGGGATCATGGCGCTGATCTGTCCGTGGGTATTCCGGCTGCTGACGCCGGACAAGGGGGTGCGCGCGCTTGCCACGCAGGTGCTTCGCATCGCGCTGCTCGCCGAGCCGCTCTACGGCGTTTCCATCGTCGCGGCGGGCGCGCTGCGCGGAACGGGCGATACGTTCGTGCCGAGCATTATGAATCTATGCAGCATCTGGATCGTGCGGCTGGGGCTTGCGCTCGTGCTCGTGCCGCGGCTGGGACTGCGCGGCATGTGGATCGCTATGGCGATCGAGCTATGCGTGCGCGGACTTCTGATGCTCTTCCGGCAGCTTACAACGAAATATTACGAGAAATACAAAAGGAATCGGTTTGAATTTACCGGTTCCTTTTGAGCTTGTCAAAAAGTATTTTTGACAAGCTCTCAAACGAGACCCACTTCGTTGGGCTCTCGTTTGAAAAAGGCTGCGGCTCGCCGCAGCGCACCTTCGCTTACGCTCGCACGTTTGCGAGCCTTGCCATCGACGGGCAGGAAAACATGCGGTTCTGCCGGGCGGAAATGCCCTCATACTGCGTCAAAGCCCTTGAGAATACACAAAGTATTCTCTGCGGTCTTTTTCCTTGTCTGCGAGCATTTCTGCTCCGGCAGAACTGCTTCGCATCGGACAGCCTTGGATTTTCGAGGGATTTTTGTTCTTTCGACGCAGGCGGGCTTTCGCCCGCCAAGGAGAAAAAGGGCAAAAAGCACCGAAAGGACTGGCTGTCCGACGCATGGGTTTCCCTGCCCGTCGATGGCTTATTTTCTCCGACGCACATGTCGCCGGAGAAAATGGTTAAAAAACTCTATTTGCGCCTGCGGGCGCAAACTCTGCGAGGCTTTTTTCGACAAGCGGAAGGAACCGGTTTGAATTTACCGGTTCCTTTTTTTAACGAAAAGAAAATCTCGCCCAAAAGAGGTGGAGGTTACGCGGGCGGAGCAGAGCCCCGCCCCTACGGGTACAATTTGGATCTTCTTGTAGGGGCTCTGCCCGCCCTATAAAATGATTCCGAAATATCAGCAGGTAATACCGTAAATGTGCGGATGCATGTGCGAATACTGCGGCTCCTCCCACCAGCGCGGGCCGCCGTCCCAGTCTTCGAGAATGAACCGCTCGCCCCAGTCGTCGATGATGATCTGGTTGCCGTTCTCATCCACGCCGTTCGTGCCGCCGGGCATGTAGTACATCTCAAAGAAATCGCGCATCTCGTAGTAATACGGGTTGTACCGCCAGATGCCGCCGGACGGTTCGCAGCCGTCATAGAGGAAGAGCGTCGTGTCCGGCAGCGCGTTGGCGAGCTGCCGCCGCTGCGCGCCGGAAAGCGGGATGCTCGGGTACCAGAGAAGGTCGAGCTGCGTCATCTGCGAGAGCGTGTTCCAGACGTTGTCCGCCCGCACCTTCATATAGCTCAGATTGAGCGCCTTGAGCGCCGTGCATTCGAGCAGGGGAGAGAGGTCGGTCACGTTTGTCTGGAACATCTCAAGATACCGAAGCTCCTTGAGCTGCGCGCGAGCGGCGTAATATCCGTGATCGGGTTTTCCGCGATGATGAGATACGTCATGTGCGGCATATACTGCAGAAAAAGCTCAGATCGGTGATGTTCATGTGGCCGATGTCGAGCCCCTTTGAGATCGGTGCAGTATTTCCAGCAGTCGATGTCGTCGTTCGTGAGATAGACCTTGTTGTCACCCCCCACGCGGCGGCGATGAAGTACTGCGCATCGGTGCGCAGATAATAGTTTCCGAAATAGACCTTCCAGACGATGCGGATGTTCTCAAGTTTCTGATTGAGCGCGACAAGCTGTTCGTAGGAGAGATTCGTGTCGCACATATCGACCTGCGTGAGCTTCGGGAGCTCGGCAAACGCGGCCTCGAGCGCGGATACGTCGGCGATGGAATAGTTATTGAGATCGATAAACTCGGTGTTCCACTCGAACGTCTGCCCTCGACCGAAACCGTCCAGCCGGCGGAAAGATCTTCGTGCTGTTCCACAAAGGCAAGCCGGTCAGCTACCGGCGCGGTGCAGCCCGTGAGATCGACCGAGCGAAGACGCGGCAGCAGATCGAGCGCCGAGGTGAGCTGCGCGAGCGTCGCGGCGTCCTCGCCGGCGAGAGAGAGCTCCGTGGTGATGTTGGAAACGCTCTGCGAGCCGATCTGCACGTTCCAGAAAAAGCTGATGTTGGGGGTAAGCCGAGACGAGCGAGTGCTGCTCGTCAATGGTAAAGACGGCGTCCGGCAGATTCACGGTGCGCATGGCCGGAAAATGCGCGAGCTGCGAGAGAAGCTCCATGGCCGTCGGCGCGGTGCCGGCAGCGGTGAGCTCCACGGCGTCGGAATCGAACCACTGTCCGCCGATGCAGAGACTGTAGCGCATTTCGCAGTTCGGAAGCTCCGCGCGGAGCGTTTTCCATCGCGTCCGGCTGCGTACAGTGGTTCACGGTGAGCGAGCGGAGGTTTTCAAAAAGCCGGAGATTCTCCCAGTCGTTCGGCAGATCCTCAAGCGGGAGCGACTCCGTGCCGCTCTCGTGCGGCTCGTCGTTGAGATACACGGAATAGAGCACACGGCAGCCGGGGTGCTTGGCGCGGAATTCGTCCGAGCGCTTCGGCGGAAAGCTTGTTCTCACGCACATCCAGCTCCGTGAGCGCGGTGCACCTGTCGAGCGGGGGCAAGATCGGTGAGCCCCACGCCGCGCAGATCGAGCATTGCTGCGTTTACCGGGATGAACTGCTGCCCGAGCCGGACATACCGGCGCGAGAGGATGACCCCCGCCGCGGCGGCGAGCACGATGAGCGCCGCCGCGCAGATGACCAGCACGCGGGCGACGATTTTCGATTTGTCGTTCTTTTTTTTCCTGCATCGAAGTCCTCCGGGAATCAATAACCCCAGTATTTTTTTGTGGACGGCGGCGAGCTCGTCCTCGGTCATGCGCTCTACGGTGTTGCCCTCGATGTCCATATAATACATGTGAAACGCGTCGCGCATGTCGTAATAATCCTCGTCATAGCGCCAGGTGCCGCCGGTGGATTCGTCGCCGGGCGAGCACCAGACCTCGGTGTTCGGGAGCGCCTCCCGGAGCGCTTTTGACCTGCGCGTCGCTCATGTACGTTCCGGTGCACCAGAGCCGCCGCAGCCACGTCATCTGCGAGAGCGTTTCAAAAAAGCGCGTCCGGCGGCGTGCTGATGTAGCATACGTTCAGATCGCGCAGCGCCGTGCAGCCGAGCAGCGGCGTCGGGTCCTGTACGGCGGTGTTGAAGAGCTCGAGCCATTCGAGCTCCTTTTTGAGATTTTCGAGCGGCGAAATGTCGTAGACAAGATCGTCGGCCAGAATGAGATGGCGCAGGTGCGGCATGTTCGCCACGAACGGCACCGCGCTCAGATGGCAGTGGCCGAGATCGAGCGAGCGGATGCTGCGGAGATAGTACAGCCCGCGCGGCCCCTGCTGATGGACGTTCATCTTGAAGCCCGCGTCGGGATTCGTGATGAAATAGTTCGAGTCGGACGGGACGAAGAACACATAGATGCGGAGCGTCCACACGAACGTCACATCCGGAAACGCCTCCTGCAGCGCGCCCATCTCCTCATCGGTGAGCCCGCAGTCGGTCATATCGACACGGCGAACGCGCGGCAGAGCGGGGGAGCGCTTCGGATACCTCCGCGCCGGCGTCCTCGATCTTTATGCCGCGCAGGTCGATCTCCTCATCGTCCCAGCGGACGGTGACGTCGTAAAGCTCGACCGGCGCGGGCGTCGCGGTCGGGCGCGGCGTCGGCATCGGTGCGGGAGACGCCGTCTCATTTACTATGACGGCGGCGGGGGGCCGCTTTCGTTCGCGCCGCACGCGCAAAGAATACAAAAGCGCGGCTGCGGCAATGAATAGTACAAGGCTTCGTTTCATTTTCTCACCCGGTGATAATGATCTGGTTGCCGTTTTCGTCCACGCCGTTCGTGCCGCCGGCCATGTAGTACATGCCGAAAAAGTCGCGCATTTCAAAGTAATGCGGGTGCTCGCGCCAGGTGCTGCCGGTCGGCTCGCCGTGCGCGGCGAGATACATTTCGGTGTCCGGCAGCGCCGTTTGCAGTTCTTCGAGCTGTTCGGCATTGAGATTGTTGCCGCAGTACCACAGCCGTTCGAGCTGCGGCATGTTGACAAGCGTTTCAAGGCATTTGGCGGGGCGGCAGTAGATATAGGAAATGTTCAGGTCGGTGAGCGCCTTGCAGTTTTGCAGCGGGGAGATATCCTCGCACTTCGTCCAGAACATTTCAAGGTAGGTGAGCTCCTGCAGCTCGCCGATGGGCGTGATGTCGTTCACGTCGTTTTCGACGATGATGAGATACTTGAGATGCGGGACGTAGCGGAGAAAGTCCAGGCTCGTGATGTTTTTATGACCGAGATCAAGCGCCTGCAGGTCGGGGCAGTATTTGAGCACTTCCAGTTCATAGCTGTAGATGGGAAACTTGTTGCGCACGCGCGCGGCGATGAAATTCGTATCGTCCGTGCGCAAAGAGAATTCGGAAAAGTATACGCGCCAGACGAATCGGACATTCTCATGCCGGTCGTTGAGCGCGGCCATATCCCTCGTTGGATATGCCGCAGTCGCACAGCACGACCTTTTCAAGCAGCGGGAACTCGCCGAGCGCTTCCTCAATGACGGCTGCGCCGGAAAGTCCCATGCGTATGCCGCTGAAGTCCAGCTCGAGAGCGTCCGTCGAAACGGTCTTGCCGAAAAGCTCCAGCTCGTATACGGTAACGGCGCCGCTCGCGGAGCGGACGGCTTTGATCTGCTCCGCCGTCAGGCCGCAGCCGGTGAGGTCGATGCGCTCGAGAGCCGGGAAACGGAAAAGGTTGTCGCAGAGCGTGTTCACGTCCTGCGCGGTGAGCGGCTGCCCGGCAAAGGAGAGCTCCTTTGCCGCAGAGGAAGCGGTCACGCCGAGCACTTCCACGTCCCAGCGGAAGGAAAGGCTCGGGAACGCCGCGGTGAGCGCATCCTGCATTTCATAGGATACCGCGCCGCCCGTAAAGGATACCCTGTAAAGCTCGGGAAGGAAGGGCAGCGTTTCCAGAAGCTCCGCAAGCGGCGTGTCGGCGCGCAGCACGGCGCGCTGCGCGTCCATCGGCACGGCCTTGCCGCCGACGGTCACGAACGCGGTCAGATCAAGCGCCGGATAGGCGCTTCGCAGCGCGAGCAGCGCCTCATAATCCGCGCAGCCGGACGCATCGATGCTTTTCAAATTCGGAAAGCAGGCAAAAGAGCGGGATGTCGTCCGCCGAGAGCGAAGAGAGGCTCAGACTTTCCGCGCTGCTCGGGCGGCTGCCGCCGGAGAGCGGCACATCCCAGAGAACGGTCTTATCGGGGTACTTCGCGGCGAGCGCTTTCGGCTTCCTGCGCGGAGATGTCCTCGCCGCGAAGATCGATCACGTCCGCCTTTCGGGCGATCAGCCGCCCGTCGGAGACGCTGTACGAGCAGAAAAACCATACGGCGGCAGCCGCAAGCAAGAGCACGAGCACTGCGATGACCCACCATATGCGGGTTTTGGAAGATCTCATCTCTTACAGATCCCACGGACGGAGCATATAGGGGTTGAAGCGCCGCTCGTATTCAAGCGAGGTGCTGCCCTCGTGGCCGGGATAGACCTCGTAATCGCCGGGCAGGTCGCGCAGCTTTTTCGAGCGAGTGGCCGAGATCGAGCGAGCTGCTGCCGGGAAAGTCGTACCGGCCGCAGGACATGCGGAAGAGCGTGTCGCCGGTGAAGAGGCAGTCCTCGCAGCGGTAGGTGATGCCGCCGGGGGTGTGGCCGGGCGTTTCCAGCACGTCGAACGTGAGCGAGCCTGCCTCGATCACGTCGCCCTCGCGGACGAACACGGTATCGTCCGGCGGATCGAGCTCAAAATCCTCGTTGCCGAAACATGCCGTTGCCGATGTCGGTTGTGAGATCGGCGTGGGACATATACACCGTTGCGCCGGTCGCGTCATAGACCTCCTCCAGCCCCATGCAGTGATCGAAATGGCCGTGCGTGAGCAGAATGGCGCGCACATGGAAATGGCAGCGCTCGATATAGTCGAGAATAAGATTGGAGTCCGCGCCGGGGTCGATGACGGCGGCGTCGAGCGTCGCCTCGTCCGCGACGATGTAGCAGTTGGTCTGCAGGTATCCGACTTCGATGGCTTTGATGAGCATGGTTCATTCCTCCTCGGTAATGGGTGCGCCGCGGCTGGCGTTACGGCGTCGATCTCCTCACCGGTGGCGGCGCTGTACGCGCTCAGAGATCTCTTCCGGTGAAAAGTCAAAAAATACATAGCCCGGCTCGTGCTCGAGCCCTTCTGCGGTGAACGGGAAATCCGCGCTGCGGGAATCGTCATAGTATTTGAGCCCGGTGCCGGAGGGGAGCGTGATATAGATCCGCTCGCCCGGCTGCTTATAGAGAATGGAGGCGGTATCGGCTTCGGGCGCATCGCCGCCGAGCAGCGCTGTGCGGTTGTATTCATGGTCGTGGCCGGAGATCACGAGATCGACGCCCAGCGCGTCCATCATCGGCTCAAGCGTATCGCGAAAGCCGATCACCGGCGCATCGTGCCCATGGACGCCGTTGCTGCGCAGACCGTAGTGGACCAGCAGAACCGTCCAGTTATGCTCCGGCGCGCTCTCTGCGACGGAGGTCATAAAATCCGTATGGTTCGGGAAATACCGGTCGCCGATCTGCACGCCGATGAACAGCACGCCCGCGCGCACAAACCAGTAATTGCCGGTACGAGCGTCCTGCCCGGCCATTGGCAGCCGCCGCCGCCGGCGTACAGCGAATCATGGTTGCCGGAAACGGGGCGAGCAGAAAGCTCCGCAGCATCGGCACACCCTCGAAAACATATCGAGCGAGTACTCCGGATAGTCGAGAATGTCGCCCGTGTGGACGATCATGTCGATCGGCTCGTGCGCGGCGGTGCTCTTTTTCGAGCGCGCTCTCGAGCGTCGCTTCCAGGATCGCCGGATGGTATTCGTGCGCTCGCGCGGAATAGAGGTGTGTCCGAAACCGCAACGGCGCGCAGCCGGCCGGGCTCGTTCGTGCGGAAATGGTATACGGCGTCCGGCGTCCCGCCGGCCGTCACGACCGCATAGGCATACCGCGTTCCCGGCGCAACGGCGAGCTCCGCCGTATACTGCATCGCGTCGGCGGAAAAAGCAGTCAATGTCGAGCTCCGAAGCCTCGGCGGCCGCGGCGGCGGGCTCCGGACGGCAGCGAGCCGTCTGCTTCGGCGGGGCCGTAGAGAACGCACATGCCCTCGGCATGCCGCGCCCCGGTCCAGCATACGCGCACCGCCGCGTCGTCCTGCCCGGGAAGAAGATAGGGCGCGGCGAGAGAGACTGCCGTTTCCGGCGCCGTCACCGGCTCGGCGGTCGGTTCGGGCGTCGGCTCCGGTGTGGGAGAGAGCGTGGGGGAGGTCGTCGGTTCTATCGCCGCCGGTTCGGATGCGGCAGGCTCCGGCACGGAGGAGGAACAGCCCGAAAGAAGCAGCACAGCGAGAGAAGAGCGAGAAGACAGCGTTTCATTTTCACAGTTCCCTTGTGTCGAGCAGAATGGTGACGGGACCGTTGTTGACGGATTCTACAAGCATCTCCGCGCCGAACTCGCCGGTCTCCACACGGAACCCGCTCTCGCGGCAGAGCGCGACCACGCGCTCATAGAGCGGGATGGCTGTCTCGGGCCGCGCCGCGGCGGTGAAGCCGGGGCGGCGCGACCGCGCGTCCGCCCAGAGCGTGAACTGGCTCACAATGAGGATCTCCGCGCCCGCGTCCGCGGGGCGGATGTTCATCTTTCCGTTTTCGTCGTCAAAGACGCGCAGACCGCAGATGCGGTCGGCGATCTTTGCGGCTTCCTTTTCGGTATCGTCCACATGGACGCCGAGCAGCACGAGAAAGCCTTTGCCGATCTCGCCGAGCACTTCGCCGGTTTCGGCGCGGGTTACGCGGGCGCTGTTGACTCTTGTTACGACGGCTCTCATAGATCCTTCCTCCGTTTATCCGTTGCCGCGGTCGATCTCACGCACGCCGCCAAGCGTGCGGATCCTCGCCATGATAAGCCGCAGCGAGGCGAGATCGGGAACCTCGGTGGTGACATAGACAAGCGCGTTCCCCTCGGGGAGCGAGGCGGGCGTTGAGCGAGCGCACCTTGGCGTTGAGCGCGTTGAGCACGGCGGCAATATCCAGAATGAGACCGTTGCGGTCGCGCGCGAGGATGCGCAGCGTTGTGGTGTAAAGCCCCAACGTCTTATCGGCCCACGAAACATTCAGCCAGCGGCCTTCCTGTTCGCGCTTGCACAGACTGTTGAGATAGTTCGGGCAGTCGGCGCGGTGGATGGAAACGCCCTGCCCGCGCGTGATGAACCCGACGATCGGATCGCCCGGCACCGGCGTGCAGCAGCGGGAGAATTTGATGAGGCAGTTGTCCATGCCCTCAACGAGAACGCCCTGCACCGCCTTGGTCTGCTGCGCGCTGTGGCGCTCGACGGCTTCGTTGATCCGTTCAAGCTCGCTTTTCTGGCTTTGCGCCTGCGCGCGGGCGGCGCGGGCGATCTCGTCCTTGAAGCGGTTGACCGCGCGTGTGCAGGTGATGCCGCCGTAGCCGATGGCGGCGTACATATCGTCGAGACTCGTGACGGAGAGCTTTTTGATGCATGTCTGCAAAAGATCGTCGTCCTCGAGATACGCCGTCGTAAGTCCCGCGCGGCGCAGCTCGCTTTCAAACATCTCCTTGCCGCGGACGATGTTCTCCTCGCGGCACTCCTTTTTGAGCCACTGGCGGATCTTGGAGCGGGCGGCGTTGGACTTGCAGAGCGTCATCCAGTCGCGGCTCGGCCCCGGCGCGGATTTGGACGTGATGATATCAACGATATCGCCGTTTTGCAGCGTATAGTCAAACGGCACGATACGCCCGTTGACCTTTGCGCCGATCATCCGGTTGCCGACGGCGGAATGGATGCCGTAGGCAAAGTCGATCGGGCACGCGCCGGCGGGGAGGTTCACCACGTCGCCCTGCGGCGTGAATACGAAAACCCTCGTCGTTGAACATGTCCATTTTGAGATTGTGAACGAAGTCCTGCGCGTCGGTGTCCTGCTGCGCTTCGAGCAGGCGGCGGATCCAGGCGAACTTCTCCTCATCTCCGGCGCGGACGCCCGCGCCGCCGGATTTGTACTTCCAGTGCGCGGCGATGCCGTATTCGCTGATGCGGTGCATTTCCCAGGTGCGGATCTGCACCTCGAACATGATGCCTTCCTCGCCGAGGACGGTCGTATGCACGCTCTGGTAGCCGTTGGGCTTGGGCTTGGCGATGTAGTCCTTGAAGCGGCCCGGCACGGGGCGGAACATGTCATGGATGTGGCCGAGAACATTGTAGCAGTCGGGAATATCATCCACGATGACGCGGAACGCGCAGAGATCGAATATCTCGTCCAGACCGCGCTTCTGCGTATACATTTTGCGGTAAATGCTGTAGGTGTGCTTGATGCGGCTCTGCACCGTTGCGTGGATGCTGTACTCCGTGAGCCGGTCGGTGATCTTCTTTTTGACATCGGACATGAACTCGTTGAGCACGTCCGCCTTGCTGTCGAGGTAGGTGATGATCTCGCGGTAGCCGTCCGGGTCGAGATATTTGAGCGAGAGGTCCTCGAGCTCCCACTTCACCTTCTGCAGGCCGAGCCGATGGGCGATGGGCGCATAGATCTCCATCGTTTCGAGCGACTTTTCGAGCTGCTTCTGCGCGACCATGTATTCCATCGTGCGCATATTGTGCAGCCTGTCAGCGATCTTGATGAGGATGACACGGATGTCCTTCGCCATCGCCATGAGCATTTTGCGGAGGTTTTCCATCTGCTCGTCCTCGCGGCTCGTGAACTGCACGCGGGTGAGCTTTGTGACGCCCTCCACGATATCGGCGACCTCGCCGCCGAACTGCCGGGCGATGTCCTCGTGGGTGATGGCGGTGTCCTCAATGCAGTCGTGCAGCAGCGCCGCGACGATGCTGTCCTCGTCCAGCCCCATCTCTGCACAGATCTGCGCGGCGGCGACGCAGTGCGTCACATACGGCGTGCCGGCCTTGCGCTTCTGCCCGCTGTGGGCACGGTCGGCCAGCTCAAACGCCGCGCGCACCCGGCCGAGATCGACGCCGGGGTTATGTTCCAAAATGGTATCGGCAAGCTCCCGATAGCCCTGTTCAATAATTTCTTCTGCCATGATAGATCCTTTTTATCCTTCTTTGCTTCGGCGCAGATCGGTGATCACAAGCTGCACGCTGCGCCGACCGTGAAATTCGTTGATCTGCGGCGCGAAAACGATGTCGCAGCGCTGCCCGGCACGCGCGCCGAGCGCGGGCACGGTCTGGGAAAAGAACACGCCGTCATAGGTCTGCCCCGAATTTGGCGAGCTTCAGCCGCAGGTGCTTCCCGCCGCCGATGGGCTGCACGGAGTCGAGCGAAACATTTTCCATATAGAGCAGCGGCCGCGGGTTTCCGTTGCCGCACGGCTCCAGCTCGTCGAGCGACTCGACGCACGCCATCGTCAAAAGCTCCGGCGAATCAACGAGAAGATCGGCCTCCAGCGCCGGGAGCGTCCGGTCGGGATGGGAGAGGTAATACTCACGCAGCCGGGAGCGCAGCTCGTCCACGCAGCCGCGGCGCACCGTGACGCCCGCCGCCATCGCGTGACCGCCGAAGCCCTCCAGACAATCCGAGCACGCCGAAAGCGCCTCAAAGAGATTGAAGGAGCCGGTGCTGCGGCAGGAGCCCTTGCCGCTCTCACCGTCAGGCAGATCATCACCGCGGGGACGCTGTAGGCGTCCGTCAGGCGCGAGGCGACGATGCCGATCACGCCGGGATGCCAGCCTTCCGAGGCGAGGACGATGGGCGCGTCCGGCTGCTCGCCGTGCAGCCGCTCGACGGCCTCGCGCCAGATCTCCGTTTCGAGCGCCTGCCGCTCGCGGTTTTGGCGCACAGCTCCGCGGCCAGCACACGCGCGCGGCGCAGATCTGTCTCTTCCAGCAGACGCACCGCGAGGCCCGGCTCGCCGAGCCGGCCGGCGGCGCGTTGATGCGCGGCGCGAGCGAGAAAGCCCACGGTCGAGGCGGTGAACGGCTTATCGCGCACGCCCGCCTCCTCCGCCAGCGCGAGAAAGCCGGGGCGGCAGTCGCCCGCGGCGATCTTCTGCAGACCGCAGCGCGTGATGAAGCGGTTTTCGCCGAGCAGCGGCATCACGTCCGCCACTGTGCCGACCGCGACGAGATCGCCGTACCGCGCGAGCATTTTATCCGCGTCGCCGTCCATGGCGCATACGAGCTTGAACGCCACGCCCACGCCCGCGAGCGCCGTGCCGACGCCGCTGCTGTCCGGCTGCTTGGGATCAACGACCGCCTCCGCCTCCGGAAGCGCTTCGCGGCATTCGTGATGGTCGGTCACGATCATGTCCCCCACGCCGCGCTGCGCGGCGTAGGCCGTTTCTTCCAGATTCGTAACGCCGCAGTCCACCGTCACGATGAGCGTGACGCCCTTTTCCGCCAGCGCATCGATGGCGGCGGTGTTGAGGCCGTACCCATCGCGGATGCGGTCGGGGATCTTCAGTTCGCAGGTGAGACCGCGAAAGCGCAGGTAATCGGTGAGCAGGCACGCGGCGGTGATGCCGTCCACGTCGTAATCGCCGTATACGGCAACATGCTCGCCCGTCGCCACGGCGCCGGGGTGAGACGCTGCACGGCATCCACCATACCGGTCAGCTCAAGCGGGTTCGTGAGCGTTTCCGCGCCGCCGCGGAGAAACGAGCGCGCCGCGGCGGATCGGAAAAGACCCCCTGCAATGGGATCGCTGCGAGCAGCGGCGTACAGCCGGCGGCAAGCAGCGCGCGGGGATCTCCGCGCCGCGCTCCGGCACATTCCAGTTTGCATACTTCATTCGGTTTATATCTCCATTTTTAATTACAAAAAAGAGAAGAAACAGAAAGGACATTTTATAACACTTTATTTTAACAAATGTCCGGCCAAACTGCAAGGGAGCGGGGCGGATTTTTCCTTGACACGGCGGAAAATCAAAGTTACACTTCCGATAGATATGTAATCCATAAAGTAAAAAGGGAGACAACGCTATGCAATGGCTGGAATGCACCGTTCCCGGCGGGGACGATCCGGAGGAGCTCTGCAACGCGCTCGCCGAGCTCGGCGTCGGCGGGATGAGCATTGAAAACGAACGGGATTTCCACGATTTTCTGGAAAACAACCGCGCCTGCTGGGACTATGTGGACGAAGCGCTCGAGGAGAGCTTTTCCGGCGTGTCGCGCGTGAAGTTCTGGCTCTCGTGCGATGCCGAGGGGAAAGTGCTCGCTGCGGTGCGCGCGGCGGGCTACAGCGTCGAGACGCGCGTCATTGCCGACGAGGACTGGGAAAACAACTGGAAGCAGTATTATAAGCCCCTGCCCATCGGGGAAAAGCTCGTCGTCGTCCCCGCGTGGGAGGAACAACCCGCGGACGGGCGCATGGCGCTGCGGCTCGATCCGGGTCTCATCTTCGGCACCGGCAGCCACGCCACGACGCGCATGTGTCTGGAGGCCGATTGAATCGCTTGCCGCGCCGGACAAGCGCGTGCTCGATCTCGGCTGCGGCAGCGGCATTCTCTCCATCGGCGCGCTCGTGCTCGGCTGCAAGGAAGCCGTCGGCTGCGACATTGACCCCAAAGCGCCGGACGTGGCGATGGACAACGCCGCGCTCAACGGCATCGGCGTGGACCGGTTCCGTGTGTACGCCGGGGACATCCTCGCGGACAGGGGGATGCGCGCCGCGCTCGGGACGAGGCCCATGACATTGTGCTCGCGAACATCGTTGCGGATGTTATCCTGCCGCTCGCGCCGCTCTCGCGTGAATTTCTCGCGCCCGGCGGCACGTTCGTCACCTCCGGCATCATCGAGGGACGGCAGGACGAGATCGAGCACGCGCTCAAAAAGGCGGGCTATTCCATCGAAAAGCATTTTTGCGAAGAAGAATGGCATTGTTTTTGTGTGTAGCGTGCGCGAATAACGGGCATACTACCCGTACAAAATCGTACGGGAGGTAAATGTTCCATGATGATGAACGGCAGAAAATTTATGACGGGTCTCGGTATCGGCATGGTGGCGGGCGGCGCGCTCTGCATGATGATGGCGCCCAAGGCCAAGCGCAACGACGGCAAGCGTATGGTGAGCCGCGCGCTCAAGGGTATGGGCGATGTGATCGACGACGTCTCCGACGCGCTGTGCCGCTGAGAGCCGAAAGCAGCTTTTGAACGCCGAAACGAAAAATTATTTTTAATTTTTCAAAAAAGGGTTGCTTTTTTCCTTCCGGCTGTGCTATTTTAAATGAGCGTCACAGATATGCGCCGTTAGCTCAGCTGGATAGAGTGTCTGGCTACGGACCAGAAGGTCAGGGGTTCGAATCCCTTACGGCGTGCCAAAACAATCCGATCGCCATTCGGCGGTCGGATTGTTTTTTTTTTTACTTAATTCATTCCGCGCTGCCCAGCCGGTCCATCCAGCGCCGCCGCCGGAAGACCGCCGGAGACACGCCGAGCTGTCCGATCATGATCTGATCGACCATACTGAACGACGATTGCAGCATCGATTGCAGTGCCGCGGGGACCGCGAGCGCGCATACGGCTTTAAAGAAAGCGCTTTGTCCTTTCATAACGCACCTCCCGTTTTTCCTCTTTATTGTAATTTCCGGGAAAGGGAGAAGCAAAGGTTAAGCGCGTAACCGGTTACAAAATAAAAGCACCGCGCTTGTGCAGAATTATCCTCTGCGCGGCGCGGTGCTGTTTCGCACCACCAGCGAGACGGGCAGCATGATCTCCGTCTCGACGGGGCGGCCTTCTTTGAGCTCACGCAGCTTCTCCACGGCGAGCCCGGCGCGCAGTGCGCCGTCCTGCCGCACCGTGGTCAGCGCCGGGCGGAGCATTTCGCATATAGGCGTATCGTCAAATCCCGCAACGGAAATGTCCTCCGGCACGCGGATGCCCGCCATGCTGGGGATATACTCCCACTCCTCGAGAAGCGCCGTCACGCGCTCCACCGTTTCTGCCGAGACCTTTCCCGTTTTGCCGTGGATCACGTTGGAAACGGTCGCTGTGCTCAAACCCAGTTCTTCCGCAATGTCGCAGATGCGCGCGCTCGGCCATACAATCGCCTCCTGCCGGTAAACAAGTTTATAATTCTATTGTATGGGCGCGGCAGCGATAGGTCAAAGGTTATCCGCATAACCGGCGGCGAAGTATCCGGCGGATACAGAGGAAATCCTTTTTATCGGACTTCCGTTGTGGTATTCTTGCAGCAAAGGAAGGCGGCAGAGCCGCCGCATCGGAAAGGAAAGATTTTCATGATCGAGATCCGCGGGCTGTACAATACGGCCCTGTGCTACACGTCTGCGCTGGAAGAGAAGGCCGCCGAGCAGATCCGAACGGTCTGCGATCAGGAGGAGTTCGCCGGATGCAGGATCCGCATTATGCCGGATGTCCACGCCGGAAAGGGCTGCACCATCGGCACAACGATGACGATCTCCGACAAGGTCGTGCCGGGCATGGTCGGCGTGGATATCGGCTGCGGTATGGAGACTGTGCGCCTGGCCGAGCGCGAGATCGACTTTGCCGCGCTCGACGCGCTGATCCGCCGGGAGGTCCCCAGCGGCCGGAACGTCCGCGGCGGGGAGCACCCGTTCAACGCGGAGATCGACCTTTTCCGAGCTTCGCTGCGCGCACAGCGTCTCGCTCGACTGGGCGCGGCGCAGCATCGGCACGCTCGGCGGCGGCAACCACTTCATCGAGATCGACCGCGCCGAAAACGGCGCGCTGTATCTTGTTGTCCACTCCGGCAGCCGCTATCTCGGCACGCAAGTCTGCGCGTACTATCAGGAGCAGGGACAGCTTGCCCCGCCGCGGCGCGCAGGAGCGGGTCAACGCGCTGATCGCCGAGTACCGCGCCGCGGACGGCAGCGGGAGATCCGCTCGGCGCTCAAAGAGCTGGACGGCGAGCGCGTGAAACGCATCCCCAAAGATCTCGCCTATGTGGAAGGGGGAGCTGTTTGAGGACTACATCCACGATATGCACATCACGCAGCGCTTTGCCGCGCTCAACCGCAAGGCGATCACCGACGTGATCCTGCGCGGCATGGGTCTGACGAAGGTCGAGGAATTCACGACCGTCCACAACTACATCGATACGGAAAAGATGATCCTCCGCAAAGGGGTCTGTTTCCGCCGAGGCCGGAGAAAAGCCCTGATCCCGATCAATATGCGCGACGGCAGCCTGATCTGCATCGGCAAAGGCAACGAGGAGTGGAACTGCTCGGCGCCCCATGGAGCCGGACGCATCATGAGCCGCGCGGGATAATGAGCAATTCCTTGGTTATTATCGCCGGTCAGCTTGCTGTACGCCGTCTCACTGAAATAGCGGGAGTGCGCCTTTTCTCCGTGTACCAGCAGCACGGCAGAGCGAATCTCGCTGCTGAATTGCAAGATTGGCATATTCAGGAACGACAGCGAAGATGTCACGTTCCAGCCGTTGTTGGAGTTTAGGCTGCGGGGATGGTAGCCTCGGGGCGTCTTATAGTAGGCGTAATAGTCCTTCACAAACTGCGGCGCATCCTCCGGTAGCGGATCGACAACACCGCCTGCCAATGCATAAGCTACCACTCCTGTAATCTTCCGTGCGCTGTGCATTCATGGCTTTTTTTCTTCTCAAAGCGTGACTGTTCAGAATCCTCGCTGTCAAAGTAGCCGTTGGCAGTCACACGAGTCATGTCGTACATGGTCATAGCAGCGGTCGCTTTGATGCGGGTGTCAATGGCGGCGGCATTGATCGCCATACCGCCCCAGCCGCAGATACCGATGATACCGATGCGCTCCGGGTCAACATTCTCCTGCACGGAGAAAAGTCTACCGCTGCACAGAAATCCTCGGTATTGATGTCCGGCGAAGCGACATAGCGGGTGCACCGCCGCTTTCGCCGGTATAGGACGGGTCGAAGGCAATCGTCAAGAAGCCAAACTCCGCCATTTTCTGTGCATACAGGCCGGAGGACTGCTCCTTTACCGCGCCGAACGGACCGCTGACGGCAGTGGCGGGCAGCTTGCCCACCACACTCTTTGGCGTATACAGATCCGCCGCCAGTGTGATGCCGTAGCGGTTGTGAAAGGTCACCTTTTTGTGGTCTACCTTGTCACTTTTCGGGAACACCTTATCCCATTCCTGTGTCAGATTCAGTTTTTCCATATTCAGACCTCCTTGCCTGTTGCCATAAAATATACTGTGTTGTCCACGGCTTCCAACCATTCATTGGATGTTTCATCTCCCGGAACCTCTACCGCCAGATGAGAGAACCAGCTATCCGGCGCTGCGCCATGCCAGTGCTTTACGCCAACAGGGATATTTACCACATCGCCGGGGCGCAGTTTCTGTGCCGGTTTGCCCCATTCCTGATAGTAACCATGCCCGGCTACGCAGACAAGGAATCTGTCCGCCGCCGCTTTTGGCGTGATGAATGTGCCAGTTGTTGCGGCAGCCCGGTTCAAAGGTTACATTGTAAATGCCAACCTGCTGCGTAGAAAGAGATGCGAGATAGCTTTGCCCGATAAAATATTTCGCAAAGGCGTCATTGGGTGCACCGATGGGAAAGACCATTTCGTTCTGATGCTTGGCTTTTGCATCAGCGGCATCGTTCTCTGCCCATACCTCCTTTGCAATACGAAAAGCCGCCCACGCCTTGGGCCAGCCCGCATAAAATGCCGCGTGGGTCAGGATCTCCGCAATTTCCGTTTTCGTCACGCCGTTATTCTTTGCAGTTGTCAGATGGTACTGAAAAGACGAATCTGTCAACCCCTGCGCCATCAGCGCCACCACTGTTACAATGCTGCGGTCCCGCAGGAAAGCTTGTCTTCCCGGCTCCACACCTGCCCAAACAGCACATCATCATTCAATTCCGCAAATTTAGGAGCAAATTCCCCTAGAGCATCTCTGCCTGCCGTTTGTTTGACTGCCATGGCTCACACCTCCTGCCCATCTGATAAGCTTGCTCCAGTGCGGCATGACCTGCGATATCTCCCGCGCTATTTACGCCGCCGCAAACACTGTGCCCGCCAGCGCACAGCGGGGGAAGCAGTCTACCCAACCCTGCACAGCTTTCTCTGTGCCCGCAAAGGTTTCCGGTGCGTCCTCTGCCGCTGTTGCCAGCAAGTAGGCTTTCGTAAAGGCGTAGTCCGTATCGAACAATGGGTTGGCACGATCCAGCATAGTCTTGAGCTGACCGCTGACGCAGTAATAGTAGACGGGTGTTGCGAACACCAGCACATCCGCATCGTGCATTTTGGCGGCAATTTCCACGGCATCGTCCTGGATGACGCAGTGCCCAAGATTCAGGCAGGCGAGACAGCCCTTGCAGAAACCAACCTGCTTTTCCCGCAGATATACGTTTTCTACCTGATTGCCTGCCTCCCGTGCGCCCTTGGCAAACGCTGCCGCCAGCGTTTCGGAGTTGCCGCCCTTACGGGGACTTGAAGAAATAATCAATACTTTTTTACTCATCATAAAACACTCCTTGCACGCAGGTTTCTTTTGTGTTATTATCATGGTAATCCCTAAACCTAACTTTAGGTCAAGAGTTTTTGAAAAATTTCTAGGAGCATTTTATGTACACGATCGGACAGGTGGCGGAGATGTTCGGCTTGCCCATCTCCACGCTGCGCTATTACGACAAGCAGGGGCTGTTCCGCACATGGAACGGGTATCCGGTATTCGGAGATTCAGCGATCAGGAGATTGAGGCGCTCCGAGTAATCGAGTGTCTGAAAAGAGCGGGTATGGAAATTAAGGATATCAAGCAGTTCATGGATTGGTGTGTAGAAGGGTCGTCCACCTACCCGCAACGCAAGGCACTGTTTGAGGAACAACGGTCGCACATGGAGGCAGAGCTCGAGCAGATGAACCGCACTCTGGATATGCTGAAGTTCAAATGCTGGTATTATGAGCAGGCGATCAAAGACGGCAGTGAGGACAGACTAAAGGCACTGATTCCTGACTGCTTGCCGGACGTAATCCGAAAAGCATACGAAAACGCGCATCGCTAAAATAGATGGATAATTTATAGATCCAGTATTTCTTTCTTTTGTAATTGCTTAATTGGCGCGTGGATTTTGCCGATAACGGATAACCCAACAACAGCAAACGATGCCGTGCAGAGTGACTGCTAAACGGCGGCAGTAAAAAGGTAAAAATCGGCCTTTGTTTGCGTTCGGCGCCGTTTTGCCGACTGAACAGGAAAACACACAGCCAGCACCTCAAACGCCGTTTAAAAACGGGAAAACCGCCATATTTCAACTCTTATCACAACAGTCATTTCACCTATCTGTCTATCTTCGGCCTTACAAAAGAAACCCGAAAGCAACTCTGACCGCCTATAAACAGAGCCACACTCTGATGTGCTGGATTGCCCAGTCATCGGAATGTGGCTTTTTCGATTTCTAATTGTCTGCACCGCTGTTTTTCTTGTCATGCTTTATGCAGGAAATACGCCCTCCGGGCGGATACTGAAAGTATTCTCTGCGGCCTTTTCCTTGCCTGCGAGCATTTCTGCTCCGGCAGAACTGCTTCGCATCGGACAGCCTTGGATTTTCGAGGGATTTTTGTCCTTTTGGACGCAGGCGGGCTGTCGCCCGCCAAGGAGAAAAGGGCAAAAAGCACCGAAAAAGACTGGCTGTCCGACGCATGGGTTTCCTGCCGTCGATGGCTTATTTTCTCCGACGCACATGTCGCCGGAGAAAATAAATAAAATCTCTATTTGCGCCTGCGGGCGCAAACTCTGCGAGGCTTTTCGACAGACTGAGATGCGCCCCCTGTTTTTTCAGGGGGCGCAGCATTTTACAGCAGCACCGGCTGGAGCTGGCGGCCTTCCATGGCCGCTTTTATTGTTTCGCCGAGAAGGTCAAAGTCGCTCTGGAGCGAGAAGGGCTTCTGGTGCGGCGCGTCCTGCCGGAAGGGGACGAAGTACACGTTCTTGCGCTGCAAAAGCGCCGCGATGCTCTCCGCGGAGCCGGAGAGACCGTCGTTTGTGGAAATGGCGAGAATGAGCGGCGCGCCGTTTCGCAGATGCGCCTTGCACGCCATCGTAACGGCGGTGTCCGTGACGCCGCGGGCAAGCTTTTGCGAGCGTGCTGCCCGTGCACGGCGCGACGAGCAGCGCATCGAGGCCGCTGCGCGGTGCCGAGCGGTTCGGCCTTGACGATCGTGTCCACCGCTTCCCGGCCGCAGAACGCCTCGAGCTCCGCGCGGAAGGCGGAGGCGGCGAAAAACCGCGTGTCCGTCCCCGCCGCCGCGCCGGAGAGGATCGGCACGAGCGTATAGTCCCGCTTCAAAGGCCGGAACGCTTCCAGCGCGCGGGAAAACGTGCAGTGCGACCCCGTGACGGCGAGACCGAGACGGGGGAGAGGCTCCGCGGCGGCGGCGTACACCGCGTCGCGCAGAATGACCGCGGCGCGCCCGGCGCGTATTTCGCCGGCAGGCCCGGCGCGCGGATGTAGCGAAGACCCCTCTCGTGCGCCGCGGCGGCATCGATCCCGCCGGGCGCGGAGGCAAGCTCCAGCAGCAGCGCGTCCTTCCGGACGAGCGCGAGCAGCGGCTCGGTGAGCACCGGCGCGGGGATCGTGCCAATGATGACATCAAACCGGTCGAGCGCGCCGGAGAGCGCGTCGAGCGGCAGAGCCTCGATGCCCTCCGCCTCCGCCCATGCGCGCTGCTCACCGGAGGCGCCGCGGCGGTGACAAGAGCGCCGGCTTTCTGCAGCTCCCGGGCGAGCAGGCGGGCGATGCGGCCGTAGCCGAGCAGCAGTATGTGCGCGCCGGAGAGTCCCGTTTCCGGCGCAGCAGCGCGATCGCGCCCTCGGCGGTGAGCCGGGCGATCGCGATCTGATACTCCTCCCGGCGGGCGTACCGCGCCGAGGGATCCCACGGCGGCGAAATGACCATGTCGGCGGAGGCGGGGTCGGTGATCTCGTGCCCGTCGGCGAGCAGCAGTTTTCGCAGCGGGAGGAACCGGGCGTCCGTGCCGGTGATGGCAAAGCGCATAATGCACCACTCCTATCCAAAATCGTATTCCAGCGTATGCGCGCTCGTTGACTTGTGTCCCGGTTTGCGGTAAAATCTTTTCTTGAAGAAACCGAGAGGAGATGCCCGCAGAAATGGCGAAGCTCTATTTCAAATACGGCGCGATGGGCTCGAGCAAGACCGCTCAGGCGCTCATCACCAAATTCAATTATGAGGAGCGCGGCATGGACGTGTGGCTTCTGAAGCCCTCCGTCGACTGCCGCGACGGTGAGACCCTGCTCCGCTCGCGCATCGGGCTGGAGGCGACCGCCGACGTCGTCCGCCCGGAGGACGATATCCGCGCGCTTTACGCCGCGCGCGGCCATCACGACGTGGTGATCGTGGACGAGTGCCAGTTCCTCACGCCCGAGCAGATCGAGCAGCTGCGGCAGCTCGTGGACGAGGAGAATCTGCCGGTGCTCTGCTTCGGGCTGCGCACCGACTTTCTCACGCACCTTTTCCCCGGCTCGCGCCGCCTTTTTGAGCTGGCCGACTCCATCACCGAGATCAAAACCATCTGCGAGTGCGGCTCGAAGGCTACGGTCAACGCCCGCATCGACGGCGAGGGTCACGTCGTCACCGAGGGCGCGCAGGTGTTCCTCGGCGGGAACGATTCCTATATCGCCATGTGCCACGCCTGCTGGCGCAGGCGCATCGCGCGAGCGCGCCGAACGGACGCAGAAAGAGAAGCAGTAAATCTTACACATAATTTAAAAAAGGAGACGATCCGCATGTCCACACCGCATAACAGCGCCACCCCCGGCGATTTCGCCAAAACCGTACTGATGCCCGGCGACCCGCTGCGCGCGCAGTTCATCGCCGAAAAACTTCCTCAACGACTGCCGCCTCGTCAACAACGTCCGCGGCATCCAGGGCTACCACCGGGACCTACAAGGGCGTGCCGGTGAGCGTCATGGCCAGCGGCATGGGTATGCCGTCCATGGGCATTTACAGCTATGAGCTCTTCAACTTCTATGGCGTGGAGAACATTCTGCGCGTCGGCTCCGTCGGAGCGCTCAGCGAAAAGCTGCATGTGCGCGACATTGTCCTCGCGCAGGGCGCGTGCACCAACTCCGCTTACGCCGCACAGTTCGGCTGCCGCGGCGCGATCGCCCCGATCGCGGATTACGGCCTGCTGCGCACCGCCGCCGACATTGCCGAGGAGCGCGGCCTTCGCTGCACCGTCGGCAATCTGCTCTCTTCGGACACGTTCTACGACGATGACAAGACCGCGAACGCCGCGTGGATCAAAATGGGTGTGCTCGGCATCGAGATGGAAGCCGCCGCGCTCTATCTGAACGCGATGCGCGCGGGCAAGAAGGCACTCACCATCTGCACCGTTTCCGACCATGTCATCACCGGCGAGGAGACGACCGCCGAGGAGCGCCAGAACTCTTTCCGCGAGATGATGGAGCTGGCGCTGGAAGTGGCTGTCCGCAGCTGAAAACACTTGGAATCGCCGCGCGGACGGGCGGTGAAAACAGATAAAAAGACCCGCATTTCCGACGGTGAGGCGGAGGACAGACCTTGCATATACCGCCCGGACATGGTATAATCATCGTTGCGAAAGTCCCGAAAAGGGACAAATTATTAAGGAGGAAAGATTCTACATGAAGAAGATCCTTGCCCTGATCCTGGCTCTCGTCATGGTCTTTGCCCTCGTTGCCTGCGGCACCACCGCCGCCCCGGCTGCGACCGAAGAGCCCAAGACCGAGGAGCCCGCTGCCACCGAAGTTCCGGCGGAAGAGCCCACTGAGCAGCCCACTGAGCAGCCCACGGAAGAGCCCAAGACGGAAGAGCCCGCAACCGTCAGCGCCGACGACATTGAGGACACCATGACCTCCGCCGACGGCAAGTATGAGATCGCCTTCGTCACCGACGTCGGCCAGCTCAAGGATAAGTCCTTCAACCAGGGCACGTTCGACGGCGTCAAGCTGTACGCCCACGAGAACGGTCTGAGCTACAAGTACTACCAGCCCGCCAACGGCGATCAGGCGACCGACGACGACCGCTATGACGCCATGAAGGCCGCCGCCGAAAACGGCGCCAAGATCATTGTCTGCGCCGGCTTCATGCAGGGCACTGCCCTTGCGAAGGCCGCTGCCGAGTTCACCGACGTTTCCTTCGTGTTCGTCGATGGCTGGGCGATGACCGATGCCGACGGCAACCCCCTCACCAACACTCTGGGCATCGCGTTCCAGGAAGAGCAGTGCGGCTATCTCGCCGGCTATGCTGCCGTTAAGGAAGGCTACACGAAGCTCGGCTTCTGCGGCGGCGGCGGCGGCACCAACCCGGCTTGCTGCCGTTACGGCTACGGCTACGTGCAGGGCGCGAGCGCTGCCGCGGCTGAGCTCGGCGTCAAGGTAGAGATGAACTACTCCTGGCAGTACGGTGGATCCAACTTCTCCGCTTCTCCGGAACTGCAGACCATGGCCAGCGGCTGGTATGAGAACGGCACCGAGGTCATCTTCGCCTGCGGCGGCTCCATGTTCGCCTCCATCGCTCAGGCTGCCAGCGCCAACGACGGCTTTGTCATCGGCGTGGACGTGGACCAGTCCTTCGAGTCCACCACCGTTATCACCTCCGCCATGAAGGGCCTTGCCGCTTCCGTGCAGTGGGCCTGCGCGAAGGTTTACGACGGCTCCTACGCTGAGCTGGGCGGCACCTGCGCCACCCTCGGCGCCAAGGACGACGCTGTTGGTCTGCCCACCGCCACCTGGTCTCTGACCGGCTGGACCGTGGAAGAGTACAACGATGGTCAAGGCCATGGCCGACGGCACGCTCGTTGTTGACAGCGACTACAACAACCTCGCCAGCACCGACAACCTCACGCTGAACGTGATCTAATCCATCCGCACAAAACGGCGGGAAGGAAATCGCTTCCCGCCGTTTTTTGTTCAAACAAACCCCACCCGTTGAGGGGTTTGTTTGGGGGCTGCGGCGCCGCAGCGCTCTGCGAGCGCACGTTTGCGAGCCGTAAAAGTATTTTCTCCGACGTACACGCCGCCGGAGAAAATGCTTTAAAACTCTATTTGCGCCTGCGGGCGCAAACTCTGCGAGGCATAGATACAATGTGCGGGAAGGGGAAATCCTTCCCGCCGTTTTTTTTGGAATTCAGAGCTAATTCTTGCAATTTGTTTGTAATATATATATAATAATTAAAATTGCACATTGCGATTCCTTGTGCAGCAAATCTGCTGGAGAAAAGAAAGGGAGGTGGGGACATGGACACGACGCCGGAGTATGTGATCGAGATGCTCCACATTACCAAAGTATTCCCCGATCAAGGCAAACGATGACATTACCCCTGCAGCTGAAAAAAGGGCGAGATCCACGCTCTGCTCGGAGAGAACGGCGCGGGCAAGTCCACGCTGATGAGCGTGCTGTTCGGCCTGTATCAGCCGGAGGAGGGAACGATCAAGAAGGACGGTCAGGAGGTCACGATCAACG
>VOFC01006843.1_pt1 | contig 37135 bp, 54 predicted proteins | sample 5384161 | NCBI WGS metagenome assembly VOFC01 (sample SAMN12384722, study PRJNA508395) | human gut metagenome | isolation source: healthy gut B | host: Homo sapiens | reverse complement strand
GTATTCCCGTACGTGGATCATTTGTTTTTTCCTCTCTATGTTCCGGAGAGATTTCCAAATCTATCTTTACATCTTTTATTTTACCATACTGTCTGGTATAATGTCGTTATCAATATGAATATACAACGAGTTTTTTTGTGCGGAGGTGGTAATTATGCGTCCGGTCATCCGAGTCATCTGTACGACGAGAACGGCGAGCGCTTTTTCGGTGAGGGTCCGCTGCGGCTGCTGCACGCAGTCGAAGAGACCGGCTCGCTGCGCAGCGCGGCGCAGACGATGGAAATGGCGTACACCGGCGCTGCATCTGCTGCGGCGCGCCGAGAAGGTACTCGGCTTCGCGTTTACGCGCGCCGAACGATCGGCGGACGCGGCGGCGGCGGCAGCGTGCTGACCGTAGAAGCAAAGGGAGTTCATGCAGCGCTATGAAAGCTACCGGGATGAATGCGTGCGCGCGCGACAGGGAGCGCTTCGCACGGTATTTCGCCGATGAAAATGAAGCAGTCGGCGCGGTCATCATGGCCTCGGACTTGCGCGGCGGTTCGTCGTCAACAAAGCTGCTCGCCGGACTTCGGCGGCGAGCCGATGCTGTGCCGCGCACTGGCAGCAACGGCCGGCATCGCGCCGCGTCTGGTCGTAACGCGTTCGGGGAGGTTCACAGGCTGTGCACAGCTCTGGGCGTTCCCGCGCTGCTGCACGCCCCTGCCCCACCGCAGCGACACCGTGCGGCTCGGGCTGTCCGCCCTGCTGCGCGGGCAGCCCGGAGCTTTGCGGCTGTCTGTTTTGTGCCGGGTGATCAGCCGCTGCTGCGGCGCAGCACCGTAGACAGGATGTGCGCTGCGTTTGCGTCCTCTCAGGAAAAAAAGAACAGGACATTTTCCGGCTGTGCGCACCGGAGAATGGCTCTCCGGTCTGTCGGCATCCGTTGTTCCGGACGCGGGTATTTTGACGCGCTGCTGCACCTTCCCGAAGGGAAAGGCGGCGGCGCTGTGCTGCGGCAGCACACGGAATGCGTGCGGCTGTTTGCCGCCGGGCATCCGGCGGACGGAGGACGCCGACACGCCGGAGGCAAGCTGACGCAGGAAGCAGCCCTGGAAAAGGTTTTACCCAAGCAGGAGATTGACCTTCCGGGGCCGTTCCGGGGCTTGCCGCCGCAGGCGATCTTTTTTACCCTCTGCTGAGGGTATACCTTCCCGCCGTTCCGGCGGCCTGCCGCCGCAGGCGAGGGGCGAACCCTCCCGGGACGGGTGTTCGCCATGACATGGCGTGGTGCATTGCCGCCGCCCGGCAGGCGGGCAAAAGGGGCGTTGGTGCTCAAGGGTCAACGCTTGATCGAAGCGGAGTTTTTCGCAGCAGAAAGCAAACGCCCTGCACAGAATGGCCGCGCACTGACAGCGCTGCGGTTTACGCAAAGGGAAATTCAGGGCGCATAACAGCGTCCCAAAAAGCGAACCGACGCACGGAACCGAGCCCCCTAACCCCGTTTGCTGCACATCTCCGATGTGTCAGCGCAAAGGAAGGTCTGGGGAGTCAAGAGGGACAGGAAACCATTGGTGTCCCTGTCCTTTCTGCCCTGCCAGTGGGGCACCGGCGTCTCCGCCGCCAGACGGCGGCATTCCCGCCGGTGAACACCGGCCCCCCGGCCGCCGAAGGCGCCACTGTGCACGCCTTTCACTTTGAGCATAAATCTCGCCTCCAGCGGCGCGCACCGCTGTATCGGCGGAAGGTATACCGTCAGCTGACGGTAAAAGGATCTTTATTTATCCTTCGGCAGAAGGATGTTCAGAATGATCGCTACGAACGCTGCCGGAACAATACCGGAACCGCCGAAGATCAGCTGGATCGCCTGCGGGCCTGCGCCCAGAATAGACATATTCGCGCCCATGCCGTAGCCGACGCCGAGAGCGACCAGAAACGATCGTCAGATTGCGCGGCGTCATTTCCTCCTTGGTGATCAGCTGGATACCGCTGATGACGATGGACGAACATCAGCGACCGCTGCGCCGCCGAGCATAACCGACTGCGGCATGATGGAAACGATCGCGCCGAGCTTCGGAATCAGGCCGCAGGTGAATGGAAGATCGCACCGATGGACAGCGCACCGCGGTTGACGACCTTGGTCATGGTGACAAGGCCGACGTTCTGGCTGAACGAGGTGTTCGGGAGAACGCCGAACAGCGCCGCAAACGAGGAACCCAGACCGTCGCAGCTGACGCCGCCGGACAGCTCCCTGTCGGTCGCCTCGCGGCCCATGCCGCCCTCCTATAACGCCGAAATATCGCCCACAGTCTCAACAGCGGTAACGATGAACATAACGAGGACCGGCAGGATCGCACGCAGATCAAAGACCGGCTTTACCGGGATGAGCTTGGGTACCGAACCAGCCCGCCTGTGCGACCTTGTCCCAGTTCAGCACCCACGCCTTGGTGAACTCCACGCCGTCCGCGTCGACTGCGGTCGTCAGGGAGCACGAAGCCCATGATGATAGCCGCGATGTAGCCGGCGATAATGCCGATAAAGATCGCAGACGAGCCGAGGAAGCCCGAGCAGCCGTGCTTGACCACGAGGATCACCACGAGTACGAAAAGTGCGAGCAGCAGATTTTCCATCGAGCCAGAAGTCCTTCGCGGAGTTGCCGCCGCCGAAGGAATTGATGCCGACCGAGATCAGCGACAGGCCGATGCTCAGAACGACCGTGCCGGTGACGACCGCCGGGAAAAACCGGCGCAGCGGCTTGAGGAAGAAGCCGAGCACGGTTTCAAACAGACCGCCGAGAATGGACGCGCCCATGATCGCGCCGTAAGCGATCACGCCGCCGCCCATCGTCGCCGCAACGCTGTTGAACACGCCGATAAAGCCCGAGCTCGTGCCCATGATGATCGGAACCTTGCCGCCGATCGGGCCGATGGAAAACAGCTGAACGAGCGTTACCACGCCCGCAACAAACATCGCGTTCTGAAGGACGCTGACCTGAAGATCCGCGAACTCGCCGCCTGCAATGCCGCACGCGCCCATGATGATGAGCAGCGGCGTGAGGTTGCCGACGAACATGGCGAAAACGTGCTGGAGTCCGAGCGGAATGGCTCGTGCCAGCGGCATTTTGGCGTAGAAATCGTGCGCCGCATCCATAGAAATAGTTTTATTCTGCATACCCACACTCCTTAAATTATTTCTCTTGCTGCGGCGTCCCCCTGCCGCAGCGGTGGAACGCCATGATATGCAAATAAATTATAGCAAAAAGTTAACAATCTGTAAATGCGCCGAGCGCTATCTGACGAATTTTGTGCATTCAGCACAGATTTTCGCCCCTTTAAGCGCGGAAAACGGGACATCGCGCCCTCTGGTCTCCTGCTCTATGATCCCCTTTATATAACAAAAGGCAGACCTTGCGGTCTGCCCAGTCTGTTGATAAAGTTTAGTTTCGCGACAGTCTTTTTACTGGTGCCGGCGGGGGGACTCGAACCCCCAAGGTGTTTCCACCGGTTGATTTTGAGTCAACTGCGTGTACCATTTCGCCACGCCGGCATATTATGGGTGCATCAATAATTATACCGTACTGCACCCATTTTTTCAAGTATTATTTACGCAAAAAACTTATCCTGATGCCGAGCACAAAGATGACGAGCACGATGAGCGGCAGGATATAGCTCACATAGAAGCGAATGCCGTCGCGCACCTTGATGCCGCCGCCGTCGTTCGCCTCGTTCTGGAAATTCTTCCATCCCCAGCCATAGCGCGAGGTGCAGAACATCAGATAGACGAGCGAGCCGAGCGGAAGCCACAGATTGGAAACCAGGAAATCCTCAAGATCGAGAACGTTCGAGCCCGGGCCGAACGGCTGAAAGCCGCTCCAGACATTGAAGCCGAGAACGCACGGCAGGGACAGCAGGATCATCAGAACGATGTTGATCGCCGCGGTCTTTTTGCGACTCCAGCCGAACAGGTCCATGCAGGAGGACATGATGTTCTCGAACACGGCCAGGACGGTCGAGAACGCCGCAAACGCCATGAACACGAAGAATAGGCTGCCCCACAGGCGGCCCATCGCCATGTGGTTGAAGATGTTCGGCAGGGTCACGAAAATCAGGTTCGGACCGCTGTCCGGGGATACGTTGAATGCGAAGCACGCCGGGAAGATGATCAGACCGGCGGTGAAGGCGACGAAAGGTGTCGAGCACAGCGACGTTGACCGCCTCGCCCATCAGGGCGCGGCCCTTGCCGATGTAGCTGCCGAAAATCGCCATCGCGCCGATGCCGAGCGACAGGGTGAAGAACGCCTGATTCATCGCGCCCACGACCACGTTCGCCACGCCGGTCTCCGCCATGCGGCCGAAGTCCGGGATGAGGTAAAAGCGCAGACCCTCGCCCGAGCCCGGGGTGCGGATGCTGTTGACGGCAGCACGACCATGATGGCGAGCAGCGCTATCATCATGACCTTGGTCACGCGCTCCAGACCGCCCTGAAGGCCGAAGGAGTTGATGGGGAAGCCGATGACGACGACCGCGATCATGCAGCCGCCGCCATGACGCCCGGCCGGGACAGCATTTCACCGAACGCCGCGCCGACCCTGCTCGGTCGTTGCTCCGACAAATCTGCCCGCTGCGGTCAGATAGAAATAGTGCAGCATCCAGCCGCAGACCGTCGTGTAGAACATCATCAGCAGATAGTTGCCGATCATCGCCAGATAACCGTGGATATGCCACCTGCTGCCCGGCTTTTCCAGCACCTGATAGGCGCGTACCGGGCTTTTCTGGCTGGCGCGGCCGACCGCGAACTCCATCGTCATGATCGGCAGACCGAGGATGAGCAGGAAGATCACATAGAACAGAACGAAGGCGCCGCCGCCGTACTGTCCGACCATCCACGGGAACTTCCATACGTTGCCGACGCCGATGGCGCAGCCTGCGCTGAGCAGAATAAAGCCCAGACGCGAACCGAGTCTTTCTCTTTGCATTTGTTTTTAACCCCACTTTTACTACTTACTACTTTTTCTCTTTCACAGAACGCATCCTGCTGCGCTTCTCCGCTTTCCGCCGCAGCTTTCTCGCTCTTCTGTGCTTTTCTGATGAGTTTGCGCTTCTTTCGAAGCTCCCGGAAGAAATTCCGCAGCTCGTCCGCACACTCCTCCTCCATAACGCCGGAAACGAGCTCCGGCTGATGATTGTACGGCAGCGAAAAAACAGATTGATCATCGAGCCGCACGAGCCGGCCTTCGGGTCGAATGCGCCGAAATAGACCGTTTTGATGCGGGCGTTGATGATCGCCCCGGCGCACATCGGACACGGCTCGAGCGTGACATACAGATCGCACCGATGCAGCCGCCAGCCGCCGAGCTTTTGCAGGCCTTCTCGATGGCCTCGATCTCCGCGTGATGCAGCGCGTTTTTCTTTGTCTCGCGGCGGTTCCGGCCGCGTCCGACGATCTTTCCGTCGCAGACAACGACCGCGCCGACCGGGACCTCGCCCTCCTCCGCCGCCTTGTGCGCGAGCTTCAGCGCCGCCTTCATGTATTTTTCCTGTTCGGTCATCACGCCTGCCGTTACCGCATCTGTCTCTTGCGCGACAGATTGATCGTGCCGTCCTGCATGCTCGCGAGGTTCTCGAGGCAGTTGCCCGTGCCGTAGGCGACACACGAGACCGCCTCGTCCGCGACGCGCGTCGGGATGCCGGTCTTGGAGGCGACGAGCTTGTCGAAGCCCCAGATCAGGGAGCCGCCGCCAGTCATCACGATGCCGTTGTTGGAGATGTCGCCGACCAGCTCGGGAGGCGTGCGCTCCAGCACCCAGTGCACCGCCTCGACGATTGCCGAGGAGACCTCCTCGAGCGCATCGAGAATCTCGGACGAACTGAGCGTGAACGTGCGCGGCAGGCCGGTCATCAGGCAGCGGCCCTTGACCTCCATGATTTCCTCCTCGCTGCGCGGATAGACGCAGCCGATGTTCTTTTTTTGATCTGCTCGGCGGTGCGCTCGCCGATAAGCGCGTTGTGCTTGCGGCGCACATATTTGATGATCGCCTCGTCGAACTTGTCGCCCGCGATCTTGATCGAGGTGGACTCGACGATGCCGCCGAGCGAAATAACCGCCACGTCGGTCGTGCCGCCGCCAATATCGACCACCAGATTGCCGTTGGCCCTGTTGATGTTGATGCCCGCGCCGATGGCCGCCGCGACCGGCTCCTCGATGAGGAACACGCGCTTCGCGCCCGCCTGCGTGCCGGCGTCAATGACCGCACGCTCCTCGACCTCGGTGATGATCGAGGGCACGCAGATGACGACGTTCGGCTTGAACAGGCGGAAGCCCTGTACCTTGCGGATGAACTCCTTGATCATCAGCTCGGTCATCTCGTAGTCCGAAATGACGCCCTCGCGCAGCGGACGGATGGCGATGATGTTGTCCGGCGTGCGGCCGAGGGTCTCCTGCGCCTCCGTGCCGACCGCCACGAGGCTTTCCCGTCACCTTGTTCACCGCGACGACGGACGGCTCGTTGAGCACGATGCCCTTGCCCTTCACATAAACGAGAACGGTCGCCGTGCCGAGATCAATGCCGATGTCGCTCGAGAAAAGAGAGAAGTTTCTCTTAAAAATATCAAGAAAAAGAAGCCATGTTGCGTTTTTTCATCCTTTTCATTATAAGCAGTACCTTTATTATACTCTATCCGGAACGTTTCTGGCAAGTCCTGGCGGTAAATTGTAGCCGTTTCGACTTTTTCGTGCTCAGAGCAGCGCGATCTCCGGGGCGTCGGCCGCGCGTTCGCCGCGCAGTCTTGCCTTGAGAGCGCTGTATCGGCGGCCCCTTCTGATTGTTCGCGACCATGTGGGAGACCGTCTCCGTGCTGCCCACGATGACGAGCAGCTGCTTCGCGCGCGTAATGCCGGTATAGAGGATATTTCTGGTGAGAAGGCGGCGCGGCAGGCCGTCGGACAGGGCGAAAACGACCGCGTCAAACTCACTGCCCTGCGATTTATGTACCGTGACCGCGTAGGCAAGCTCAAGCTCGCTCAGCATATCGAACGTGTATGGTCGCAAGGCGGTCATCGAAGCGCACGATCAGGCATTCCTGCTGCGGATAGATGCGCTCGAGCTCGCCCACGTCGCCGTTGAACACGCCCGTGCCGGTCTCGTCGCCGCCCTCGCGCTCCCAGACGATGTCGTAGTTGTTGCGCACCTGCATGACGCGGTCGCCCTCGCGGAAAATGGTGTCTCCGAAGCGCTTTTCCAGCTTGCTTTCACTTGGTGGATTGAGTGCCTCCTGCAGACGGCGGTTGAGCGCAGCCGTGCCGCTGCCCTGCCGTCTGGCCGGGGACAGCACCTGAATCTGCGACGGTGAAAAGCCGTAGTGCGCCGGGAGGCGCTGTGAGCAGAGCTGTGCGACGGTCTCGATGACCGAGGCCGCGTCGCCGCGCTTCATGAAGAAAAAAAGTCGCCGTCCGCGCCTGACGGCGTGGGCATATCACCCGCGTTGACCGCGTGCGCGTTCATGACAATATCCGACTGCTGCGCCTGACGGAAGATCTCGGTCAGCTGAATGGTCGGCACCCGATGCGAGGTGATGAGGTCGCGCAGGAAATTGCCCGGCCCGACCGGCGGGGCAGCTGGTCGGCGTCTCCGACGAGCACGAGCCGCGCGCCGTGCGGCAGCGCCTCGATGAGCGCCCTGCATCAGCCGGATGTCGACCATGGACACCTCGTCCAGAATGACCGCGTCGCACTCGAGCGGATTGGTGACGGTGCGCGCGTAGACCGTGCGTCCGCCGGGCGCGAACCCGGCCTCGAGCAGGCGGTGGATGGTCTTTGCCTCCATGCCGGTGAGGTCGGACAGGCGCTTGGCCGCGCGTCCGGTCGGCGCGGCGAGCAGCGTATTCAGGCTGAGCGCCTCAAACACGCGCAGGATGCCGCTGACCGTGGTAGTCTTGCCGGTGCCCGGGCCGCCCGTCAGAATGACGAGTCCGTTCCGCGCCGCCGCCGCAATGGCCTGCTTCTGCTTCTCGGAATACGGGAACTCGCTGTTGTCAAACAGGCCGTGCAGCAGGTCGTCCACATCGAAATTATACTCGTAATTGCGCTCGGACATATCGTTCAGCATATGCGCGAGGTAGGCCTCGGCGTCGTGCATATCGCGCAGATAGACCGCATCGCGTCCCGCGATTTCCTCCCTGACGAGGATTCCCTTGTCCGCAAGGCGGAGAATGCCCGCGAGAATGCGGTCCTCGTCGAACTCCACATCGTCCTCGCTCAGCAGGCGGATGGTCGCGGCCGTTAGCTTGTCGAGCGGAATGAAGGTGTGGCCGTTTCCGAGGTTGAAGGTCAGTGTATAGACGATGCCTGCGTCCGTTCGGTCGTCGGACAGCATGGACAGGCCGAGCTCGATCGCCAGACCGTCCGCAAGACGGAAATCGACGTCATAATACGGGTCGCACAGCAGGTACGGGTTCTCCTTCAGGCTTTCGATGGCGCTGTCGTGAAACCGCTTGTACAGCAGCGCCGTGATCTCGATGGGGGAGACCATGCTCGCTGAGGAAGTCCATCAGCTCGCGCATCGCGCTCTGCTCAACATACTGCCGCGCGATCTCTTTGGCGCGGCGCGAGGTGATGCCCTTGATCTCGGTCAGCCGTTCCGGCTCATTCAGCATCATCGAAGGTATCCTCGCCGAATTTCTCGGCGATGCGTGCACTGGGCGCGGCCCGATGCCGCGAATCAGGCCGGAGGACAGATAATCCGCGATGCCGCGGACGGTAGTCGGCAGGCGGCGTTCAAAGACGTTCGGCCGAGAACTGCTCGCCGTAGGACGGATGCATGACCCAGCATCCGACCATGGTCAGCTCCTCGCCCAGACCGATGCCCGGAAAAGTACCGGTAGCAGTGATCTCAGCACCCTCCTGCGACAAAAGGCGCAGCACGGCGTAACCGTTTTCCTCATTGCTGAAAACGATCTGCTCGACCGTGCCGCGCAGCTCTACATATTTTTTTCGTCGCACATCTCAGTGCCTTCCGGCAGAGTGATGATACCGGTCACGTCGGTGGTGCGGAAGTAGAACTGGGGACGATAGTTGGAGAAGAACGGGGTGTGACGGCCGCCTTCGTCCTTGGTCAGGACGTAGACCTGAGCCTCGAAGGTCTTGTGGGGATGGACGGTGCCGGGCTTAGCCAGAACCTGACCACGCTCGATCTGGGTACGATCAACACCACGCAGCAGAGCGCCGATGTTATCGCCAGCCTCAGCGAAGTCCAGAGACTTACGGAACATCTCCAGACCGGTGATGGTGGTGTTCAGACGATCGGGCTTAATGCCAACGATCTCCATTGCATCGCCAACCTTGGCCATACCACGCTCAACACGACCGGTTGCAACAGTACCACGGCCAGAGATGGTCATGACATCCTCGATGGGCATCAGGAAGGGCTTATCCTCCTCACGATCGGGGTTGGGGATATAGGTGTCAACAGCGTCCATCAGCTCCTTGATGCAAGCATACTCGGGAGCATCGGGATCCTTGGAGGCAGACTCCAGAGCCTTCAGAGCGGAACCACGAATGATCGGGGTATCGTCGCCGGGGAAGTCGTACTCGGTCAGCAGCTCACGGATCTCCATCTCGACCAGATCCAGCAGCTCTTCGTCGTCGACCATATCGCACTTGTTCATGAACACGACGATATAGGGCACGCCGACCTGACGAGCCAGCAGGATGTGCTCACGGGTCTGGGGCATGGGACCATCGGTAGCAGCAACGACCAGAATAGCGCCGTCCATCTGAGCAGCACCAGTGATCATGTTCTTGACGTAGTCAGCATGGCCCGGGCAGTCAACGTGAGCATAGTGACGAGCGTCGGTCTGATACTCAACGTGAGCGGAGTTGATCGTGATACCACGAGCACGCTCCTCAGGAGCCTTATCGATGTTGGCGTAGTCCATGAAGTCTGCGTCGCCCTTCAGAGCCAGGTACTTGGTGATGGCGGCGGTCAGAGTGGTCTTGCCGTGGTCAACGTGACCGATGGTGCCGATGTTCACATGCGGCTTAGAACGGTCGAACTTTGCCTTTTCAGCCATTGGAATATCCTCCCTTAAATTAGGTTTTGATATTGGTTACAACAGTCCTGCTCGATACAGACATTGCATTGCAAGGCTATTCTACTAAATTTGCCCTGTAAAATCAAGTGCTTTTACAGGAAATTTTGCCGAGGTTACACTACCCCGGCAAAATCATTATCCGTTTTTCAGCGATCAGCCCTTAGTGCGGCCAGCAATGATCTGGTCGGCAATGTTCTTGGGCACCGGCTCGTAGTGAGACGGCTCCATGACATACTGGCCACGGCCCTGGGTCTTGGAACGCAGGTCGGTAGCGTAGCCGAACATCTGAGCCAGAGGCACAAATGCATTGACGCGCTGAGTACCGGCCATAGCTTCCATGCCCTGGATCTGACCACGGCGTGCGTTCAGGTCGCCGATGACATCGCCCAGATACTCATCGGGAACGATGACTGCAACCTTCATGATAGGCTCAGTGATGATAGGATCAGCCTTGCGCATAGCATCCTTGAATGCCATAGAACCTGCAATGGAGAAGGCCATTTCAGAGGAGTCGACCTCATGATAAGAACCATCCCACAGGGTAACCTTGACGTCAACGACAGGATAGCCTGCCAGAACGCCGGACTTCATAGCACCCTGGATACCATTGTCGATAGCCGGGATGTATTCCTTCGGGATAGCGCCGCCAACGATGGCGTTGACGAACTCGTAACCCTTACCGGGCTCGTTGGGCTCGATCTTGATCTTGACGTGACCGTACTGGCCCTTACCACCAGACTGACGAGCGTACTTGGTCTCCTGATTGGCCTCCTTGCGGATGGTCTCACGGTAAGCGACCTGGGGTGCGCCCACGTTGGCCTCGACCTTGAACTCACGCAGCAGACGGTCAACGATGATCTCCAGGTGCAGCTCGCCCATGCCAGCAATGATGGTCTGGCCGGTCTCCTCGTCAGTGTAGGTCTTGAAGGTAGGGTCCTCTTCGGCCAGCTTTGCCAGCGCGATGCCCATCTTCTCGTTGCCGGCCTTGGTCTTAGGCTCGATTGCAACGCGGATAACGGGCTCGGGGAACTTCATGGACTCCAGAATGATGGGATGATTCTCATCACACAGAGTGTCACCGGTAGTGGTGTTCTTCAGACCGACAACAGCAGCGATATCACCTGCATAGCAGCAGTCGATATCCTTGCGGTGGTTAGAATGCATCTGCAGGATGCGGCCCATACGCTCCTTGTTGTCCTTCACGGAGTTGTAGACAGTAGTACCTGCCTCGACCTTACCGGAGTAGACACGGAAGTAAGCCAGCTTACCAACGAACGGGTCGGTTGCGATCTTGAAGGCCAGAGCTGCGAAGGGAGCGTCGTCGGAAGACGGACGGGTCTCCTGCTCTTCGGTCTCAGGATTCACACCCTTGATGTCCGGGACGTCGGTAGGTGCGGGCATATAGTCCACGATAGCGTCCAGCAGCTTCTGCACGCCGCGGTTCTTGTAGGAAGAACCGCAGACCACGGGCACCAGCGTGTTAGCGATGGTTTCCTTGCGGATCGCAGCCTTCAGCTCGGCACGGGTGATCTCCTCGCCCTCGAGGTACTTCTCCATCAGCTCTTCGTCGTTCTCGGCAACAGCCTCGACCAGAATGTTGTGATACTCCTCAGCCTGCTCGACCATATCCTCGGGAATGGGCTCGGTGCGCATATCGTTGCCCATATCGTCGTAGTAGACCTCAGCGTTCATATCGACCAAGTCAACGATACCGCGGAAAGTATCCTCCTGGCCGATAGGCAGCTGGATTGCAACGCCGTTTGCGTGCAGACGATCATGCAGCATCTTGATGCAGCGGAAGAAGTCAGCACCCATGGTATCCATCTTGTTAACGTACACCATACGGGGACCTTGTACTCGTCAGCCTGACGCCAGACGGTCTCAGACTGGGGCTCAACACCGCCCTTAGCGGCCAGAACGGTCACAGAACCGTCCAGGACGCGCAGGGAACGCTGAACCTCAACGGTGAAGTCCACGTGGCCCGGAGTGTCGATGATATTGATGCGGTGACGGTTCTTCTTGAATGCAACCGGATCCTTCTGGGTCTCAGAGTGGCTCCAGTAGCAGGTGGTAGCTGCGGAGGTGATGGTGATACCACGCTCCTGCTCCTGAACCATCCAGTCCATGGTAGCGCCGCCATCGTGGACTTCGCCGATCTTGTGGTTGATACCGGTGTAGTACAGAATACGCTCGGTAGTCGTCGTCTTGCCGGCATCAATGTGGGCCATAATGCCGATATTTCTCGTCATCTGAAGAGAAACTTCTCTGGGAGTAGCCATGAAATTAACCTCCTACAGAACAGATCAATAACGGAAATGAGCGAAAGCCTTGTTAGCCTCTGCCATCTTATGAGTATCCTCACGCTTCTTCACGGCGTTACCAGTGTTGTTGGCAGCATCCATGATTTCTGCAGCCAGACGCTGGGCCATGGTCTTCTCACCACGGCTGCGGCTGTAGGCAGTCAGCCAGCGCAGACCCAGGGTCTCGCGGCGAGCCGGGGCTGACTTCCAGGGGAACCTGGTAGTTTGCACCGCCCACGCGGCGGGTCTTGCACTCGAGGCTGGGCATGATGTTCTCCATCGCCTTCTCGAAAGTCTCCAGAGGATCGTTGCCGGTCTTTTCCTGAATCATGGAGAAAGCTTCGTAAACGATCTTCTGAGCGACGCCCTTCTTGCCATCCAGCATAACGCTGTTGACCAGACGGGTGACCATCTTGGAATTGTAAATAGGATCAGCTAAGACATCGCGCTTAGCAATGTTACCTCTTCTAGGCATCTTTCTTCCCTCCTTCACAGAATGATATCATCGGTACTCGAAAGTAATAAAACTCCCGTTGTGTCACAAAGAGCTGACCTTTACATAAACCGTTACCCTCCGCTTTTTAAGCGGACTTGTTATTTATATAATGGAAAGCCGTTTATGGCGGTTCGTTCCTCAATTACTTCTTTGCAGCACCGGCCTTAGGACGCTTTGCGCCGTACTTGGAGCGGGCCTGGTTACGGCCTGCAACACCCTGGGTATCCAGAGTACCACGGATGATGTGGTAACGCACACCGGGCAGGTCCTTAACACGACCGCCACGGATCAGCACGACGGAGTGCTCCTGCAGGTTATGGCCGATACCGGGAATGTAAGAGGTGACCTCGATACCATTCGTGAGGCGGACACGAGCAACCTTACGCAGAGCAGAGTTGGGCTTCTTGGGGGTCATGGTACGGACTGCAGTGCAGACACCGCGCTTCTGGGGGCTGTTCAGATCAGAATACTGTTTCTTCTGAGAGTTGTAAGTCTTCAGCAGGGCGGGAGCAGTGCTCTTCGTAGCCAGGACCTGACGGCCTTTGCGTACAAGCTGGTTAAAAGTAGGCATTGGTTTTCTCCTTTCTTAATGGTGAACATCGGATGTTTTCCGACTTTTTAGCCGCACTATCCCTGTGGGGACGCGCAACAGTTATATAATACCCGTTTTCATCAGGAATGTCAACAGTTTTTCCAATGTTTTTTTTTATTTTATTCCAGATTTTTTTTTCAGCATTTTTTCGCAAAAAAACGGTTTTTTCCCCTGAGCGAGGTTTCCGCAATTCCCGGGCATTTCAAAAAAAAACCCCTGCAGGCGGATTCCCACAGAAAGCGGTCCATTGTTTTATTTCAGAAGAAGGAGAACTTTTTGCTTTTACTGTGGTTTGCAGCGCAGCTGCCTGCTCGGCGGCGACCTCGGCGTCACGCTCTTCCTCACGGCGCTTCAGATCCTCACGCACCTCCGGGAGACCGGTACCGGCGGGGATGAGCTTGCCGATGATGACGTTCTCCTTCAGACCGGCCAGCGGATCGACCTTGCCCTTGATGGCGGCTTCGGTCAGCACGCGGGTGGTCTCCTGGAAGGAGGCGGCAGACAGGAAGGACTCGTTGGCCAGGGCAGCCTTGGTGATGCCCAGCAGCACCTGCTGGTACTCCACCAGCTTGATACCCTGCTCGCCGTCATCGATCCGCTTCTGCAGCTCGGCGTTGATGTTCTCGACCTCCAGACGGCTTGCCAGTGCACCACCGATGAGGTTGGAGGAGCCGGAGTCAGTCACGCGCACCTTGCGGCACATCTGACGGACGATGACTTCGATATGCTTATCGTTGATCTCAACGCCCTGCAGACGGTAGACCTTCTGAACTTCGTTGATGAGGTAGTTCTGAACATCGCTCAGACCCTTGATGGCCAGGATGTCCTGAGGATACAGGACGCCCTCACGGGTGATGATGTCGCCCTTCTCCACGCGGTCACCCGGCATCACGCGTGAATGCTGGGTGAACGGGATGGAGTAGCTCTTTACGACCTCAGCGCCGTTCTCGTCCTTGCCAGTCACCTTGATGACGACATTCTTCTTGGTGTCGTCGTGAGAAACGACACCGGAGATCTCGCTCATGATGGCCATGCTCTTGGGACGGCGGCTCTCGAACAGCTCCTCAACACGGGGAAGACCCTGCGTAATATCCTCAGCCGATGCGATACCACCGGTATGGAAGGTACGCATGGTCAGCTGGGTGCCGGGCTCACCGATGGACTCTGCTGCGATGACACCGATGGACTCGCCCAGCTGGACGGGCTCACCGTTTGCCATATCGCTGCCGTAGCAGTGTGCGCAGACACCCACCTTGGCGCGGCAGGTCAGCAGGCTGCGGATCTTCAGCTTGGTGATGCCGGCTGCCTCGATGTCGTTTGCATCGTAGAGGTCGATCATCTTGCCTTCGGGAACGATGACCTTGCCGGTGACGGGGTCGAGGACATCGCCCACGGCGTAACGGCCGATGATACGCTCACGGAAGCTCTCGATCTTCTCCTTGCCCTCGTGGATCTCGGAGACCCACAGGCCGTCGGTGGTGCCGCAGTCGATCTCACGGACGATGACCTCCTGAGAGACATCGACCATTCGACGGGTCAGGTAGCCGGAGTCAGCGGTACGCAGAGCGGTATCGGCCAGACCCTTACGAGCACCACGGGCGGAGACGAAGTATTCCAGGATGTTCAGACCTTCGCGGTAGTTGGCACGAATGGGCATCTCAATGGTCTTACCGGCGGTGTTGGCCAGCAGGCCGCGCATGCCGGCCAGCTGCTTGATCTGGTTCATAGAACCACGGGCGCCGGAATCAGCCATCATAAAGATCTCGTTGTCCTCGGGCAGGTTTGCAGCCAGAGCCTTGGAGACCTTATCGGTGGTAGCCTGCCAGATGTTGATGGTCTGGGAGTAGCGCTCGTTCTCAGAGATCAGGCCGCGGTTGAACAGCTTGTTGACCTGAGAGACCTTCTTATCCGCGTCAGCAATCAGCTCGTCCTTCTGCGGAGGAATCACGGCGTCACAGACAGCGACAGAGATGGCAGACAGGGTGGAGTACTTATAGCCCTGAGCCTTGATGGAGTCCAGCATCTTAGCGCAGGCGGGTGCCATTGCGGGTCATGCAGCGGGAAATGATGTCGGGCAGGGTCTTCTTTGGTCACGCGGAAGCTGACCTCATACTCCAGCCAGTGCTCCGGGTCGGTGCGGTCGATATAGCCCAGATTCTGAGGCACGGGGTTGTTGAAGATGATGCGGCCGACGGTGGCGTCCACCAGACCGGTGTGCTCCACGCCGTCGATGACATGGTGCGGCGCACCTTGATGGGTGCGTGCAGGGTGACAATGTGCTCAGCGTAGGCCATCAGAGCCTCGTTCTCATCACGGAAGATCTTGCCTGCGCCCTCTTCGTTCTCGCGAACGGTGGTCAGGTAGTAGCTGCCCAGGATCATATCCTGGGTCGGCACGGTGACGGGAGCACCATCAGAGGGCTTCAGCAGGTTGCCGGAAGCCAGCATCAGCATCTTGGCCTCGCGGCAGGCATCCTCGCACAGGGGCAGGTGAACTGCCATCTGGTCACCGTCGAAGTCGGCGTTGAATGCGGTACAGGCCAGCGGGGTGCAGCTTGATGGCACGGCCCTCGACCAGCACGGGGTTGAAGGCCTGGATGCCCAGACGGTGCAGGGTAGGTGCACGGTTCAGCAGGACCGGGTGGCCCTTGATCACGGTCTCCAGGCTGTCCCAGACTTCGGGCTTTGCGCGCTCGACCATCTTACGGGCAGACTTGATGTTGTTGGCAACGCCCTTCTCGACCAGGTCCTTCATCACGAAGGGCTTGAACAGCTCCAGCGCCATCTCTTTGGGCAGACCGCACTGGTACATCTTCAGCTCAGGGCCAACAACGATAACGGAACGGCCAGAGTAGTCAACACGTTTGCCCAGCAGGTTCTGACGGAAGCGGCCCTGCTTACCCTTCAGCATATCGGACAGGCTCTTCAGGGCACGGTTGTTGGGGCCGGTGACCGGGCGGCCGCGGCGGCCGTTGTCGATCAGGGCGTCAACAGCCTCCTGCAGCATACGCTTTTCGTTGCGCACGATGATGTCAGGAGCACCCAGCTCCAGCAGGCGGCGCAGACGGTTGTTGCGGTTGATCACGCGGCGGTACAGGTCGTTCAGGTCGGAGGTGGCGAAGCGGCCGCCGTCCAGCTGGACCATGGGGCGCAGATCGGGCGGCAGCACAGGCAGCACGTCCATGACCATCCACTCGGGGCGGTTGCCGGAAACGCGGAAAGCCTCGACAACTTCCAGACGCTTCAGGATGCGCACACTTCTTCTGGCCGGAGGACTTCTCCACCTCGGCAGTCAGTTCAGCGCTGAGCTGGTCGAGATCGATCTCTTTCAGCAGCTCCTGGATGGCCTCAGCACCCATCGCGGCCTCAAACTCGTCACCGTAGCGCTCACGCATCTCACGGTACTCTTTCTCGGTCAGCTGCTGCTTCTTTTCCAGCGGGGTCAGGCCGGGGTCGGTAACGATATAGCTTGCAAAGTAGAGCACCTTCTCCAGCAGGCGGGGGCTGATGTCCAGCATCAGGCCAATGCGGCTGGGGATGCCCTTGAAGTACCAGATGTGGCTCACGGAGCGGCCAGCTCGATGTGGCCCATGCGCTCACGACGAACCTTGCCTTGGTGACCTCAACGCCGCAGCGATCGCAGATCTTGCCCTTGTAGCGGATGCGCTTGTACTTGCCGCAGTGGCACTCCCAGTCCTTGGTAGGTCCAAAAATGCGCTCGCAGAACAGGCCGTCGCGCTCCGGCTTCAGGGTGCGGTAGTTGATGGTTTCAGGTTTCTTGACCTCGCCATAGCTCCAGGCGCGGATCTGGTCGGGAGAAGCAAGGCCGATTTTGATCGAATCGAAGACGTTGTTTTCCATGAAACGAACCCTTTCTTAATCTTTATAGTCTCGATGATAACAGTTGACGTTGGAAGACCCGCTGCCCTCCCCTCGCCCTGCGGCGGCAGCACGCGCACCGCGCGCAAGGAAAGACAGTCTTGTTCCGGATTTTCATTCGTCGAAATCACTTCGTCGGAAGCAGGAGCCTGCACTAGCGGAGTTGTCATCTTCCAGCACAGAAGGATCATCGAAGCCTGCGTCGGCGTCCTTGATGGTGTAGTCGTTCAGCAGCTCGTTCTCGTTGGCGACGTCTCGGTGCCGGCAACATCGCGCATATCGAAGCCGGTCTCTTCGTCGTCGAAGTTCTGGCGCATGTCGATCTCGTTGCCTTCCTTGTCCTGGACCACGACGTCCATACCCAGGGACTGCAGCTCCTTGAGCATAACGCGGAAGGACTCGGGGATGCCGGGCTGCGGGATAGGCTCGCCCTTGACGATGGCCTCGTAGGTCTTGACACGGCCCACAACGTCATCGGACTTGACGGTCAGGATCTCCTGCAAGGTGTAGGCAGCGCCGTAAGCCTCCAAAGCCCAAACTTCCATTTCGCCGAAGCGCTGACCGCCGAACTGGGCCTTGCCGCCCAGAGGCTGCTGGGTAACCAGAGAGTAGGGGCCGGTGGAACGGGCATGGATCTTATCATCAACGAGGTGATGCAGCTTGAGGTAGTACATATAACCGACGGTAACGCGGTTGTCGAACTTCTCACCGGTGCGGCCGTCGTAAACAGTGGTCTTGCCGTCACGGTCCAGCTCGATCTTGGAGAAGTCGATGATGTGGCCCTTCTCACCCATCAGCTTGGGCAGCTTGGTGGGATACGCGGGAGCATTCTCGCCGTGCCACATCTCGCGGGCGGTATCGAAGGTATCGCCGATGTCAGCCTCGCGGGCGGAGTCGAAGACGGGGGTCATGACCTTGATGCCACAGGCCTTGGCAGCGTAGCCCAGGTTGACTTCCAGGACCTGACCGATGTTCATACGGGAGGGAACGCCCAGGGGTTCAGCACGATATCCAGCGGGGTGCCGTCGGGCAGGTAAGGCATATCCTCCTGCGGCAGGATGCGGGAAACGACACCCTTGTTGCCGTGACGGCCTGCCATCTTATCGCCGACGCTGATCTTACGCTTCTGAGCGATGTAGCAGCGCACCACCTGGCGCACACCGGGCTGCAGCTCATCGCTGTTCTCGGGAGTGAACACCTTGACATCCACGATGATGCCGTACGCGCCGTGAGGCACACGCAGGGAGGTGTCGCGCACTTCGCGGGCCTTTTCGCCAAAGATGGCACGGAGCAGGCGCTCCTCAGCGGTCAGTTCGGTCTCGCCCTTGGGGGTGACTTTACCAACCAGGATATCACCGCTCTTGACCTCAGCGCCGATGCGGATGATGCCGCGCTCGTCCAGGTCTTTCAGAGCGTCCTCGGAAACGTTGGGGATGTCGCGGGTGATCTCCTCGGGTCCGAGCTTGGTCTCACGGGCCTCGGTCTCGTACTCCTCAATGTGGATCGAGGTGTACACATCCTCACGGACGATCTTCTCGTTCAGCAGGACAGCGTCCTCGTAGTTGTAGCCCTCCCAGGTCATAAAGCCGATGAGGGCGTTCTTACCCAGAGTGATCTCACCGTTGCGCATTGCGGGGCCGTCGGCCAGCACCTGACCGGCCTTGACGTTCTCGCCCACCTCGACGATGGGGCGCTGGTTGATGCAGGTGCCTGCGTTGGAGCGGGCAAACTTGACCAGCGAGTAGTTGTCCACGCCGCCCTGAGCATTGCGCACCTCGACGTGGTCAGCGTCCACCTTCTCAACGATACCGTCGTTCTTTGCCAGAACAGCGGTGCCGGAGTCGGTGGCTGCCTTGTATTCCATACCGGTTGCCACGATGGGCTGCTGGGTGACCATCAGAGGCACTGCCTGGCGCTGCATGTTGGAGCCCATCAGTGCACGGTTACAGTCATCGTTCTCCAGGAACGGGATGCAGGCGGTAGCGACAGAAACCATCATACGGGGCGAGACGTCCATGTAATCGACCTTTTCGGCATCGATTTCCAGAATGTCGTCGCGGCGGCGGGCAGAAACGCGGGCACGGTTGAAGTGCTTGGTCTCATCCAGAGGCTCGTTGGCCTGAGCAACGACGTACTCATCCTCAACGTCAGCGGTCATATACTCGACTTCATCGGTAACGACCTGATCGATGAGCTTGCCGTTTTCGTCGTAAGTCTTTTTGACCTTGCGGTAGGGAGCCTCAACGAAGCCGTACTCGTTGATCTTGGCGTAGGATGCCAGATAGGAGATCAGACCGATGTTGGGACCGCCGGGGCCCAGAGGCATCGTTCTTCAACGCTGCCCACATACACGCCCTTGTCAATCTTGGGCAGGTCATATCGTCCGCACTTGCCGCCCTGCACGCCCGGCCATGGATCGAATCTTCCTGTCGCCTTTGGCCATGAGGAGCAGATCGCTTTCGGCCGGGCAGGAGTCGGAACGCCAGATGGTGTCGCTGCCCGAGGTGATGGTGAGCACCACCGATGAATCCGCCGGGATACGTCGATCAGGCAGGAGTTGCCCCGTCATGCGTAATCGTCTCCGTCCATTCAAGAGAACCGCCAACAGCGACTTCGGATGCTTTCGCGGACAGCTTACATGTGCACATTCGAAGAGTCGCAGCAATCTTGATGCCGGTGGTGCGATGCGGCTGCGGCGTGGCTTGACGGCTGATGTCCACTATCGGCATTGCGGCGCGGGCGTCCATGTCTGCCCCACCTCGCTGATGCCACGGCCATGCTGTACACGCAGAATACGACCAGCGCAACAATCAACGTCAATGCGACACCGACGACGATGCGACGACGACGATACATCGCCTGCTGCTGCTTCGTTGTACTTTGCGCTTACGATTCCTGACCTGTGCCATAACGTCCCCAGTCTACCTACTGAGGCAGGCGTAACGAGCCGTCGGGAAGCATCTCGACAAGACAGACCATCATCCAACGAGGCAATGCACGCGTCAAGCTGGATACGGTCCTTCCATAGCCGTTCCGCCTGCTCGCGTTCCCAATCACCGAGCCCGCCGGCAACGCGCAACGCGTTGGTACCAGCCCACGCACCTGGCGATCCGTGCCCTGAACCGTTGGCGCGGCCGGGTACGCCGCTCCCCCAAGCCTGGCCTGCCATTACGCAGGAACACGCATTGCCCGGCGATCGGGCACCGATCGCACAGCGGCGCCTTGGCGGTGCATACCGTCGCGCCGAGTTCCATCACCGACTGGTTCCAAATCACGGACCCCTCTCCGGCCTTCCGGGAAGCAGGCGACGCGCCGTCTCACCAGCGCGTCCACAGGACTTGCCGCACCGCCGAAGGATTCCTCGCCGCGGAATACACGCGAGATCACACGGCGGATATTGGTATCGATCACGGCGATGCGCTCGCCGAAGGCGAAGCTCATCACCGCGCTGGCGGTGTAATCGCCCACACCCGGCAAAGCCAGCAGCTCATCATAGGTGTGCGGCAGCTGGTTGTCGTATTGCTACGGTGCGTGCGCATTCCTGCAAGCGCAGGGCGCGCCGCGGATAGCCAAGCCGCCCCCATGCAGTGATGACTTCGGCCTTCGCCCCGACGAGCGCACGAGCGCATCGGGCCAGCGCTCCATCCATGCCGTCCAATATGGCACGACTCGGCTCATCTGGTCTGTTGGCTCATCACTTCGGAAACAAGCCGCCCCAGTCGCTGGCACGGCCGAAGCGCCACGGCATTGGTCACGGGCGGCAGTTGCTTTCCACCATGCGTGACGGCGGTGGCGGAATCGGCGCCGGCCGGCGTCACGTACGGCGGTGTCGTATGCGGTGTTCGTGTCGTTCATCGTTCCTATTCTTAGCATTTATGACGAACGAAGAACATACCGATAACGCGCAGGGCGCAACGCGCAGACGCAGGCAAGCCAAAGTCGAGAAGATGTTCGAATACGGGTATCGCAAGTCAATTATGGTCCGGACGAGCTCGTGACCGACGCGCACGGCAATCCGATTTCTGTAATCGACGCAATGCTGTCGAGCGCGAAGGATGCGGCCAAAGCCGAAACTTCCACGCCCCACCTGTGCTACTACTCCCCCGCGCATTCCGGGCAACACGGGTTCCGCGATCCGCCTGTGCGCCGTGACGGGCACGATCCTGCACCTGGTGGAACCGTTGGGCTTCAATCTGCGCGACACCGCTGCGCCGCGCGGGGCTTGACTACCACGACATGGCTCATGGTGCTGCACCCGAATTTCGAGGATCTGGTGGAATCGATGCCGGATTCGCGCATCATCGCCTTCACCGCGCACGCCACCAAGTTGTACACCGACATCGAATACAAGCCGACCGACATTCTGCTGTTCGGCCCGGAACCGGGCAATATTCCCGATCCGATGGATATTATGGCCGGCCCGCATGTGGCTGAGCAGGTGCGTCTGCCGATGCGTCCTTGCCTGCGTAGCCTGAACCTTACCAACTGCGCCTCCATCGCCATCTACGAAGCCTGGCGCCAAATGGGCTTCAAAGGGCGGAGCGGAGGAAGCGCAGTGCGCTTCCGAGTAGCTCCGCCGAGAGCGAGGCACGACAGTGCCGAACGAGGAAACATAGCAGTCCGGCCGCAAGGCCGGACCATAGTCTTTACTTCCCGGGCGTGACGCAGAAGCCCAGTGGGCTTCTGCGTAGCCCCGCCGAGCGAGACCCGATAGGGTCGAGGCGAGGGGAGATATACAACCCGGCCGCAAGGCCGACCACATCTCACTTCCCGGGGCGTGACGTAGAAGCCCCGTAGATTCCTTACGTTCCGCAATAATCGCGGCGAAAGCAATGCAAACGCTGCTTTCACCGCGATTATTGTTTTCACTATTGCCTCACATTCTCAAGATTCCGTTTTGCCGGGTCGGATGGTCGCGGCGCGTGCGATCCGATGGAGCTCTTCCTCCCAGCGCCCCACGGCCTTGGGGCGACGCCCGGGCCGGGCCGCGTCCAGGCACAGCATGACGGCCAGGCCGTCCGGCCGGGCGCGAGCAGCGCGACCGTCAGACACGAGCCGTTGCGCGCCTCCCAGCGGCGGGTGAACGGGCCCTCCCGCACGGCTCGCGCGAGACCGAGCGCGCAGGCCCGTTATCCCCCTCCCAGCGCTCCAGCCACTCGTCCCACGCCTCCCCGCCGTCCGCCTCCGCGTCCCACTCCGCCTCGGCCAGGTACAGGGATGCCACGGGATCCCGCCCCGTCCGGTCCGCTCGAAGGCGAGCAGCACCTCGCCCGCGGCCGACGTGCGCTCCGCGAACCCCTCTCCCGGCCCGGGAAGCAGTACCTCGCCCCCATCGCACAGTGCGACGCTCCGCGCAACCGGCTCGCGTCCCCGGCCCGCCTGCCGTGCGCTTTCTTCCACTTCGTCGATGGCCGCGTACGCGTCCATCACCGCATCCCCCAGCTCCTCGGCGGACGCGCCGGCAGGCACGGTGCCCTTCCACCCCTCGTCGCCCACCAGATCACTGGTACGCGGCGGATACGCGCACACGAAATATGGCTTCCCCCTCTCAACGGAAACCTGAAGAAAGTCATTATTACGGGCAAAGGAACGATAGGTCTTGTATTTGGTGTCGTGCCGCCAGCAGTTCTCCTGCTCCTCGAGGCTCAGCTCGAGCGGGCCCGTGCGCTCGATGAACGCGAACGCGTCCAGCAGCGCCCCGCCCACGTCCTCGGCCGTCACGTCAGGGGCCCCTCAGACTCCTGAAGAACCGGTCGGTGGCCCTATCCATTCCCCAGCACTCCACACAGGGCAGGAACAGGATTCTGTTCCCTCCCGGTTCACCGATACCGTCATCACGCCCATATCCTTTTCCTTTCCTCCCGTCCAATGATCCTGCACACGATCCGGGGTCCCGCTCGCTCCCCGCCCGTCGTGCGTCCCCTTCCACTCGTCGATGGCCGCGTACGCGTCCAGCACCGCCTGTCCGAGCTCCTCGGCGGACGCGCCGGCGGGCACGATGGCGTGCCATATGGAGTCCCCGGCTCGCCGCCGCCCGACCTCGGCGCATAGGCACACACCAGATACCTGCAGCCGGGACTGGTGGAAAATCCAAAGGAGATCATTGTTGCGGGCGAACGCCTTCCACGTCTTGTATTTGGTGTCGTGCCGCCAGCAGCTCTCGTGCTCCTCAAGACTCAATTCCAAAGGAGCCGGGCATGCTCGATGAAAGAAAAAAGTACTCGAGTATGGATTCACCGATATGCTCGGCCGTCGCCTCGGAACCGCTCAGGCTTACGAAATACCTATCTGTGGTTGATTTGTCCCCCAGCATTTTACGCACGGAAGAATGAGAAGCCTGTCTCCCTCACGATTTACCGAGATGAATCTGGGGTCGAAGTCCGGTTCCATATGCGGTCCTTTCACTTGGCGGTCTTATATACGATACGTATGCCTGTGCCAGCATGCTCCCTTTGAAAACGCCTTCAGTGCCTCCGGCGATATCATTGCCGATCCGGTGTCCGGAACACAACCTCCAGCATCTTGGCGAAGTCATTGCCAGGCATCGCCTTCCCCTCTTCCTATTCCCCGGTATCGGCGGTGGCCGCAAACGGAAGCCTTATTGGATGCAATCGATCGCTATTTGTGTCCAGCCTCGCCCGACGCCTGCGGCCGACTGTCCCCTCCATATCGCATTCCAGACGGCCTTTTTGCAGGTCAATGGTTTGACGGCAGATGCCGCAACGCCCAGCCGCCGCTCCGACGACATTGCCATCGTTTGCACCCAGGGAGCCTGTCTGCTGTAATCGGATGCGGGCCATGGTGTGTCGGCCCGTAAGGGGAAGAAGGAGCATGGGTGCGCGTCGTCGCACGCGTCCATACGATACATGCAAAGGGGATGAGGTCCTATGAGGGGTTCCGTCTGTCATGCGTGCTATGCACGCTGCTTTTCGCTGTTCATGGTGATGCCTGCCTCGGTGGCGTCCGCAGCCACCGAAGGAAGCGGCGGGTCCGGCAGGACGATCCATTATCACGACAGCGCCGGCTGGGCAGAAGCCGTTCGCGTACGTACGGCGATGGTGTTGCGCTCCGCGTCCTGGCCGCGAACGGATGGCGGACGACGGCGACGGCTGGTATAGCGTTACCGTGAATGCGCCGCATGGATTGCGCGTGCTGTTCAGCGACAACGGAAAAATCGCAGCACCCCGGAACAAACCAACTCGGGGTACGAGGTCAATGGCGAAGCCTGGTTCGTGGAAGCACGGTACGACTCCATGCCGGAGGGGCGTGAAGGTGCACTTCTACGACTGGCTTCGCGAAATGGGGCAAGTGCCCGCCTGTACTATTATTCCGAAGCGGCCAGGGGCCATTGCGTGGCCAGGCGAGGCCATGCATGCGGACGGCGACGGATGGTATACCGCGACTATCTTCGGAACGCAATCCGCTCGCGTGCTGTTCAACGACGGCGGCTCGAGACAGACTCCGGCAAGCGGTCAGGAAGGCCATCTAGTAACGGCCGAGGCGTGGTGCCGCAACGGCGTATGGACCGACACGAGACCCGACAGCGTGCTCGTCATGTTCCATAAGCCATCGGGCTGCAGGGGCAGCCCCGAATCTACTATTACGCGTCCGATGCCGACACCGGGCCCGCCTGGCCGGGCACTGCCATGAAGCACATGTCGGATGACTGGTATTCCCTACACGATAACGAAATACGCCAAGGCGCGTGTGCTGTTCAACGACGGCGGGCATCAGGTTCCGCAAAGAGTGCGCCCGGCTACGAGGCGTCCGGGGGTATGCCGTTGGGACGGCGGCGACTGGTCCTGCGGCGATTCAACCATCGACGGCGACAATGACGGTGTGCCCGATGTACTGGACATGATGCTCGGGGCGATAACGACACCGACGGTGACGGACTGCCGATGCGTTCGAAACCATCAGAACGGGCACGGACCCCTCCTGCGCCGATAGCGATGGCGATGGCGTGGCGGATGGCGATGAGGACCCGGATGGCGACGGGCTGACGAACCTGACCGAGCGGGAGATCGGCACGGACCCGCTGGCGGCCGGATACGGATGGCGATGGGCTGACCGACGGCGAGGAAAACGACGCGCACCCATACCGATCCCCTCAAATCGGACACGGATGGCGATGGCGTGGACGACCGGCGTGAAATCCAATGGGGCACGGATCCACTCGTACCTCAGAGGAGACGCCTTCGATGTGACGGCGCCCGCCGAGGACGCCGGGCAAGGCGACGTGGACGTGTCCGTGTCGGTGAACCTCCCGCAAGCCAGGCCGCCACCCTCGACGTGCGCAAATATGACAACCCGTCGTATTTCCCGGACGATATGCCGGGGCTCATAGGGGATGCGTACGAGTTCACCGTTGACGGGCAGGTGGGGGCCGCGACGCTGCGCTTCCGCTTCGATGAATCGCTGCTGTCGGATTCGTCGTTCGACCCGGCCATCTGCTGGTTCAACGAAAAGGCGAACAGCGTCTTGAGGAACTCGATACCACCGTGACCGGAAACGAGGCCACGGCAACGGTCTCGCATTTCTCGAAATACGTGCTGGTGAACCGAACCACGTTCCACGACTCGTTCTCATGGGAGGACGTGTGGAGCGACGAACAGTTCAATGCGGTGCAGACGGTGTTCGTCATAGACGATTCGGGCAGCATGTGGGCAACGACCGCGGAAAGAAGCGCCTTTCCGTGGCCCGCGACCTTGTAGAGCGCTTCCCGGAGAACACCCGTACTGGTGTCGTGCGCTTCGCGGACGGAGTCACGGATCTGACCGGCGGACTCACGGATGCGCAGACCGCGAAGAACGCCCTGGCTGATGCGAACTTCTACGATTCGGGCGGCACCAGCATGTACCTGGCCGTGCGGCGGGCCCTGAACATGTTCCAGGGCGACGACGATACGACGCTACGCAACATCATCGTGCTTTTCCGACGGAGAGACCTCCGACACGCGACTGCATGACAGCGTGGTCGCCGAAGCCAACAAGCGCAAGGTCAAGATCAACGCAGTCGGACTGGGCGGAGGCGGCCCCGGATCATATTTCGAACGATGGATGAAGGTACTCGCCAGCCAGACCGGAGGCGAATCCCTATCTTGCCCAGAACGCCGATGCACTGGCCGGCATCTACAGAGAACATCGGCAAGCTCATCGACATCGAGAGACCGACAGCGACGGCGACGGCATCGCCGACTGGTACGAGACCATCTCGTGCTGTTCAACGGCGTCTCGCTCAAACTCGACAAGAACAATCCCGACACGGACGGCGACGGCATCCCCGACGGCGAGGAGATCGACCGCCTCGACTACCGATACAACGCCGACCGCGCCAAGGTGATTGTCACCGGACGGCTCATCACGAACCCCACACTGGTCGATTCGGATGGTGACGGCATCGCCGACGCGGACGAGTCGGATTCGATGACCGATCCGATGAATCCCGACACGGACGGCGACGGGTTGAATGATGGCGACGAGGTTCGCCGCAACTCTCGACCCGACCTCGCCCGACCCAGACGGCGACGGGAGGCGCGACGACAGGGAGCTCGCCGACGACACCAGCCCGTACGTGTACGACAAGGCATGGTATGAGCAGTTCGCCTGCTTCGTGGTCGGAGCGATTGCGGGGACTTCATCACCGATGACGACGATCCCGTCACCCCTGGCCGGCCAGATCATCGGGGCGTCATCCCCGCATCCGATGTTCGCGACGTCATAGCGAACGTGAAGCACGGCGATTACGCCTTCGCCGCGATCAGCGCCGCGGGCATCGTTCCCGCAGCCGGCGACGCGGCCAAGGGCGCGGCGAAGGCCGGCAGATTCATCCTGCGCAACATAGACGACCCGGCGAAGGCCGCAAGACTGCTGGCCATACTGGAGGAGAGCTGCCCGAGCGTGGTCGCCAAGCTCGGCGGCAGCGACGGATTCGTCAAGGCCGCCGCCAGCTTCGCCCAGACCGGCCACGCAAGACTCACCAAAAAAGAGAAGCAGCGTCTCGTCAAGGCCGTCAAGAAGGCCGGTCTCGCCAAGCATCTGGTCACATCCGGCAGGGACCTGCCCATCGCGGCCACAATCGACACCGGCAAGAACGTCTGAACGAGCGGTGGCTGAAGCGCGGAGACATCATCGACGAATGCCTGAACGGGCATTCCACGGGCCGCGGGCTGGGCCGCACGTTCCCGGTCGCGGACAGGCTGGAGAACAGGGTTCTGGTGAGCACGAAGAGCCTCGACCTGGACGCACACAGCTACCAGACGCCCGGCAGGCTGAGATCCAGACTCAACAAGTACGTGAAGGACCTCGAAGGATTCGAGGACAAGTATCTCAATAAGGTGGATAGTGAAGGCCACAAATATATGCCTTGGAAGGAAGGCAAATTCACTGAGGATAAATATGACTCCAAGGTGCTGGAGGTCGTGTTCCCGACACCGCCATCGGCAACGACGTCGTCGAGGCGCTGATGGCGTTCCAGAGGGAGCGTGCCGGCACGGGCATACGCATCGTGTACAAGATCGCGAAATAGGAGGAAAATACATGAGCCAGATAAGGATAGTCTCCATAAACAGGGAGAAGGACAGGTTCCTGGTCTGCCCGTTCGTGATGAGCTGGGGCATCAATCGGGTGACGGACCGGTTCTTTCGGAATCTGAAGGGCCCCGGCGTGACGGCCGGGGATGTGGGCGTGGCGCTGCTGGACTCGTTCGCGTTCATCGAGCGCACGGGCCCGCTCGAGCTGAGCCTCGAGGAGCAGGAGAACTTCTGGCGGCACGACACCAGATACAGGACGTATCGGGCGTTCGTCCGGAACAACGACCTCGTCGAGGTCACCAACTACAAGGACAAATAAATTGGGTGTACGCGTATCCGCCAAGAATCGGCGACGATTGGGACGACGAGGTGTGGCGGGGCACCGTGCCTGCCGGCGCGTCCGCCGAGGAGCTCGGACAGGCGGTGCTGGACGCGTACGCGGCCATCGACGAGTGGAAGGGGGACGCACGACGGGCGGGGAGCGAGCGGGACCCCGGATCGTGTGCAGGATCATTGGACGGGAGGAAAGGAAAAGGATATGGGCGTGATGACGGTATCGGTGAACCGGGAGGGGAACAGAATCCTGTTCCTGCCCTGTGTGGAGTGCTGGGGAATGGATAGGGGCCACCGACCGGTTCTTCAGGAGTCTGAGGGGCCCCCCTGACGTGACGGCCGAGGACGTGGGCGGGCGCTGCTGGACGCGTTCGCGTTCATCGAGCGCACGGGCCCGCTCGAGCTGAGCCTCGAGGAGCAGGGAGAACTGCTGGCGGCACGACACCAAATACAAGACCTATCGTTCCTGCCCGCAATAATGACTTTCTTCAGGTTTCCGTTGAGGGGGGAAGCCATATTTCGTGTGCGCGTATCCGCCGCGTACCAGTGATCTGGTGGGCGACGAGGTGTGGAAGGGCACCGTGCCTGCCGGCGCGTCCGCCGAGGAGCTTGGGGATGCGGTGATGGACGCGTACGCGGCCATCGACGAGTGGAAAAAAGCGCACGGCAGGCGGGGCCGGGGACGCGAGCCGGTTGCGCGGAGCGTCGCACTGTGCGATGGGGGCGAGGTACTGCTTCCCGGGCCGGGAGAGGGGTTCGCGGAGCGCACGTCGGCCGCGGGCGAGGTGCTGCTCGCCTTCGAGCGGACCCGGACGGGGCGGGGGATCCCGTGGCATCCCTGTACCTGGCCGAGGCGGGAGTGGGACGCGGAGGCGGACGGCGGGGAGGCGTGGGACGGACGAGTGGCTGGAGCGCTGGGAGGGGGATAACGGGCCTGCGCGCTCGGTCTCGCGCGAGCCGTGCGGGGAGGCCCGTTCACCCCCGCTGGGAGGCGCGCAACGGCTCGTGTCTGACGGTCGCGCTGCTCGCGCCCCGGCCGGACGGCCTGGCCGTCATGCTGTGCCTGGACGCGGCCCGGCCCGGGCGTCGCCCCCAAGGCCGTGGGGCGCTGGGAAAGAGCTCCATCGGATCGCACGCGCCGCGACCATCCGACCAGGCAAACCCGAAACGGACGAATAAACGCTCCGGCATTAAGAAAATACGCAATCGACAGAAAAAGCCCGGAGGCGAACACCTCCGGGCTTTAGAGAGAAGAGAGAAGAAGAGGATTCAATTATCAGGAACCTTGCGGTTCGGGGCTTTTTGCAGCTGAGACATAGTTAACATCCCCAACCTTCAGGAACCACCATGTTTTTCTGCGAGTTTCCTGTGAATCCGCGCTCACTGACGCACGCGAGCAGCCGTGTACCCTAACCCCACATACCCGCCACAATCCGCATGCCCGGAATCTACACTCCCCGCCAAGCTTGCATCCCACATCCATATGCAAAACACAACGGCCCCTCCGTGGAGGGGCCGAAGCAATGCGCTAATGCACGGAATGCTCTAGTTCTTGAAGGAGTGGATCGGTGCCGGAATGCGGCCGCCACGGGTCACGAAGGCCTCGCAGCTGGTCTGATTCACCGGAATGATCGGCGCATAGCCCATCAGACCACCGAAGTTGGCCATATCGCCCACGCCCTTGCCTTCCACCGGGATCACGCGCGCACGGCGGTGGTCTTCTGGTTGACCATGCCGATGGCCGCCTCGTCGGCGATGATGCCGGAGATGGTGGCCGCGGTGGTGTCGCCAGGAATGGCGATCATGTCAAGACCGACGGAGCACACGCAGGTCATGGCCTCAAGCTTCTCGATCTTCAGGCAGCCGTTGGTGGCCGCGTCGATCATGTTCTTGTCTTCGGAGACCGGAATGAACGCGCCGGACAGGCCGCCCACATAGGAGGACGCCATGATGCCGCCCTTCTTCACCTGGTCGTTGAGCATGGCGAGCGCGGCGGTGGTGCCTGGGGCGCCCACCTGTTCGAGGCCGATCTTCTCCAGCACTTCGCCGACGGAGTCGCCCACGGCGGGGGTCGGGGCGAGCGAGAGGTCGATGATGCCGAATGGCACTCCGAGTCGGCGGGAGGCCTCCTGGGCCACCAGCTGGCCGACGCGCGTGATCTTGAACGCGGTGCGCTTGATGGTTTCGCACAGGAACTCGAAGTCCTTGCCCTTGGCTTCGTCCAGCGCGCGGGAGACCACACCCGGGCCGGAGACACCGACGTTGATGACCGCGTCGCCTTCGGTAACGCCGTGGAAGCCACCTGCCATGAACGGGTTGTCGTCCGGCACGTTGCAGAACGCCACGAACTTGACGCAGCCGTAGGAATCATTGTCGGCGGTGGGGTGCGCGATGTCCTTGATGATGTGGCCGAGCAGTTCGACGGAGTTCATGTCGATGCCGGTCTTGGTGGAGCCCACGTTCACGGAGGAGCAAACGATGTCGGTTTCGGAAAGGGCCTGCGGCAGGGAGCGGATGAGCATCTCCCTCAGCCGGGGTCATGGACTTGGACACGAGCGCGGAGTAGCCGCCAATCAGGTCGACGCCGACCTTCTTGGCCGCGCGGTCGAGTGCGTGTGCGATCTTGACGAAGAAATCCTCGGAGCTCTTGCAGGAGCTGGCGCCGACCAGCGAAATCGGGGTGACGGTGATGCGCTTGTTGACGATCGGGATACCGTAGTCACGCTCGATGGCCTGGCCGGTGGATACGAGATCCTTGGCATACGTGGTGATCTTGTTGTAGATGTTCTCGCAGACCTCGTCGACGCTGTCGGCGGCGCGCAGTCCAGCAGGCTGATGCCCATGGTGATGGTACGGACGTCGAGCTTCTCCTGCTCGATCATCTGGTTGGTCTCGTGGACCTCCATGATATTCAGCATGGTGTGTTCCTTACGGTTGCTCGGATTCGAAGGTTCGGTTGCTTGCCTGGCCAGCAGCTCAGACGCGGTGCATCTTGGTGAAGATCTCTTCGCGCTGGCAGCGGATGCGCACGCCGATCTCCTCGCCGAGCTTGTCGAGATCGTCGACGACTGTGCCGAATTCCTCGTCCGCGTTGGAATAATCCACAATCATCATCATGTTGAAGAAACCGTCGATGATGGTCTGCGAAATGTCGAGTACGTTGACCTTGTGCTCGGACAGATAGGTGCAGACGCGTGCGATGATGCCGACGGTATCCTGACCGACGACGGTGATGATTGCCTTGTTCATGGAACTCCCCCTAATCGTTAGGTGCGAATATCCAGTTACCGCCTCGGCGAATTGCCGGGCGTGCCCCCCCAAGTATAGGAAAACGCACGCGCCAAAACACCCCTCTCTCCGCTTTTTTCGCATTACATGGTGAGACGCCACACGCGCATGTCAGTAGTCAAGCGTTTGCCTGAGGCCGTCACCGCCCATGGATTCACCCGCCGTGTCGCAACACAGCATGACATGCAACATCCACCGGCAAATTACAACGCAGCGCATATCGTGCCCATATCTCGCACATATCGCGTACATACCCTGCACATACGGCAGCGGCCCCGCACCCGCCGTGTCACAAGGAACACGCAGGAACGGGGCCGCCGGATACGGCTCTGCGTCTTAGCGCCAAATACCGTTCAATGCACGCGCATCAACCGCATCGATCTTGCCGGACGACGCGATGCGAAGCTCACCGTCGCCATCGGCGCCTTGGAACAGCATACTTCCTGCCGCCTGACCGCCATTGAGGAACACTTCGACAACATTGCGGTCGAAGAACACCTCCACCTGGCGAACATCGGTGATGCCGCTGTCGAAGATCGACATCACTCCACCGCAGTGCCCTTGGCCACCAGTCGGGTCACGCCATCAACGCGCTGCAGCAGCAGTTCGGTCGGCCTGCCGTCCTGCGGGTTGACGCCCTTCGCCAGCACCATGATGGCATCGGCATCATCCGCCAGATGCACGTTCGCATAGTATGCGTTGCCGGGAGCCGTAACGACCATATCCCCGCCATCGCCGTGCACGGCAAGACGCTCGCCGAGCAGCTCGCGGTACACTTCGCTCACCGGCTTGCTGTACAGTCTGCCGTCACGCACATGCAATTCGCGCGGCAGCGACATCATGCCGTTGGCAAGCGCACGGCTGCTCAACACGCATCGCCGGGAAATCGGTATACCAGCCGAATACGATGCGACGGCCGTTATCATCGGCGAAGCTTTGCGTGGCGTAATATCCGGTGCCGAAATCGCACCAGTCGCTGGCCTTGACATCCAGTTTCGGACCATTATCGGTATTCACCAAGTCGCCGGCATACCAGCGCACCTGCTGGAAACGCCCCTGCTTGTCGCGGTAATGCATCAGCGCGCCCACGGCAACCGTCGTACCGTCGACCTGGAACAGGTCAGGGCATTCGTAGGTGCGTGCGATCTGATGGCCGAAATCGGCGAGCGCCGGCCCTTCGGCGCGCCATGTCACATTGCGCTTGAGCGGCTTCTTCGCGGAGAACAACGTCATGGCGGGAACGGTGGCGTTATTCGGCTGGTCGACGCCCGGCTTGCCCTGAGGGGAGCAGGTGAACCAGCCACCGGTATTCTGGGTGCTGATGCCGGGAACCGCACTATCGGCGGCGTCTGCGCCAAATTCCGATACCGGCAGATTGGTGGCGGTTACCATATAGGCACGATCCGGGTCGAGCGCCTCGCCGCCCATGCCGCATTCAACCTTCGGATCACGGAAGTCATAGCCAAAATCGTCATTCGCACGCAGCGCCACCGGCGATTCCACGCGAACATGCACGCCGTCCTCGCACAGGCAGGTGGTCTGGTATTCGGTGACGGAGAATTCGTCGCCACGGGTTTCAGATGACGGGTCAGGTACAGGCGGATGGCGCTTGCCTCGTTGCCGGCGACCGGATTGTCATGCTCGTCCACGGTCACAGCCGAACCGGAGAACGCGCCGCCGACGATACGCTCGTCGGTGTGCAGTTCGGGCTGCGGTTCAAGGAAGACCGGCAGATGAGTACAATGCACCAGATCACGGCTTACCGCGTGCCCCCATGCATATTGTCCCAGCCGAAACCATACGGGTTGAGCTGGAAGAACAGGTGGTAGCGCCCGGAACTGGCACAGGCCGTTCGGATCGTTCATCAACGTGCGAACGGTTCGAAATGCGCGCTTGAACGCCCGAAACGGTTGTAGATCTGTTCCAGCGTGGGCTGTGCAGGCCAATCGGTGTCGCTTGGATTCATGTTCACGTAGCGAACGCCGTTGTCAAGCAGGTCATCGCATTCGGAAAGGTAGCCGAAGCGTACAACCAGACCGCTTGCCGCCACGGTGACGGTGGATTTCTGCGGCACCGCAATGGAAAATGATGCCTGCGTTCGGCGATGGGCATGGTGTGCGCCGCGATTGCGACACCGTTGCCATCCGCAACGGTGACGACGGCGTTCCCCCTCGCCACAGCGTTCGGCGAACAGATCGAGCTGCCGGTAGCCGCCGGTTTCGATGGAGATGGAATAGGTATTCGACATAGTAGACCCTACACGTGTGAAATGAATATGGAAAATGAATGGAAATACTCAAAGACGCAGTGCCGTCAGGAAACGATCGAATCGCGTTCGATGATGCGGCAACGCAACGGTGTCATCGGACCGTTCTCCGAACGCCTGATCGAATCCTCATTGCGTGCAAGGCTTTCCGTGGCGGCCCCATCGTCGATCATGGCAACCAGCTGATGCAATCAAAGCTTCCATTTCGTGGTGAGGAAGTCGGCGGTCAACGTTGTCGATGCTGATCACGGAAACGTCTGTGCCGATGCCGACCGACCGCTCTCTGGCCGCCTCGTAGATGAAAGTCGCGGCACATCGTTGAAGCAGAAGATGCCGTCCGGCTTTTGATCTCGTCGAACACGCGAGACCGGTCCAGCGGCAAGTTTGTGGCCTTTCCACGTTGACGACCAACTGCTCGTTGAAGGGGATGCCCGGTCCGCGAGCGCTTCGGCGATACCGGCGAACCGCTCCCCTGGGCGATAATGGTGATTGAGGAAACCGTAGTAAACGATGCGTTTGCAGCCGGCCTGAATCAGCCGATTGGTATCGTACCCTGCCATTTCGGCCTTCATCGGGTAGACGAGGGAATCTTTGCCTTCGCTGTCGACGACGACCGTGGGCCGCCTTCGGAGTTCAGCGGGGATCTCCACGGGACGGTGGTACATCATGGCATATAGAAACCGTCCACGCGGTACCTCGTTTGCAGGCCGCGGACCTCCTGGTTTTCAGTTCCTTGATCAAGCCTCGTGTTGACGGTGAGCAGAATATAGCCGAGTTTGCGCGCTGCCTCCTGCGCTCCCACCAGTACGCGCCCGGCATATGGCGTGGTGGCGATCTCATCGTGATAAAGCCGAGGACATACGACCTTCTGGTGCGCAATGTCACGCGCCACGGAGTTCGGCTTGTATCCCATTGATTGAGGCCGTTTCGCGCACTCGTTGCGCCACCGCCTTTTGCTGACGCGATTGCGGTCCTTGTTGTTCATGACCAATGACAATAGTGCAAATGGAGACGCCGGCCTCTTTTTGCGATGTCTTTGATCGATACCAATGGTTTTGCCTTGTCTGCTTGGCGGCTTTGTGAAGCGGATTCCATTGTATGCCCGCCTTTTCTTTGGCGACACTCTGCCGTTCAGCTTTCGCGTATCGATGCCCGGCTGCTCCCGGTCATGGATGTCCATTCCCGAATCCGGCCGAACGAGTACACGATCCACGCAGTGCAGAACATCGGCAGCGACATGTCGAACACCATGAGCAGACCCGGCCATTGCGCCCAGGCAAGGATCGCCAGCAGTGCGAGTCCGATCTGCAACAGGGCGCACAGCGGACGGGCCACGATCATGGTCGGCGTTGTGCGGACGATCCACAGCGGACGTTCGTCATAGTTCGCGCACCACCCAGACCAGCATGGTGAAGGCTGCCAAGCAACACCAGTGCCAGCACGAACAGTACGCCGGAAACCGCCACGTCGAACGTTCCGCGTGCATGCCAGTTCATCATGTAGTAGTCGATGGCGAGCACCGCCCAGCACTACGGCCAACGGCCAGCCGAAGAGATTCGCCTGCTTGAGCTCGTTTTCCATGCGCCCGTGGAAGATGCCCCGCCGCTTCGCTTGGCACGTCGACCGATCCCCGGCACGCGCAGCCGTGCGGAACGTGGTTTTGCGCGGCGGCGCAGGATGGGAAAAATCCCAGCACCACGGCACCCAGCGGGTATTCGGAGGCATGGCGATGGTGTTCACCACGAAGATCGTGAGCAGCAGCAGGGCAGAACCGTTCATAGGCCACGAAAACGAGCGAGCATGGCGAATCCCCTTTCAATCACCGCCCTTGACGGCGCCAGGAGCGACGCCCTGTTGAAGTACTTCTGCAGGAACGGTACAGCACCAGCAGAGGCAGGGGTGGACGATGATGATGCCAACTTGATCCTGGTCGGCCGCCTGCTGTTGGGCGCGGCGTTGACGTTCGTACCGGTACCTTGCGCCACCAGCAGCAACTGCTGCAAGACCACCTGCAACGGCTGCTTCGAATCGTCGGTGATGGCAGATCAAGCCTGTCGTAGAAGTCGTTCCAGTGGCCGACGAAGTAGTACAGGCCGATGACGGCGAGGATGGCGGAGCCAACGGCAGCACGATCTTGAAGAAGCCGAAGTAGCTCAGGCCGTCGATCTGCGCCGCGTCATGCAGCTCCTCCGGAATGGAGGTTTCGAAGAAGGTGCCACGATCACGTTGTACACGGAGACCGCGCCTGGCAGGATGAACACCCACATGGTGTTGTTGATGCCGAGGGCTTGTACAGCAAGTAGTTCGGGATCAGTCGCCGCCGATGAACATGAGGACGGTGAACAGGAACATGTGATGACGGCGGCCGGAATTGCGGCGGGACAGTAGGAAGGCGCAGGGGATGGTCACTTGGCGACAGACTACGGCGAGTGCCGTGACCCACCGAGTAGATGATCGTAAGTTGAGATAGCCCTGCCAGATGCGATGGTTGGTGAACACCTTCGCGTAGCCGGCGTAACGCCCTTGCAGCAGTGACACTACCACCGCCGGCCACTTCGGCGTTCTCGGATTGGAGAACGACGCGATGACCACGGTGAACTGCACAGCGGATAGAGCACTGGCGACCATGGTGAATACCAGAGCAGCTAATGATGACGAAGTCGACTCGCCCAGTCGGCTGGGTCTTTCGCCGCACATGCTTTGTTCCAGGAATACGTTCGTACATGGGCAACGGCCTTCGTTGTTGCAGACATGGATTGCCTCCCTGGTAAAATGCTCTCACGTGGAAACGCGCTTTCATGGCGATCGTTCGCGGTGTCAGGAAGACGAAGCTGATCAGGTGTTGAAACGGCTGATGGTCAGAATGTCACGAATACTGGCCGTTAAGAATGATCTTGTAGGTGTAGGTCGCGATGACCTCGGTGGCCGGCATGTTCAGCGAAAGTTCTCGCATAACAGATCTTGTCGTAGCCTTACGTCTTCAGCATCGGAACCCATGTTCACGCCGATGAGCTATGATCGCGCGGTGGTCGGCATGATGGCCGGCTTGGTCGACATAGCGGGATCCGCTGCAGACGACCGGCGCCATCGATCTTCGCGGCCTCGTGCAGCGAGGTGTCCACGCCGGCGAGCGCGGCCAGGTAGATGATGGAGTTCCAGCCGACGTGCTGCCAGACTTCGGAGGATCCAGTAGACGGCGGTGATGGCGCTGGTGGAGCCATCAGCGATTCGTCGCCGAAGAAGCGGCCCAGGGATGCCGGAGCCCGGGGACAGGAAGATGTTCAGCATCGAGACGATGATACCACGGAGATGAAGTGCGGCATGTAGGTGACGGTCTGTACGAAGCCCTGATCTTTCGAGCGAATACGCAACTGAACGAAGTACTGA
>VOFC01007221.1_pt1 | contig 37152 bp, 49 predicted proteins | sample 5384161 | NCBI WGS metagenome assembly VOFC01 (sample SAMN12384722, study PRJNA508395) | human gut metagenome | isolation source: healthy gut B | host: Homo sapiens | reverse complement strand
CTCGGCCACATCCGCGAGTGCGACGCCATCGTCCATGTCGGCTGCGACGCCATCGACTACGAGCTCATCCTCTCCGAGAACAACAAGTACGTCCCGCTGGTGGCTGCACGCGCCAAGGAAGAGGGCGCACGCTACATCCCCATCTGCGCCAAGACCGAGGAGGACATCGCCGACTACAGCCCCGAGGAGGAAAAAAGCCTTCCTCGCCGAGATGGGCAATCGAGGCAAGCGGCCTCGACAACCTCATCACCGCCAGCTACGACCTGCTGGGCCTCATCTCCTTCCTGACCGACGGCAAGAAGGAGTGCCGCGCCTGGACCATCCGCTGCCCGACGAAGTAGACCAGCTCTGCGCCAAGCTGGAAAACGTCACTGTAGAACCCTATGGCGGCGTGGAGTATCATAAGGGTACGCTGGCCGGCAAGCAGGTGGTGGTGTGCTGCGCCGGTATGGGCAAAGCCAACGCCGCCGCCACCACACAGGTGCTCATCACCAAGTTCGGGGCCGAGAAGATCATCTTCTCCGGCATTGCAGGCAACATGACCTCGAAGATCGGCATCGGTGATGTGGTCATCGGCAAGACCGTGCTGTATCACGACGCCCAGCTGGACATGATCTGCCAGAACCCTCCCTTCCTGAAGGAGTACACCGGCGACCCGGCCCTTATTGCCGCCGCCGAGAAAGCCTGCGCCGACGCAGGCGTCAAGGCTCTGGCAGGCAAGATCGCCACCGGCGATATGTTCGTGGGCGACAGCGCCACCAAAGCCGCCATCGAGGCCAAATGCGCCCCCGACTGCGTGGAGATGGAGGGCGCGGCCGTGAGTCAGATCGCCGCCAAGAACGATGTGCCTTGCGTCATCCTCCGCGCCATGAGCGATAACGCCGACGAAGACGGCCATGAGGTGCTGGTGGTCAAGAAGTTCAGCATCGGCGAGTATGTCGCTACCGCGACCAAAATCGTCGCCGCAATGGTCGAGTCTCTGTAACAGACAGCAACAGAAGCCGGTCACAAGACCGGCTTCTGTCTGTTTACAGGTACTGCTCCAGCTTCAGCCTGTTATCCTCCTCAAAATCCTGCAGCTTCTGCATCAGCCTCTTCGACCCCGGCGCGGCGTCGGGGTAGTCCTTCTGGGATTTGATGCAGTCCACCACGCCCATGCCGCTGCCCTGGGTGAGCATCTCGGCGAGGTTGCGGGTGGATTTGTCGGTGATGGTCTTCATGCCGATGCTCACCTTGGTGTTGAGCTTCGCCATGGCACTCTGGCCCTGGGCCGAGCCGCCGCAGGCATCGATGGCGGCGTGGGCCTCCTGATTGAGCTGGCGGTAGATATTGCGCTGGCGCAGAAGCTCCGCCTTGAACTGCTCATCCTCCGCCATCGGCACGAGCTGGTCGAGGGTGTTCTTCCCCATCTCGGTGTTCTGCACGATGGCTTCCAGCATATTGGGGTTGTCGTTTTTCTGGTTTTCCATACAAAAATCCCCCTTTTGAGGGTAGTTTCTCTCAAAAGGGGACTCTTATGCATTATTCGCCGTCGTAGATGCGGTCGCCGCCTGCGGTCTGTGCAGCGGCCAGCCGCTTCTCGCACAGGTCATAGAGGGCATCCCAGTTCTTGCAGCGCACCTCGCGGGTGCCAGCCACGCCGATGGACTGGGTGAAGGGCACCCGGCGCATCAGGCCCACCGAGGCCACACACTCCTTGGGCATCTCGGCGTAGATGGCTTTCAGCTCCTCTTCCAGCTCGCGGCGGGTGCGGTCGGCGCAGCCGATGGCGAACAGGGTGTCGCTCAGGCGGCAGACCACCCGCTCAGCAGGCTGGTCAAAGTGCTTTTTCCACTGGTTTGCCACAAAGCAGACCAGCTGGCCCATGACGGCGTCGCTCTCCCGGGCGGAAAGCGCTGCTGCGTCGTCGATGGACACCAGCGCCAGCGCCGCGCAGCGGTGGCAGTCGGTCCACTCATCGAGTTTCGTGCAGAATTCCGTCTCGTAGTAGCGGCGGTTGAACACCCCCGTCACAAAGTCGTGGTTCATGTCGTCGCGGCACAGTTCCCGCTCCCGCGGGGTCATCCGGTCTTCGGGCAGGTCGCTGCCTGCCAGCGGCGCAGTCATCTGCAGCTGCCATACCTTGCCGTCTGCCACAACGCAGCGGCGCAGCACACAGTCCACCTGACCGCCGCGCAGCTCGTAGTCCACCATCAGACCATCGTCCTGCCAGCAGCGTGCGGCATCCTCGTCCACCTGCGTCAGGCTCACATCCTGAAACACAGGCTGCGAACTTTCGACGAATTGCCGCAGGTCCTGTTCCGTCCATTCCTTTTTCATGCGTTTCTCCCCATTTTATCACCGGGTCTTCCTTCCCGGTGCTCTGCCTTTTCACAGTCGAGCCTGTTTTCATGGCCAGCGTATCGCTGTGAAAATAAGTCTTATCCCTGACTGCGTCTCATTCGATTATACCACGACGGCGGGGCGCTTACCAGCAAAACGCACAATTTTCAAAAAGATTTTTTACATTCCCGTCAAATTGAGGTTTTTGCCTCTTTTTCGACCGGCTCCTTGGCGCGGCAGTAGACCTCGCACTCAGCCTGGATACGGCTGGCCAGAGGCTCTGCGTCGAAGCCCTCCGCGGCACGCCAGATCCAGTTGCCGCCCAGCTTGCCGGGGGTGTTCAGGTGGGCCTCTGCGCCCAGACCCAGCCAGTCGGGCATGGGGATGATGGCCCGGTCAGCCACAGAGCCGAGGGCCGCACGCAGCAGCGCGGTGCGGGCAGCATCCGTCCTGACGGCTGCCACTTCCTTGGCGGTGGGCTTGCAGGGGGTCAGGTGGAGGTAAGCGGCGACATTGGCCTTCTCCTTCCCGGTGGCGGCGTTCTCCCACCAGTCGGTAAGGGTGGTGTTGTCGTGGGTACCCGGGTAGACCACGCTGTTCTTGACGTGGTTGTGGGGCAGATACTCGTTGTCGCCGCCGCCGAAGGCGAACTGAAGGACCTTCATGCCCGGGAAAGTGCTGTCGGCCAGCAGCTTGCGGACGCTGGGGAACAGCTCGCCCAGATCTTCCGCGATGATGGGCAGCTTACCGAGGGCAGCTTCCAGTGCGCGGAACAGGTCCATCCGGGGGCCGATCTCCCACTTGCCGGTGCGGGCGGTGGGGCTGCCTGCCGGGATGGCCCAGTAAGTGTCAAAGCCGCGGAAGTGGTCGATGCGGAGCAGATCGTAGATGCCGAGGGCGTGGCGGACGCGCCGGATCCACCAGGCGTATCCCGTCTGTTTATGATACGGCCAGTTATACAGCGGATTGCCCCAGAGCTGGCCGTCTGCGGAGAAGTAATCCGGCGGACAGCCGGCCACGCGGGCAAAGCCTCCCTGCGCGTCCAGCTCGAAGAGCTCGCCGCCCACCCATGCATCCACCGAGTCGGCAGAGACGTAGATCGGGATGTCGCCCAGAATTTTCACGCTCTTGGCGTTGGCGTAGTCCTTGACCTTCTTCCACTGGGCGGCAAACTCGTACTGCAGGAACTTCCAGAAGCCGATCTCCTCTTCCTGCTCTGCTGCGAACTTTGCCAGCGCTCCGGCGTCCCGCAGACGGTACTCCCGGGGCCACTCGGCCCAGCTCTTCATCCCGTTGGCGGTCTTGAGGGCCATGTACATCGCGTAATCGTTCAGCCAGCTCTCATTCGTGAGGGTGAACGCATAGTAGTCGTCGGGGTAATAGTGGGCACAGCCGAAGCGTCCGGCGTATTTCTCCCGCCATGCGGCGTAAGGCGGTGCGCAGCACCTTATAGCGGCTGGTGTAGAGAGTGCCGTAGTCCACCGAAAGCGGGTCATCGCCCCACTTTTCCGCCTTGAGCTGGGCGGCGGTCAGCAGGCCGTCGGCCTTGAGAGCGTCGAGGTCGATGAAGTAGGGGTTGCCCGCAAAGGCAGAGCAGCTCTGGTAGGGGCTGTCGCCGTCGCCGGTGGGGCTGAGGGGCAGCAGCTGCCAGATGTGCTGGCCAGCAGCGGCCAGAAAATCCACGAACTTGAGCGCTTCGGCGCCAAAGCAGCCAATACCATAGGGGCCGGGCAGGCTGGACACCGGCATCAGGATTCCACTTTCACGCATGATGATACCTTCCTCGCTTTATATTCCGTTTGGGTTTATGCTGTTTCCTATCATAACATAAGCGAAGACTATTTTCCACAGGCAAAAAACGTGGTATACTTAGTTTTATAGTGGGATAATATCGTTTTTATTGCAGGAGGTATCGTGCCATGCAGCGCACGGAAAAATATTTCGAGAGCGACGCATTCCGCAAGACTGCCGCCGGGGTCATCCTGGCCGCAGAGGCGGACGCAAAAACGGGCGGCGGGCGCATCGCGCTGGACGGCACGGTGTTCTACCCCGAAGGGGGCGGTCAGCCCGCCGACAGAGGCACGCTGACCCTCGCCGACGGCACGGTGCTCCATGTCACTGACGTCCACGAGACGAACGGCATCATCTGGCACACGGTGGATGCCCTGCCCGAGACCGCACAGCCCGGTGCCGCCGTCACCGGCACCATCGACTGGGAGTGGCGCTTCGACAAGATGCAGCAGCACACCGGCGAGCACATCCTCTCCGGCATCCTGCACCAGATGTTCGGGGCGGAGAACGTGGGCTTCCATATCGGCTCCGACGCCGTGCGGATGGACACCAGCGTCCCCATCTCCGCCGAGGGCCTGCGGGAGGCAGAACTTGCCGCCAACCGCATCATCTGGGAGAATGTGCCGGTGCTCATCACCTACCCCACCCCCGAAGAGCTGGCGGCGCTGACCTACCGCAGCAAAAAAGAGATCGCCGGGCAGGTGCGCATTGTGACCATCCCGGGCGCGGACGTCTGCGCCTGCTGCGGCACCCACACCGCCACCACCGGTCAGGTGGGCCAGATCAAGATCCTGGCCTCCGAGAACTACAAGGGCGGCGTCCGGCTCAGCGTGGTCTGCGGCGGGCGGGCCTTGCGGGAGGCGCAGGCCATGCGGAGCCGTCAGGCCGACATCGGCGCCCTCCTCTCGGCCAAGGCCGACCAGACCGCCGTGGCGGTCCACCGGGTGTACGACGAGTACACGGCCCTGAAATTCGCCCATTTTGGCCTCTGCAGTCAGCTGTTCGACACCATGGCCGCACAGCTCGGCCCCGACGAGACCGCCATCCGGATCGTTCCCGGCCTCGACCCGGACGGCCTGCACCGTCTGGCTGCGCGGCTGAGCGAGGCCACCACCGGCCTGTGCGCCGCTCTGACCCCCCACGAGAAGGGCACCGGCTACTGCATCGCGCAGGCCGGCGGCGACGTCCGCGCCCTGACCAAAGCCCTCAACGCCGCCCTGAACGGACGCGGCGGCGGCAAAGCCCGGTATCTGCCAGGGCAGCTGCGCCGCCACACCGGAGCAGGTAGGAGGAATTTTTGAAGAAAAATCTGTAAGTACAAACTTTTCACGTCACAAGGAGAATACTATCTTATGAGAATGCGTTTCAAGCCCTACGCCCACGACGAACTGATGGCCGCTGATTTCCACGTCCACGAGCCCCTTTATCTGGGGCGGCAAGTGGCACAGCCAGTATGCCCGCCCGGAGCAGCCTTTCGTGCTGGAGCTGGGCTGCGGCAAGGGCGGCTTCATCTCCCAGCTGGCCTCTGCCCACCCCGAGAATAACTATCTGGGCATCGACATCACCGACAAGGTGCTCATCCTCGCCAAGCGGAAGATCGAAGCGGCCTACGCCGCCGCAGGCCGCCCCATCGACAACGTGAAGATCATGAGCACCGACATCGAGCGCATCAAGGGCGTCATCACCCCGGAGGACACCGTCAGCCGCATCTACATCAACTTCTGCAACCCATGGAGCAAGAACGCCTCCTCCAACAAGCACCGCCTCACCTACCCCCGTCAGCTCATCCAGTACCGCGATTTCCTCAAGGACGGCGGCGACATCTACTTCAAGACCGACGACGATGACCTGTTCCGCGACAGCCTGACCTACTTCCCCGCTTCCGGCTACGACATCATCTGGCAGACTTACGACCTCCACGAGAACGAGCCGGAGTGGAACATCCGCACCGAGCATGGGGATGTTCACCGAGATGGGCATTAAAATCAAGGCCCTCATCGCCCGCAAGAAGGCCGGCGACGACTCCGTGACCTGGGTGGAGCCGAAGGTGCTCAAGAAGCTGGCCGCACAGGCAGAGGCCGAAGCTTCGGCCAAGGCCGCCGGGGAAAGCCAATGTCTGACCCCTGTGAAGCCTGCCTGAACAACCAACAGGACGAGTACGGCAGCTATTACTGCGCCGTGCGCAGCGCACTGGACGAGGACGAAATGGCCCGCTATCTCTCCCATACCACTTCGGCCTGCCCTTACTTTGAGCCGGGCGATGAATATAAGATCGTCCGCAAACAGAACTGACTGGAGGTGTCCCCTTGTCGTTTTTTCTCAATACGACAGTCTGCGGTTTCTCGCTTTATCATATCCTTGCGTTTTTCCTCATCTACTCCTGTCTGGGCTGGTGCGTCGAGGTGGTGTATGCCGCCGCCACCACCGGCCAGCTGGTGAACCGGGGCTTCCTGAACGGCCCGGTCTGCCCTATCTACGGCTTCGGCATGATCCTGGTGCTCTTCTTCCTCACACCGCTGGAAGACGACCTGTTGCTGCTGTATCTCGGCGGCGTCATCCTGCCCAGTGCCTTGGAGCTGGTGGGCGGATGGGCGCTGTATAAGCTCTACCGCACCCGGTGGTGGGACTACACCGACAAGCCCTTCAACATCGGCGGCTATGTCTGCCTTGAGTTCTCGCTGATGTGGGGCGTGGGTGCCATGGTGCTGGTCAAGGTCATCCATCCCACCCTTGCCGCGCTGGTGAACATCATTCCGCCGCTGGTGGGCTTTGTGCTGATGTGTCTGCTCTACGCGGTGTATGCCGCTGACGTGGTGGCAACCGCCATCGCCGCCTCCGACCTCGCCCGGGAGCTGGACGCTCTCGAGAAGGTGGCCGACAGTATGCATGCTGTCAGCGACGCCATGACCGAGATCCTTGGCACCACCGCGCTGGACATGGACCAGAAGATGGACGAGAGCCGCCTGCAGCTCAAGCTGGCCGCCGCCGAGGCCCGGGACAGCTACGACAAGCTGTCGCCCCGTGAGGCCGCTTCCACCATGCGCACCCGCGCCGACGAGGCCATGGAGGCCGCACGCCGCGCCTCCCAGACTGCCCGCCTCAACGCCGCCGAAGCGGCCAAGGCCGTCAAGCTGGCCGCGCAGGGCAAGGCCGAGCAGACCACCGCATTCCTGCAGCTGGAACAGCTCAAGGAAGAAGAGCTGGCAGCCCGTGCGCAGGTCATGCAGGCCCGCACCCGCCGCGGCACCCATCTGCTGGGCAAGGGCCGTATGCTCCGCGCCTACCCCAAGCTGAAGCACGGTCAGAACAACCGCTCCCTCAGCAGCCTGCTCGAGCAGCTCGAGGACGAATATCCCGACTCCTTCAACGGATTCGGCATCCAGTAAAGATAAAAATACGGCTGGGACAGCGTCCCAGCCGTATTTTTTATGCAGATTAAGCCCAGAGATTTTCCGGGTAAAGGCCGTCGGCCGTCTTTTTTTGCGATGGCTTCCACCACCACGGGTTTATCCTCGCGGTAGGTGACGCCGTACCACTGGTCGGTGCTGCGCAGCACCTTGACGGCGGCGGCTTTCTTTTCGCCGATAAGCTCGCTGACCACCAGCGGCAGGAAATACTCGCACTTGAGCGGTTTCTTTTCCAGATTCTCGTCCAGCCAGCGGGCGAAGCGCCGGTCAGCCTCCTTCACGAAGCTCTCGCTGAAGCCCCAGAGGTTCATGCTCACGGGCGTCTCGCCGGGCAGGTCCGTCCAGCTCTCGCCGCCGTCCTCGGTGTAGTGGATGCCGCCCTCATAGGTCTCGACGCGGGTGCGCTCGGTGACGCTGTGGAGGGTGCTGTCCTCGTTGAGGGCGCAGACGCCGCGGGCGACGCTGCCGTTCTCGGAAACGGTGTTCTTGAGCAGGTAGCTCACCATGCAGTAGTCGTAGACCTCGCCGTCGGTGTGAGTGGAGAGATAGTCGTAGATGACCTTGAACGCCTCAGGGGCCGTAGTAGTCGTCGGCATTGATGACGGCGAAGGGGCCGTGGATGTAGGGCTTTGCGGCCAGCACCGCGTGGCAGGTTCCCCAGGGCTTTACGCGGCCCTCGGGGATGGTGTAGCCCTCGGGCAGCTCATCCAGCTGCTGGAAGGCGTACTTCACGTCCATCGCCTTGGAGACCCGCTCGCCGATGGCGGCTTTGAAGGCGTCCTCGATCTCGTGCTTGATGACAAAGACGACCGTCTCGAAAGCCTGCGCGGCGGGCGGCGTACAGGGAATAGTCCACGATGACCTGACCGCAGGGACCCACCGGGTCGATCTGCTTCATACCGCCATAGCGGCTGCCCATACCGGCAGCCATGACCACCAGGACCGGTTTGTTCATGTTTTATCTCCTCCTTGAAAAGGGTGTTTTTCTTTTTACGGTTTTATTATACTCCAAATCCCGCCGGGCAACAAGACGGAGCTGTTTTTTTTGAATCGGCAAGTTTTTATTGCATATATTGGCAAGCAAATATTGCCTTTTGCTTCCAGACAGGGTATAATAACTTCATCCGACACAAAAACGACCGGCCAGCCGCTTTTGCAGGCCGAAGCTAAGAAGCCGTTTTCACAAGCATTGCACCCCGCTTATGAAAGCAGCTTCTGGAAAGTGAGTTTTCCATGAACGAAACTGTGACCAAGCGTTTCCTGCTCTACTTCCGCCTGATGATGGTGGTGTGGATCCTGATCGCCAACGCCTTTTTCCACGCCATCGAGTTTGAATACAGCTGGCTCGTCTTTTTTGAGCAACATCATGCTCTTTACGATGGAGGGCGACATCAAAGACCGCTTTGTCAGCGTGGAGCTGGGCGGCCTCGTGGGCATGGTGCTCACGGTGCTGGCGATGCTGGCCATCGGTGCGCTGACGCCTGTTCTGGGCGGGACGCTGGGCCTGCTGCTGCCGCTGGGCGTGGTGCTCTTCATCCTCATCATCCTGCACCCCTACGCCCCCAAGGTGCTGAACAATGTGGGCTTTGCCTACCTGACCGTCGCCTGCATCGACAGCGCAGCTTTTGCAGCGAATCTGCCTCTCTTCTTCGGGGTGTACATCGTCGGCTCTCTGGTCTTCAACGGCGGCTGCGTACTGCTCATGAAGCCGGCCCGTTATCTGGCCGCCCGGAGCATCAAGAACGACGTCAAGGCTGACGCCTGAATCTGAGCTTCTCGCCTTTTCTTCTTTTTTTCTCACAGCGCCCCGGCAGTAAAGATGCCGGGGCGCTGCACTTTTATGTGGATTCTGCCGTTTTTCCGTGCTACAATGGGGTAAACTGAACGAAAGGAAGTTTCCCTCCATGTATGCTGCATCTCCTGCACGCTACTCCACTCTGCCCTACCACCGCTGCGGCAAGAGCGGCCTGCTGCTGCCCGCCGTCTCGCTGGGCCTGTGGCACAACTTCGGCGATACCGCGAACTTCGAGAACATGCGCCTGCTCTGCCGCACGGCGTTCGACAACGGCATCACCCACTTCGACCTCGCCAACAACTACGGCCCCGAGCCGGGCAGCGCCGAGAAGAACCTGGGCCGCATCCTGAAGGAAGATCTTGCCCCCGGGCGATGAGCTCATCATCAGCACCAAGGCAGGGTATACCATGTGGGATGGCCCCTATGGTGACTGGGGCAGCCGCAAGTATCTGCTGGCCAGCCTGGACCAGAGCCTGCAGCGGCTGGGGCTCGACTATGTGGACATCTACTACCACCACCGCATGGATCCCGACACCCCGCTGGAAGAGACCATGGGTGCTCTGGCGCAGGCGGTGCGCAGCGGCAAGGCGCTTTATGCCGGCCTGTCCAACTACAACGGTGAGACGCTGGAAAAAGCCTGCGCCATCCTCGACGAGCTCCACGTCCCCTTCGTCATCAACCAGAACCGCTACTCCATCTTTGACCGCACCATCGAGCAGAACGGCCTGAAAGAGACTGCTGTCCGGCTGAACAAGGGCATCATTGCCTTCAGCCCGCTGGCGCAGGGCCTGCTGACCAACCGCTACCTCAACGGCATCCCGGAGGACAGCCGCATCCGCACCGATGGCCGCTTTTTGAAAGAGAGTGTCATCACCGAAGAAAAGCTGGCACAGATCCGCACCCTGAACGAAATCGCCGCCGCCCGCGGCCAGACGCTGGCCGAGATGGCGCTGGCCTGGATCCTGAAGGACGGGATGGTCACCAGCGTCCTCATCGGCGCGTCCAAGCCCCAGCAGATCCTCGACAACATCGCTGCCCTGAACAACACCACCTTCACCGCTGACGAGCTGGAAGCCATCGATAAGGCTTCCGGATTTTACAAGGAGTAATTTATGTCCAAAACTGTATGGATAACCGGAGCTTCTTCCGGCATTGGCCGGGAGTTTGCCCGCCGGTATGCCCGCCTCGGCTTCCGGCTCATCCTCACCGCCCGCCGCACCGACCGACTCGAAGCTCTGGCCGCAGAGCTCACCGCGAAGCACAGCACCTTCTGCCGCATCCTGCCTGCCGACCTCGAACAGGAAAGCGAATGCGCCCGTCTCTGCGAGGCGCTGGCGGACGAGCGCATCGATCTTTTCATCAACAACGCCGGCTTCGGCGTCTGCGGCAGCTTTCTTGAGACCAGCAGCGAGAAAGAGCTCTCCATGGCGAAGGTCAATGTGCTGGCCATGCACCAGCTATTCAAGTTCGCCGTGAAAAAGATGGAGGCTCAGGGTTTCGGCACTGTGCTCAACGTGGCGTCTCCGCCGGGCTGCTGCCGGGCGGACCCTATATGGCGGGCTACTACGCCACCAAAGCGTATGTTGTCAGCCTGACCCGGGGCGTGGCCGAAGAACTGCGGGAGCAGCACAGCCCGGTCTACGTCTGCGCCCTCTGCCCCGGCCCGGTGGACACGGAGTTCAACGAGCGGGCCGATGTGGTGTTCGCACTGCGGGGCATCAGCCCGGAACTCTGCGTCGAGGAGGCCATGCGGGGGATGCTCCGCCGCAAGACCATCATCGTCCCGTCGGCTCTCATGCGGGCGGCGACGACGGCCCAGCGGTTCATGCCGATGGCGATCTTAATGCCCATCATGGCCCACCAGCAGAAGAAAAAAAACTGGGCTGAGAGGCCATTGTGTGCAACAAGCAGCAATCTCAGCCTTTGCAGCGTTCGCCTTTTTATGACGATTTCACGAAAACGCAGCAAAACGAGTAAAAATTTGCAGTAATTGTGCCAAGAAAACACCTTGACAGTCGGAATAAAGAATGCTACTCTAGTATACAAGAGGGTGCAGGGCCGGACAGTCCAAATTGCTGCTTCCCGTGGCGGCAGTTAGACTACAGGTATCGTCCGGCAGCGCAGCGCCCCGCAAAGCAAAATTCTGATTGGAGGACTTAATTATGGCACAGTGTACTCCCAAATCCTTTGACCTGACCGGCAAGGTCGCGCTCATCACCGGCGCATCTTACGGCATCGGCATGGCGATCGCAAAGGCAATGGCCGCAAACGGCGCTACCATCGTCTTCAACGACATCAAGCAGGAGCTTGTCGATAAGGGCTCGCCGCTTATGAAGAAGCCGGCATCAAGGCCCACGGCTATGTCTGCGACGTCACCGATGAGGACGCCGTGAACGCCATGGTCAAGCAAATCACCGAGGAAGTCGGCCATATCAACATTCTGGTCAACAACGCCGGCATCATCAAGCGCATCCCCATGACCGAGATGACCGCTGCACAGTTCCGCCAGGTCATCGATGTTGACCTGAACGCGCCGTTCATCGTCGCCAAGGCTGTCATCCCCGACATGATCGCTCAGGGCGGCGGCAAGATCATCAACATCTGTTCCATGATGTCCGAACTGGGTCGTGAAACCGTATCGGCCTACGCTGCAGCCAAGGGCGGCCTGAAGATGCTGACCAAGAACATCGCCTCCGAGTACGGCGAGTACAACATCCAGTGCAACGGCATCGGACCCGGCTACATCGCTACCCCGCAGACCGCACCTCTGCGCGAGCGTCAGCCCGACGGCAGCCGTCATCCTTTCGACAGCTTCATCGTCGCCAAGACCCCCGCAGGCCGCTGGGGCGAGGCTGAGGATCTGGGCGGACCCGCTGTCTTCCTGGCTTCTGCCGCTTCCGACTTCGTCAACGGCCTCATCCTGTACGTTGACGGCGGCATCCTGGCTTACATCGGCAAGCAGCCGCAGTAAGTTTTTCCATATCCGGCATTTTTTGCGCCGTGTCCGCTGCCTTCCGGGTGCCGGGCACGGCGCTCTTTTGTTTCCCATATCGACTTTTTTCCCGGAATCTGCTACACTGGTCATAATAATAAAAACAGGAGGACTTTCCCATGAAGATCGCACTTATCAACGAGAACAGTCAGGCCGCAAAGAACGGCATCATCGAGGCCGCTCTGAAGAAGGTCGTAGAGCCGATGGACCACGAGGTGGTCAACTACGGCATGTACGCTGCCGATGACGCCGCACAGCTGACCTATGTGCAGTGCGGCATCCTCGCCGCCATCCTGCTCAACAGCGGCGCTGCCGACTACGTCATCACCGGCTGCGGCACCGGCGAGGGCGCCATGCTGGCCCTGAACAGCTTTCCCGGCGTCATCTGCGGCCATGTGGAGGACCCCGTGGACGCCTATACTTTCGCCCACGTCAACGACGGCAATGCCGTGGCCATGCCTTTCGCTAAGGGCTTCGGCTGGGGCGGTGAGCTGAACCTCGAGTACTGCTTTGAGAAGCTGTTCGGCTTCGGCCACGGTCAGGGCTACCCCAAGGAGCGGGTGGAGCCCGAGCAGCGCAACAAGAAGATCCTCGATGGCGTCCGCGCCGCCACCTTCAAGCCCCTCATCGAGTGCCTCAAGAGCATCGATCAGGATCTGCTGAAGGGTGCCATCGCCGGTGAGAAGTTCCGCGAGCTGTTCTTTGCCTCCTGCAAGGACGAGGAGCTGGCCGCCTATGTCAAGAGCCTGCTGGTCTGAGCGGTGACGTGAGATGACTGCCCTGTATCACCTGAACGAGAACATCGCCCATCTGCTGGAGGGCTTTCTGGAATCCGCCGTCCCCCTCATCGCAGGACTGGCGGAGGTCATCGGCCTGTTCATCATCGTGACGAGCCTTGTCAAGGCCACCTACCACTATGTGCGGACGACCTTTTTCCACGACCGGTACGACTTCCACCACGAGATGAGCACCGGCCTGACGACGGCGCTGGAGTTCCTCATGTCAGCAGAGATCGCCAAGACCTTCCTTCTGCAGAACCTCGAGTCGGTCATCCCGCTGGCGGCGACTTTCGCGCTGCGCGCTCTGATGAGTCTGCTGCTCCATGTCGAAATGCGGGCAGACCACACGGGGAAAAATGATGCCTGCCAAAGTTTTCTTTGCCCAATCTTTTCCGGTTTGTGCAGAACGTCAAAAATAGCATCCAGCTCTTGACACTTTGACCAAACCGCCTTATACTCTTGCCATCGAAAGCAAAGGCGCTGACGGATGAAAGATCCGCCAGCGCCTTTTGTGTTTCCGGGGAAGTGTATCCCCCTGCGGCCAAGGGAGAAATAGAGGGCTTCCTTTTCCGGATTTTCCGCGCTGCTGCGCAGCATAGAGGGTGCAGCAGCCGGGTGTGTACGCGCCGCCGGGCTGGCACCCGGCAGCCAGATCATTGGGGAGGTATCTGCGTCATGTTTAGCTCCGTCAACACCTGCTGGACGCTCGTGGGAGCGTTCCTCGTCTACTTCATGCAGGCCGGCTTCGCACTCTGCGAGGCAGGCTTCACCCGCGCCAAGAACACCGGCAATATCCTCATGAAAAACATGATGGATTTTTGTATCGGCACGCCCTGCTACTGGCTCATCGGCTTCGGCCTGATGTTCGGCGGCACCGGCGCTCTCATCGGCGGGTTCGACCCCTTCATTCAGGGTGATTATTCTCATCTGGGCCTCGACATCCCGCTGTGGGTGTACATCGTGTTCCAGACCGTGTTCTGCGCCACGGCAGCCACCATCGTGTCCGGCTCCATGGCCGAGCGCACCAACTTCAAAGCCTACTGCATCTACTCCGCAGCCATCTCGCTGGTGGTCTACCCCATCTGCGGCCACTGGATGTGGGGCGGCGGCTGGCTCCAGAGCATGGGCTTCCACGACTTTGCCGGTTCTGCAGCAGTCCACAACGTCGGCGGCGTCATCGCCATGCTGGGCGCGGCCCTGCTGGGTCCCCGCATCGGCAAGTACGACAAGGACGGCAAGCCCCACGCCATCCCCGGCCACAACCTGACCGCCGGTGCCCTGGGCGTGTTCATCCTCTGGTTCTGCTGGTTCGGCTTCAACGGCGGCTCTTCCCTGAGCCTTTCCACCGACGAGACCATGACCCTGACCGGCCTGGTCTGCTTCAACACCAACCTTGCGGCAGCAGTTTCTACCTGCGTGACCATGCTCTTTACCTGGAAGCGCTACGGCAAGCCCGACGTCTCCATGACGCTCAACGGCTCTCTGGCTGGTCTGGTGGCCATCACCGCAGGCTGCGACACCGTTTCGCCCTTTGGTGCTTTCATCATCGGCTTCGTCGCCGGCATCCTCGTGGTGCTGAGCGTCGAGTTCTTCGATAACATTGCGAAGATCGATGACCCCGTGGGCGCTGTCTCCGTCCACTTTGCAAACGGCGTCTGGGGACCATTGCCGTGGGTCTCTTCTCCGACGGCGGAAACGGTGTCGGTAAGGGCCTGCTCTACGGCGGCGGTCTGAGCCAGCTGGGCATCCAGCTGCTGGGCCTCATCGTGGTCGATGCCTATGTTCTGGCCGTCATGTTCGTCATCTTCAAGCTCATCGACAAGACCATCGGTCTCCGCGTTCCCGCTGAGGTGGAGATCGACGGTCTGGACATCCACGAGCACGGTCTGGCTTCCGCTTACGCCGGTTTCGCCATCTCCGATGCAAACTCTGCCGCCATGGTCCCCAACGAGAACACCGACCTCGGCGAGGACGACGCTTCCAAAGCTTCTGCAAAGCAGATGGACGCCGCTGTGCCTGTGGTGCGTGAGCCTGCTGTCATCCACGACGGCATCTACGACACCGGGATGCACAAAGTGTCCATCATTGCAAAGCTTTCCAAGTTCGACCAGCTCAAGAGCGCCCTCAACGACTTGGGCGTCACCGGCATGACGGTCACCCAGGTCATGGGCTGCGGCATCCAGAAAGGCACCACTGAAAAATACCGTGGTGTGCCTGTGGACAGCACCCTCCTGCCGAAGATCAAGGTCGAGGTCATCGTCTCCAAGATCTCGGTCGATTCCGTGGTGGAGGCCGCCAAGAAGGCACTTTACACCGGCCACATCGGCGACGGCAAGATCTTCGTCTACAACGTGACCCGCGTGGTCAAGATCCGCACCGGCGAAGAGGACTTTGCCGCCCTGCAGGACGTCGAGTAAGCGTCCCCCCTGATTTCATCGCCATCCCGCCGAGACGGCGTGGATATATTGTTCTCCTTTTTCCTTTTTTCTGATAATTCCAAACACAGCTCAAAGCCCCGCTCCTTCGCACAAGGGAGCGGGGCTTTGGCGTTTCTTGACAGCGCCCGTCCGTCGTGTTATCTTTGTGGGCAGGATATAAAAAACACAGGAGTGTTATCATGAAAGAATTTTTGAAAAAGGAGCTTTATTCCTTTCGGGCCGTCGCGGCCATCCTGGCCCGCTGGCTACTGCTGGCCGTCCCCACCGGCCTCGTCTGCGGTGCCGTCGGCACAGCGTTCCACCTGGCCGTGGAGCATGTCACCGAGTGGCGGGCCGAGCACATCTGGCTGCTCTGGCTGCTGCCGGTGGCAGGTCTTGCCATTGTGGTGCTTTATAAGGTGACGGGCTGCGAGGGGATGGGGACGAACAACGTCATCCGCGCCGTCCACAGCGGCGAGAGCGTCAGCCCGCTGCTGGTACCGGCCATCTTCTTCGGCACGGTGCTCACCCACCTCTGCGGCGGCTCGGCCGGACGCGAGGGCGCGGCTTTGCAGATGGGCGGCAGCATCGGCTACAACATTGCAAAGCTCTTCCGCTTCTCCGACCACGACCGCCGCACGGCCACGGCCTGCGGCATGGCTGCGTTCTTCTCGGCACTGTTCGGCACGCCGCTGTCGGCGACTCTCTTCGGCATCATGGTGGAGGACGTGGGCCTCGCGTTCTCGGTGGCCTTTGTTCCCGGCTTCGCCGCTGCCCTCATCGCCTATGGCGTCTCACTGGCCTGCGGCATCTCTCCTACCCATTTTGAGCTGACCGCGCCGGCGCTTTCCATTGATTCTACTCTGCTGGTGGCTGTGCTGGGTGTTGCCTGTGCGCTGGTGGCCCGGATATTCTGCTGGCTGCTCCACACCCATGGAGCACGAAATGCCCCGCCGCCTGCCAAACCCCTGGGTGCGTGCCGTCGTGGGCGGTGCTGCCGTGGTGGCCCTCTCCTACCTGATGGGCGTAGGCCGCTACAACGGCGCGGGCATGGGCGTCATCACTGCCGCCGTGGAGCAGGGGCAGGCCCTGCCGTGGGACTTTATCTGCAAGATACTGCTGACGGCCCTGACCCTCTCGGCGGGCTTCAAGGGCGGCGAGGTAGTCCCCAGCTTCTACATCGGTGCCACCTTCGGCTGTGCGGTCGGCCCGCTGCTGGGCCTGCCCGCCGGGTTCTCCGCCGCCGTGGGCCTCGTCTCGGTGTTCTGCGGCGCGACGAACACCCTCATCCCCTCCATCCTGCTGGCCTATGAGCTGTTCGGCGGCGTGGGGCTGGAGCTGATCGCGCTGGGCTGCGGCGTCTGTTATATGCTCTCCGGCACCCACGGCCTCTACAGCAGCCAGCTCTTTGTGACGGAGAAGCTGCTGTCGGAGTATACGGAGAGCTGGGGAAGCGGCTGAAAAAATAAAAAAGGAACGGCAGCGCGTCGCTCCGTTCCTTGACAAATCCGATATTTCTGGTTATACTACAAATAGAAAAGGCGCTGGCCCGCAAACGGCTGGTCCCTCACCATATAAGTCAAGAAAAAATGACCGGTCTAGTTGGGGAACTCAGAGGCGGTCATTTTTCTTGTCTTTATCGTCGCTGTGAGATACAGTCCAAGTGATTTGAAACGTCACATAAATTGCACCGCCAAGAAGCGAGAGCAACGCGGTAAATTCCAAAATACTCATGGTCTTATCCCCCCTTTCCGCCCTTGAGCGTGCGGGGAGCACACGAATCTGCAAGAAAATCGCCTTGCCCGGCACTCAGGTGCCGGTAAGGGAAAGCCGCCTGCGTTTGTGGTCAGCGCCTTGCCGCCAGAGGCGGCATCTATACGATACCATATTTCGCCTAAAAGTACAAGAATTGTCCAGTCTAAATTTCTGCAGGCCAGCCCTTGATTTTTTCCGCTTCCCGTGCTACAATCATCTGTAGTTTCATCCTGTGATGCGCATGTGCGCAGGTTTTCTGCCGCCGGTGCGTCAAAATCAAATGTCCCAAAACGATGATGCGGACAAACCGAAGTCCCGCGCTCCATGCCGCAGAGAGGGCTGCCCCGCAAGGGTGCTGCAAGCAGCCTGCCATGTGCCGGACTTCTACCACCGCAGAGTGCAGAGGCGAACCTCTGCCGGGTGCGCCCGTTACAGCACAGCGAGTGGCGTGCAGCAGCACGCAATTCGGGTGGAACCGTGGAACGCAGTTGGATCTTCAAAGGCGCTTCATCCCGTAGCAAATGCGGGGTGAAGCGTCTTTTTTTGTTATACCAAACGCATTTTTCATGTCAAGAAGGAGTAACACCATGAAGATCATCTATAAGGACGGTCATGTGGACGAGTGCCCGCAGGACCAGGAACTGCACGTTATCCGTCACACCGCAGCCCACGTCATGGCTCAGGCCATCAAGCGCCTCTACCCGGAGGCTGACTTCGCCTTCGGCCCCGCCACCGAGAACGGCTTCTACTACGACGTTGACCTCGGCGACACCAAGCTGACCGACGAAGACCTGGCCAACATCGAGAAGGAGATGCACAAGATCACCAAAGAGAATCTGGCCATCAAGCCCTTCATCCTGCCCCGCGCAGAGGCCGTCAAGCTGATGGAAGAGCGCCACGAGAACTATAAGGTCGAGCACATGGCTGACCTGGCCGACGAGACCGAGTTCAGCTTCTTCCAGCAGGGTGAGTACGTCGATATGTGCATCGGACCTCACCTGACCTACACCAAGGCTCTGAAGGCTTTCAAGATCACCCAGCAGTCCGGCGCATACTGGAAGAACGACAAAGAGAACAAGATGCTGACCCGTATCAACGGCGTGGCTTTCCACAATCAGGAGGAGCTGGACGCATGGGAGAAGGAGCAGCAGGAGGCCCGTGAGCGCGACCACCGCAAGATCGGCAAGGAGATGGGCCTGTTCATGACCGATGACCTGGTTGGTCGCGGTCTGCCCATGTTCCTGCCCGCAGGCTACACTGTCTGGCAGGAGCTGGAGAACTATATCAAGGAGAAGGAGCGCGCCCGCGGCTATCTGCACGTTATGACTCCCTGCATCGGCACCGTGAGTCTGTACAAGACTTCCGGCCACTGGGATCACTACCGCGAGAATATGTTCCCCGCTATGGAGATGGAGGGCGAGAGCTACGTCCTGCGCCCGATGAACTGCCCCCATCACATGATGATCTACGCAAACCGTCCCCACTCCTACCGCGACCTGCCCATGCGCATCGGCGAGATCGCACACGACTTCCGCTATGAGTCCTCCGGCACCCTGAAGGGCATCGAGCGCGGCCGTCACTTCTGCCAGAACGACGCTCACCTGTTCTGCACTCCGGAGCAGATCAAGAGCGAAGTCGCTGATGTCTGCAACCTCATCTTCGAGACCTACAAGGACTTCAACATCACCGACTACCGCTGCGTTCTGTCCCTGCGTGACCCCGCCGACAAGAAGAAGTATCACGACGACGACGCGATGTGGAACCACGCCGAGAACGCTCTGCGCGAAGTCCTGACTGAGCTGGGCATCCACTTCACCGAGGAGATCGGCGAGGCTGCTTTCTATGGCCCGAAGCTGGACGTCAACGTTAAGCCCGCTGTCGGTGCAGAGTACACCCTGTCCACCTGCCAGCTGGACTTCTGCCTGCCCGCAAAGTTCCACCTGACCTACGTGGACAAGGACGGCACCGAGAAGACCCCCGTTGTGCTGCACCGTGCAATCCTGGGTTCTCTCGACCGCTTCATGGCCTACCTCATCGAGGAGACCAAGGGCAAGTTCCCCACCTGGCTGGCTCCTGTTCAGGTCAAGGTTCTGCCCGTCTCCGAGAAGACTCTCGAGTATTCCGAGGCCATCACCGAGAAGCTGGTGGAGGCCGGTATCCGTGTGGCTCTGGACGACGACAACCAGAAGATCGGCTACAAGATCCGCGCTGCACAGCAGGTGGACCGTGTGCCTTATATGCTGGTTCTGGGTGCAAAGGAAGCCGAGGCCGGCAACCTCTCCGTCCGTGACCGCAAGGGCGAGACCACCACGATGGAAGTGGATGAATTCATCGCAAAGGTCACTTCTGAGATCAAGAACCGCAGCCTGTAAGCTGTAACGTAAGATACAAAAAATCCCCTCCGCCGTCTGGCAGAGGGGATTTTTATTTACGCCTTGTTATTTCAGCAGATTATCATCCGCAAAGTAATCAATTTTCATGGACTTGCGCACTTCGGCGAGGGTGGCGGCGGCGGTCTTTTCGGCCACGGCGCTGCCTTCCTTCAGAATCTCCACGACCTCGGGCAGGCGCTGCTCCCACTCCTTGCGGCGGTTGCGGATGGGCTCCAGCTCGGCCTGCATGACGGCGTTCAGGAACTTCTTGATCTTCACGTCGCCCAGACCGCCGCGCTGATAGTGTGCCTTCAGCTCGTCGAGGTTCTGGTACTCGGGCAGGAATTCCGCAAAGTGCTCCGGGCGGCTGAATGCATCCAGATAGACGAAGACGGGGTTTCCCTCCACCTTGCCGGGGTCCTGCACGCGCAGGTGGTTCGGGTCGGTGTACATGGACATGATCTTCTTCTTAATGTCCTCGGGCTCGTCGGAGAGATAGATGCAGTTGCCGAGGCTCTTGCTCATCTTGGCCTTGCCGTCGGTGCCGGGCAGGCGCAGGCAGGCGCTGTTCTGGGGCAGAACGATCTCCGGCTCCACCAGAGTCTCACCGTAGACGGCGTTGAACTTATGGACGATCTCGCAGCACTGCTCGATCATGGGGCGCTGGTCCTCACCTGCGGGGACGGTAGTGGCCTTGAAGGCGGTGATGTCCGCAGCCTGGCTGATGGGGTAAGTGAAGAAGCCCACCGGGATGCTGGACTCGAAGTTCTTCTGCTGGATCTCGGCCTTGACGGTCGGGTTGCGCTGCAGGCGGGAAACGGTGACGAGGTTCATATAATAGAAGCTCAGCTCGGTGAGCTGGGGCACCATCGACTGGATGAAGATGTGTGCCTTGGCGGGGTCGATGCCCACGGCCAGATAGTCCAGAGCGACCTGCAGGACGTTCTGGCGCACCTTCTCCGGGTTGTCGGCGTTGTCGGTGAGGGCCTGTGCGTCAGCGATCATGATAAAGATCTCGTCGAACTTGCCGGAGTTCTGCAGCCGGACACGCTCCTTCAGAGAGCCGACATAGTGGCCGACATGGAGACGGCCCGTTGGGCGGTCGCCCGTCAGAATGATCTGTTTCATAGTTTTCTCCTTTTTCATCAGGCGCATTTTTCCTCAACCTCTCCGTCACAGCTGACGCTGTGCCGCCTCCCCTGATAGGGGAGGCTCTGGCGAAAAGGGTAAGTTTTCGGTTTTGCCAAGGGCTCTCCTATCCGGAGAGCTGGACGCCGCAGGCGGCCTGAGCAGTTCGTTTTTTATAAGTATATCCCCCGCCGCATTTTCTGTCAACAAAAGCCGCGCCGGAACAGGAAAAAGGAAAAAGCGATGGAAAACTTTCCATCGCTTTACTGGCGCCTCTTGCCTGACTCGAACAGGCGACACCCTGATTAACAGTCAGGTGCTCTAACCGACTGAGCTAAAGAGGCATCTATATAAAACGGCGCAGAGCCGTTTTATTACTAAAATGGTGACCCGTACCGGAATCGAACCGATGTTAAATGCGTGAGAGGCCTCTGTCTTAACCGCTTGACCAACGGGCCATACTACCATTGCATCGGGTGTTGTTCCCGACTCGATTATTCTAGCACAGCGTACCCGCTTTGTCAACAGGTATTTTCAATTTTTCGGCAAAAATTTCTTAAAGATCAGAACAGATGCCGCACGCCGCCCCTGACAGCCCCCAGAAGAACACTCAGATAGAGGCCCATGACGCTCTCCACCTCGCCCAGCTCCATGCTCTGGCGCTGGGGCAGGCCGGCCAGCGTACCGCGGTAGAGGCAGCGCAGCTCGGGCAGCTCGGCGTAGTCGTTGGGGCGCATGAGGGTGCTGTGCCGGGGCAGGTCCAGCGCACTGCTCTTCTGGAGCACCTCGCTGACGAACTGGGAGCAGAAATAATGGGCGGCGCTGCCAGCGGATATGCATCCAGCAGAGCAGCAGACCCAGCGAATTGAAGCGGTAGAGCTCCCCGTGGTGCATCATGTGCTGGGTGCGGCGCTTTGCGCGGGTATAGGCCTCATCCGTCACTTCCAGCGCGTACAGGGCGCAGGGAATGTTCTCCCGCAGGAGGAACACGCCCTTGTTCAGGTACTCCTGGCTGGGACCTGCGGGAAACATGGTGTAGCCATTCTTACGGGTGGAGCTGTACAGGGCGCTCAGATCCTCGTCGAACGCCAGGGAGATGTGGGTGTACTGCGCACCGGTCAGGCTGTACACGAGGTTCGAGAGCAGGGTGCCGGAGCGGGTAAGAAATATGTAAAGCGTCTTCATCGTCGTTGTTTCTCCATGCTGGCGGCTCATGGCCGCGGGTCAAACTGATTCAGTATATCATAAGTTGTGCGTTTTTTCCAGATAAATCGCAAAATATCCACAAATATTTTGTGTCTCTACTTATAATACGTTTTTCGCGGCCCAAAATTGCAGCCTCTTCTCTCCTGTTTTCCGCCCCTTGTATCCCAAATCGATAAAATTTTATCAAAGATTCGTTTTTGGCATAAAATCTTTAATTTGTGCAGGCAAACGGGCCAAGATTTTTTACGAAACTGTCTCAAATACCCCAGATTCTTAATAAGATTTGTTGCTTTTACCCGAAGAAAACCGCTCCGCCGGTTGATTTCGGCCCCAATTTATGTATAATGGTATACAGGAGAATACGCATCTGTATTTCTTTTCGTCGTCCTTTTGCGGTGTCCTTTTGGCTGAGGACAGCTTACCGCTGGTGTCTGGGCGATGACCTGAACGAAAGAAGAGGTATAAGTATCATGGCAAAGTTGGATCTGAGCAAGTATGGTATCACCGGCACGACCGAGATCGTGTACAATCCCTCTTACGAGCAGCTGTTCGAGGAGGAGACCAAGCCCGAGCTGGAAGGCTACGAGAAGGGTCAGGTCAGCGAGCTGGGCGCTGTCAACGTCATGACCGGTATCTACACCGGCCGCTCCCCCAAGGATAAGTTCATCGTCATGGACGAGAACTCCAAGGACACCGTGTGGTGGACCAGCGACGAGTACAAGAACGACAACCACCCCGCTTCTCAGGAAGCTTGGGAGGCCGTGAAGGAGATCGCCAAGAAGGAGCTTTCCAACAAGCGCCTGTACGTGGTCGATGCTTTCTGCGGTGCCAACAAGGACACCCGCATGGCCGTCCGCTTCATCATGGAAGTGGCCTGGCAGGCACATTTCGTCACCAACATGTTCATCAAGCCCACCGCTGAGGAGCTGGCAAACTTTGAGCCCGATTTCGTGGTCTACAATGCCTCCAAGGCCAAGGTGGAGAACTACAAGGAGCTGGGCCTGAACTCTGAGACCGCTGTCCTGTTCAACATCACCAGCAAGGAGCAGGTCATCGTCAACACCTGGTACGGCGGCGAGATGAAGAAGGGCATGTTCTCCATGATGAACTACTACCTGCCCCTCAAGGGCATTGCTTCCATGCACTGCTCTGCCAACACCGATATGGAGGGCAAGAACACTGCCATCTTCTTCGGTCTGTCCGGCACCGGCAAGACCACCCTGTCCACCGACCCGAAGCGTCTGCTCATCGGCGATGACGAGCACGGCTGGGATGACAACGGCATCTTCAACTTCGAGGGCGGCTGCTACGCCAAGGTCATCAACCTGGACAAGGAGTCTGAGCCCGACATCTACAACGCCATCAAGCGCAACGCTCTGCTGGAGAACGTCACTCTGGACGCTGAGGGCCACATCGATTTCGCCGACAAGAGCGTGACCGAGAACACCCGCGTCTCCTACCCCATCAACCACATCCAGAACATCGTCCGCCCCATCTCTTCTGCACCCGCAGCCAAGAATGTCATCTTCCTGTCTGCTGATGCCCGCAAAGCTGGCCGGCACCGAGCGCGGCATCACCGAGCCCACCCCCCCACCTTCTCCGCCTGCTTCGGTCAGGCCTTCCTGGAACTGCACCCCACCAAGTACGCTGAGGAGCTGGTCAAGAAGATGCAGAAGAGCGGCGCGAAGGTTTATCTGGTCAACACCGGCTGGAACGGTACCGGCAAGCGCATCTCCATCAAGGATACCCGCGGCATCATCGACGCCATCCTGAATGGTGCCATCAACGAATGCTCCCACCAAGAAGATCCCCTACTTCGATTTCGAGGGTCCCCACTGCTCTGCCCGGTTGACCCCGCTTCCCACCCCCGCGACACCTGAATGCCGGTGGGAAGAGAATACCGGGCATCCTCAAGAACTTCCCCGAGGGCAACGACACCAACGACTGGTCTTCCGGCATCACTGGATGACAGCTCATGCTCTTCGCGCTCTTTACAGCGGCGGTATCCTTTTTCGCGCCGCTGAAAAACTTCCAGCTCAAGTGGCTCATCGATTCCAAAGGCAAACAGGAGGCGCTGGGCTATATGGGTTTTCGAACGGCTGAGCCGCCGCTCCTTTACAAAACTCGCCTGCGGTGCCGTGGAGCAGGTACGGGGACAGGTCATGGAGCGGGTGCTGCGCCGCCCGGTGTCCCAATATCAGCGGGAGGGCGACGCAGCCTATCTCTCCCTGCTAACTACCGACCTGCGCACTCTCTACGACGACTATTATATGTCCCTCTTCAACATCGCGTTCTGGGGCGGCATCATGCTCTGTGCGCTGGGGATGTATCTTTACATCAGCCCGGTGATGCTGGCGGCCATCCTGCTTGTGACCGTGCCGCCGCTGGTCCTTCCCCGCGAAGATAAATGAGCAGCTCAAAGCCTCCCGAGACGCCTTTTTCGCTCCAGATGGCGGGCTACACCCCGCAGCCCAAAGGAGCTTCTGGGCGGGTTCGAGGTCATCCGGGGCTTTCTGCGAGAGGACGCCTATGCCGCCCGCCACCGGGATGCTGCCCGGCAGGCCCGCGACAGCGAACAGGCCTACCAGCAGAGCCTCAACGCCATGGTGGTCAACACCTCTCTCATCAGCAACCTCATCTTCCCCATCGTCATGCTGGTGGGCCTTTTTCTCGCTTTCGACGGGCGGCTGACGATGGGCACCGTCTCCACCGCCGCCAGCATGGCGAACTTCGTCATCACGCCCTGTAATCAGATCGCCCAGTGCTGGGCCAAGGTCAAATCCTCGAAGGGCATTCGTCAGCGGCTGGAAGCAGCCATGTCCGGCCCGGAAGAAACGCCCAAAGGTCAGCCCATCGGTAAACTCGAGCACATCGAGTGCAAGGACACCGGCTTTAATTATCCGGGTGCTGCCGCGCCGGTGCTGCGCGGCGTCCGGCTGACGGTTTCCGGGCAGGAAAAAGCCGTCCTCGTAGGCGAAAGCGGCTGCGGCAAGTCTACACTGGCAAAGCTGCTGTTCCAGTACTACCCAGACTATACCGGCAGCATCCTCTTCAACGGCCAGCAGCTGCGGGACATCGACCGTCAGAGCCTCTACCAGCGGGTGGGCTACATTGCCCAGACAACCTATCTCTTCAATGACACCCTCCGCAGCAACATCTGCCTCGGCGCGGACTTCCCCGAGGCTCAGCTTTCCCACGCCATGGGACGGCGGGCCTCACCGACTGGGTGAGCACCCTGCCCGACGGCCTCGACACCCTCATCAGCGAGAACGGCAAGAATCTCTCGGGTGGGCAGCGCCAGCGCATCGGCATCGCACGGCTGGCGCTTCGCCGGTACGACCTCATCATCGCCGACGAGATCACCGCCAGCCTCGACCCCGACACCAGCGGACAGATCATGGAAAATCTGCTTGCTCTCCCCTGCATGGTGGTGGCCATCACCCACGACGTCTCGGGGGCGTTCATGAAGCAGTTTGACAAGGTATACCGGGTGGAACACGGAAGCGTCACACAAGCATAAAAAGAGAGCCTGTGCCGGGTTTCAGCACAGGCCCTCCTCTTGTTTTTACCGGTTATTTTGCCGCGTCGAACTCGGCCAGAATATCTTCCGTGGGAGCCGGGGTCACAAGGCTGACCACCACGCAGACAGCCAGCGAGACGAGGAAGGCGGGCAGCAGCTCATAGATGCCAAAGACGCCGCCCAGCGGGCTGACGAGGTACTTCCAGACGAAGACCATCAGGCCGCCGGAGAGCATACCGGCCAGCGCGCCCTGCCAGTTGCAGCGCTTCCAGAACAGAGCGCAGAGGACGACCGCGCCGAAGGCGCCGCCGAATCCGGCCCACGCGAAGCTGACGATGCCGAAGACGCTGGAGTCCGGGTCGCGGGCCAGCACCACGCCCACCACGCTGACGCAGACGATGGTCAGGCGGGCGGCGAAGAGGCTCTGCTTCTCGCTCAGCTTGAGGTGGGCGAACTCCTGCAGGATGTTCTGGGACACGCTGGACGCAGCGGCCAGCATCTGGCTGTCCGCCGTGGACATGGTGGCCGCGAGGATGCCTGCAAGGATGAGTCCGGCCAGAATGACTGCCGCCAGCACGCCGTGCTGGCTGATGAGACTGGCAATGCGCACGATGAGGGTCTCGCTGGAAGAGCCGCTGAGGAATTCCAGCGCACCGGCCTTGGTCATGCCGAGGCCCACCATGCCGATGAGGATGGATGCTGCCATGGAGATGACCACCCACCCCGTGGCGATGCGGCGGCTCACCTTCAGCTTGTTTTCGTCCTCAATGGCCATAAAGCGCAGCAGAATATGGGGCATTCCAAAGTAGCCCAGGCCCCAGGCCAGCGTGGAGACGATATCCAGCAGGCTGTAGGACGTCGGCCCCGCCGGTCACGGCGTCATGGCTGGCGGCCATGGTCAGGTAGCCGGAAAGGCTCTGGGCGTTCTCCATCACAGCGCCCCAGCCTCCGGCCACGACGATGCCATAGCCCAGAACCGCCACAAGGGCCAGCGACATGACCACCGACTGGATGAGGTCGGTGGTGGTCACGGCCCGGAAGCCGCCCAGAATGGTGTACCCCACGATGACCAGTGCGGACACGATCATCGCGATCATGTAGTCCACCCCGAACGAGGCTGTGGAACAGCTTGCCGCAGGCCGCAAAGCCCGAAGCTGTGTAGGGCACGAAAAAGACGATGATGATGACCGCGCCCAGAGCGTTCAGCAGGTTGCGCTGGTCATGGAAGCGGAAGCGACAAGAACTGCGGCACGGTGATGGCGTCGAGGTTGGCCGAGTAGCGGCGCAGACGCCGGGCCACGATGAGCCAGTTGAGCCATGTGCCCAGCGCAAGGCCGATGGCGGTCCAGCCCGGCGAGGCGATGCCGCTCAGGTAGGCCAGACCCGGCAGGCCCATCAGAAGCCAGCTGGACATATCACTGGCCTCGGCGCTCATAGCCGTGACCAGCGGGCCCATCTTCCGCCCGCCGAGGTAGAAGTCGGCGCTGTCGTTGTTGGTCTTGCTGTAGGCGAAGCCCACCAGCAGCATGGCCGCAAGATAGACGATGATGGTGACGATGATACAGATCTCACTCATATACATTCCCCCTTTGGTGCTTTTTTCCCTATGATAAAAGCATGGCACGATTTTACCACAGTAAAGCACAAAAGTGCAACCCCCTGAAACAGATTCTTCCCCCTATGACCGAAAAAAAATCCTTTCCAGCGTCCAAAATCGCTCAATATGCCAACAGGCCGTCCCCCTTCAGGGGACGGCCTGTTGGTTTGATGAAGAAAATGATGAAAATAAAGAAGATGACAGATTTATTTTGCGGCCTCGCCCTCGGGGAAGATGACCTTGTTGACGAAGAAGAAGATGACCATGGAGATGCCGCCGTTCAGGACGGTGGTGCCGATGTTGTAGATCCAGTCGGGCACCAGCAGACCGGCCACCGCCACCCAGATGCAGTTGATGGAGTTGACGATGCAGGTGATGAGACAGAAGGCCAGCACGTACCAGCCGATCTGCTTTGCCAGATTGCCCTTGCTGCGGAACACGAGGCTGCGCTGGATGGGGAAATTGATGCACTCGCCGAGGATCATGGCGACCATGTAGGCGCAGAAGTAGGGCAGGCCGCCGTGGGCCGCATCGTAGCCGAGGATGTTCCACTTGAAGGTTTCCCCGAAGAGGGTGATGTCGATGCCCGGCCAGCCAAAGTCCACCACCGGCAGACCGGCAAAAGCTTTGGGCAGAAATTGCAGCAGCAGGTACTTGAACACGGTGATGAGGTTGGACACGATAACGAACAGTCCGCCCTCCCGCACCCATTTGGCCGCAGCCGGATGCTTTTGCGGCAAAGGTATTCCAGAAATTCACGGTCGTTCCTCCTTTCAGCCCTTTTTGAGCCGCTTTTCCAGCTGGGCGTTCAGGATGAGCGTTCTTGATAAACTTCGTAGATGACCCGGACGATGCCCACCAGCCAGAAGCCCTTTCAGCTCCCAGACGAGGCCGTCCACCATCCCCATGCTGACCATACCGTTGGTCATCTTGGCCAGCGCACGGAGGGGCATATTGTACTGGAAGACGGTGTTCAGGTCGGGCTTGCCTTTTGCAAAGCTGGCGTCGAGACGGCAGCGCAGCACCTTCTGGGCCAGCCAGCCCAGCGGGCTGCGGCCGTGGCTCAGCTCGCCCAGGGTGATGTTCCGGTCGATGCGGACCCCGTCCTCCGGGATGGGATGGCCCAGCAGGGCCTCGAACTCGGCGTCGGTCACATAGGTGATCTGACCGGAGACGTAGTGGGTCAGGCTCAGGCCCGCGTAGGGGTCGGGGGCATTGGTGCCCTTGACGGTGATGTCTGCCGTCAGGCGGATGTCCACGCTGGACGCGCCCACCCGGAGCTGGTAGCTGCCGCCCTCGGTCTCCCATGCGTTCGTTTTCACGTTCCAGTAGCGGAAGGCCTTGTCGTCCAGCGGAATGGCCACGGTCTTGCACTCGCCGGGGGCGAGGAAGGACCTTTGCAAAGCCCTTCAGCTCCTGCTCCGGGGCGGAAGACCTTCGCATCCGGCTTTGCAACGTAGAGCTGGACGATCTCAGCACCGGCGGCGGCTGCCGGGGTTGGTGACGGTAAGGGTCACGCCCGTTTCGTCGGCCTTCAGGCCGCTGTATTCAAAGGTGGTGTAGCTCAGGCCGTAGCCGAAGGGGAAGGCAGGCGGCACACCGGCGGTCTGATAGTAGCGGTAGCCCACATACAGGCCCTCGCGGTACTCCACGTTCCGGCCCTCGCCGCCGAAGTTTGCCTTGGCGGGGGTGTCGTCGTGAGGCCATTGCCCACGGCTGGGACAGCTTGCCGCAGGGGCAGAGCTTCCCGGTGAGGATGTCCGCTGCCGCACCGGCACCCGCCTGTCCGCCCAGCGCGCCGTAGACCAGCGCCTTGCACCGGCCCACCCACGGGGTCTCCACCGGCGCACCGGCGCTCAGCAGGACGACGACATTCGGGTTGACGGCGGCCACTGCGTCCAGAAGCTGCTGCTGGTTCTCGGCCAGCGCCATATCGGCGCGGTCAAGCCCTCGCTCTCCCGCAGCTCATCGAGGCCGAGGCAGAGCAGGACGGTGTCGGCCTTCTTTGCGAGGGAGACGGCCTCCTCCTGCTTTTTGGGGTCTGCGGCTCCCTGACGGTCGAAACCGGAGGCGTAGCCCACGAAGGAGATGCCGCTGTCGTCGGCTTTGATGCAGTCCAGCAGAGCATCTACCTGAAGGGCATTGACGGCGCTGGAGCCTGCCCCCTGATACCGGGGCGTCCGGGCAAAGTCGCCGATGACAGCGATCTTCTCCCCTGCCTTCAGGGGCAGCAGGCTGCCCTCGTTCTTCAGCAGCACGACGCTCTCGGCGGCGGCGCGGCGGGCCAGTACGTGGTGGACAGCCGCGTCAAAGGTACGGGGGGCTTTCTCCACTGCCGCGTGGGTGGAGAGCACCAGCTCCAGCAGCTCGTCGAGGCGGGCGTCGAGTCGGCCTCGGTAACTTTGCCGTTCTTCACGGCCTTCATCAGCTCCCGGATGGAGTCGCCGCCGGGGCAGGGCATCTCCAGCGTGGAGCCGTTCTTCACACCCAGGGCGTGGTCGTTGGAACCGCCCCAGTCGGTGACCACCGCCCCATCGAAGCCCCAGTCCTTCCGCAGGATATCCAGTAAGAGATGGGGGTTCTCGTTGGCGTAGGTGCCGTTGATGAGGTTGTAGGAGGACATGATGCTCTTGGGATGAGCCTCCTTGACGACGATCTCAAAGCCGGTGAGGTAGATCTCCCGCAGGGTGCGCTCGTCCAGCACGCTGTTGCTGGCCATGCGGCGCAGCTCCTGGTTGTTGGCGGCGAAATGCTTGGGACAGGCCGCGATGCCTTTTTTCTGGATGCCCCGCACATAGGCCGCAGCCATTCTTGCCCGCAAGGATGGGGTCCTCCGAAAAATACTCGAAGTCCCGGCCGCAGAGGGGGCTGCGCTGGATGTTCAGGCCGGGGCCGAGGAGGACAGCCACCTCCTGTGCAGCGGCCTCCTCTCCCATCGCCTCGCCCACGGCTTCGCCCAGCTTCTCATCCCAGCTGCACGCAGTGGCGGAAGAGGTCGGGAAACAGGTTGCCGGAACGCTGGGGTTGAGGCCCAGATGGTCGGCCGCCCCCGCCTGCTTGCGGACGCCGTTGGGGCCGTCGGACAGGGTGATGGACGGGATGCCCTTTGCCGGGCAGGGCACGGGTGGTGAAGACCGTCTCGCCCGAGAGCAGGGCGCATTTCTGTTCTAGATTCAGTTTCCGGATGATGTCAGTGTGCTTCATCGCATTTTCCTCATTTATCCCTGAGCGGGGCAAAGGCCCGCTGTTCGTTGCAGCGGGCCTTTGCCATCGGTTTTGTTCAGGTGCTGCACGGAGAGTGCTTACGTCTTAGACTTCTTCCTCTTCTTCCTTGCGCTTCTTGTAGTTCTTGATGGCGGTGTACTCCAGACCCACGATGAGCAGTGCTGCGACGACGTCTGCACCGATCAGGACGATCTTCCACTTTGCCATACCGGGGTTCAGGTTCTCCTCATCGTAAGCGCGGCTGTTGACCACGTGTAGAGGATGTTCTTGGCGGCGGTGCGCATGGCCTGCTTGCTGCTGTTGGTCAGGACGGTCACTGTGTTGTAATCGTTGCCGGTGGTGCAGAGCATCAGGTCACAGCCGTTGCGCACAGCCTGATCGGCGGTCATGTAGCCGTAGACGCCGAAGTAGTCGGTCTCGACGAAGCCGAGGAAGCCCCACTCGCCGCGCAGGACGTTCTGCAGCAGCTCAGAGCAGCCGCCAGCCCAGCGATTGCCGATGTAGTTGAAGGAAGACATGACGGCGTGGCAGTCGGCATCCTTGACCGACATTTCGAAGGGCTTGAGGTAGATCTCACGGATGGCCTGCTCGTTGGACCAGGTGGCCGCCATGCAGTTGCGGTTGCCCTCCTGATCGTTCGGGGCAAAGTGCTTCATGTAAGCGTAGACGCCGTGCTCCTGTGCGCCTGCGATGGCACTTGCGGCCATTTCGCCGGACAGGACGCCGTCCTCAGAATAGTACTCAAAGTTGCGGTCTGCAAAGGCGGTGCGGTGGATGTTCATAGCCGGGCCGTACCAGCCGGAGGTGTTCATCTCATTGGCCATCTTGCCGATGCTGTCACCGAAGTCATGGGCCAGATCCTTGCTCCAGGTCATGCCGATGAGGGTAGCAGCCGGGAAGCCGACCGAGCCGACGCCGGTGAAGTTGTTGTTGATGGAGGCGGGGCCATCACAGTCGTTGGTGCGCACCTTGCCGATGCTGTCCACGGCTGCGGTCTGGTAGCCGCCGAAGCCGATGGTCTGCTGCAGGTCGTCGATGCTCATCTCATCCAGCAGGTCATCCCACTTGGAATCATTGTAGTCCACGCCGCGCAGGTCAGCCAGCTTGAGGCCGTTCTTTGCGCCGGTGGTGATGTCCTCTGCGTTGGGGTCATCGTCCTTCTCGTAGTTGACTCAGTGTAGGTGTGTGCGTTGTCGAAGACAGCCTTGACCTCATCGCTCATGTTGTAATCAGCAGGAGCGGCAGTGGCCTCAGCATAGTTTGCAAAACCGTCCGCACGGGACAGATAGGTGATCTCGCCCTCTGCGAAATCGAACTGATTGGTCGCTGCAACAGCGTCGCTCTCGCGCTTGTTGGACTCGTTGTAAACGATGTCGGAAGCAACAGTGTAGGTCTTGGAATCCAGAACATTGTGGGAGTCAGAGTTGGTGCTGATGATGTAATCGCCAGCCTCCAGCACATAGCAGCCGTTGTTCTTGTAATCGTAGGAAGCCAGATCCTCGACCGGGATGGTGAAGTCGATGGTCTCGCTCTCGCCGGGGGCCAAGCTCGCTGGTCTTGGCGAAGTCCAGCAGGTTTGCGGAAGCCTTCTCAATGCCGCCGTTGGTATACGGAGGATCGCTGTAGATCTCGACAACATCCTTGCCGGCAACAGAGCCGGTGTTGGTGACGGTGACGGAGAACTTCAGGCTGCTGCCATCGTTGGTGATGTCGCTCATCTTCTGGGTGAAGGTGGTGTAGCTCAGGCCGTAGCCGAAGGGATAGACCACTTCCTTGTCGTAGTCGATGAGGCCCTCATCGGCGGCAGTCTCATAGAACTTGTAGCCGACGTAGATGCCCTCAACGTAGTTGACGAAGGATGCAGTAGCCTCTGCGGGGTCGAAGAAGCTGGCATTCGGAATCCAACTCGGAAGCGTTGGTGTACTTGAAGTCGCCGAAGTTGTTCCACCACGGAGAGGCGGTCAGGTCGGTGACATAGGTATCTGCGGTGCGGCCGGAGGGGTTGACCTCACCGGCGACCACGCGGCCAAAGCCCTCAAAGCCGGACTGGCCGGTGCCGGGGCAGAGCAGAACGCCCTTGATCTGGGGGTAATCCTTGACCCAGCCCATCTCGAATGCGTTTGCGCCGTTGTAGACGACGATGACGTTGTCGAAGTTGGAAGTGACCAGATCGATCAGCTCTTCCTCGCGGTTGGACAGCTGCAGGAAGTGGTCGCCTGCATCCCAGTCGTTGCCCTCGTTCAGGCTGTCGTCATAAGAGCCGTTGTAATAGCCAGCGCCGCGCTGAGAGCCGCGGTAGTCTGCCACACGGCGGACCCAGCTGCCGTCCACGACAGCAGACATATCGGTGGGAAGGTCTGCGCCCTCGCCGCCGACGCGGGTGATGACCACCATGGCGGTGTCAGAGTATTCCTTGGCATTTGCCATCATCTCGTCGGTGTACAGGCTGACATTCGGCTCGGGCAGGGTCCAGTCCTGCTGTGCCATGCCGACGCTGGGACGGGTAGCGCAGTAGTCGGTGTAGAACTTGCTCAGCTCGTCGTTGGTCTCGATGCCCGCATCGTGCAGGCCGGTGAGCAGGTCGGTGACAGGGTAAGCGTCGTTCAGAGCGCCGGAACCGGTGCCGCCGTAGCAGGGGCTGGTGGAGGCCCAGCCAAAGACGTTCAGCTTGGAGCCGGAGGCCACAGGCAGGATATTGTCGTCGTTCTGTGCCAGAACGATGCCCTCCTGAGTGATCTCGTTCACCAGCTCGGTGGCCTCTGCGGAAGTCTCCTCACTGATGGAACCTTCGCCGGAGACCAGGTCCAGCATGGTGGACATGGGGCCGGTGCAGATGAGGTTGACGACAATCGCCAGCGCCAGCAGAATGGCGACACCAGACTGCGCACGGACCATCTTCTTTTTTTTTGGGCATCTTCCGCACCGCGAACATCACGAGGAGCGCGAGTACGAGGACGACGCCGAATGCAATCAGATAGTTCTGAATGTTCGAAACTACCTGCATTACATCATCCATATTGATGGACAACATAATTTTCCCCTCCTTATTCTGAATCCATATTTCGGCAGCACAGCCCGCGGACTGTCGGCATCCACGGTTATAAATGGATTCAATGAAAATTTACAAACATTTTCACAACCTGTCATTTTGGAGGCATATTTTGCAGAAGTTTCAATTTGGTTTCAAATTTTATTGTGGGGCCTCGGCCTCATACCGGCGGATGCCGCTTTCCATCCGGGCCAGGGCCGCGTCCTGCTTGGCGCGGTCCCGCTGGGCACGGATATCAGCGATCTGGACCTTCAACTCATGGTAGCGGCTGTTGATGAGCCGATGCCCTCTTTGCTCTGCCTGTACTGCTCATATTGGCGGTGGAGGACAGTGTCCATGGCGTAAAGCTCTTTGTGCAGCGCCTTCTCCCGCAGCTGGTCGTGCTGGATGGTCAGGATCAGCACGCCGCAGAAATCCACCAGTGTGCGGATGCAGAACATGTTCATGTCGCCGGGCTCTCCCCCAAGAAACAGAAGGTTGCTGACCACGAACACCGTGCCCGCCATGACAAATGCCGCCAGCGCAGCCTTGTTGCTGATGTCCAGATGACTTTTCGGGCAGCGGACGGGCTGGCTGCGCTCCAGCCAGAACATGCAGGCCGTAGACCGCGCCGTAGACCGCCGCCAGCAATACCAGCGCCAGCGGGTCGGCCCCCGCTGGTGCGGGAACAGCGCGCAGTGGAGCTGCCATTCTGCGCTGGCAGCAAACTCTGCCAGAACAAATCGCCCGGGCGCAGACATAGCCTGCTTCCAGCCAGCGAGATGGTGCCGGGTGCCCAGAGGTAAAGGTACTGCATCGCCACCGCCGCCAGCATACAGGGGATCCACAGGGCCAGCGGCACGATGCCGGTCTTGTGCAAAAATTCCCAGCACCAGCGCCCACGCCGCGCTGACCGCGGGGTGGCCGGTTCAGGCCGAACCTCCGCGGCAGCGGCAGGGCGTAGATGCCCCGCCAGACACTCGGCCAGCGCCGTGTACAGGCGGGGGATGTTCGGCAGCATGGTCATGCGCCCTCCTCCGATGTAATCGGTCAGTGCGGCCAGGAACGCCTTCGCTTCGGGCGGCTGACCTGCAGCTCGTAGGGGCCCACCTCCACGGTGTTCTGCTGCACGCCCGACACCTGCGCGAGATTCACAAGATAGCCGCTGTTACACCGCGCAAACAGACGGCCCGTCAACTTTTCCTCCACATGCCTTGAGGGTGCCCGGTGCCGAGAAAATCGCCGTCCTCGGTGTAGTAATGCACCCGGTGGCCTTCGCTTTCCAGATAATAGATGGGGCCTGTCCAGCCGCCGCAGGCCGCCCTCCACCGGGACCATGAGATAGTGGCTGGCGCGGCGGCCAAATTTTTCGGCCCTTTTTCAGCTGCTCGGAAAATGCAAAATACGGCACCGGCATAGCTGAAGAGCTGGTCCGTCTTGCCGGTGAGGGTGTTCCAGGTAGAGCTGACGATGCTGCCGTCGATGAGGCCGTAGAGCACATCGCTGGTGCTGGGCACCAGAATGTTCTTCACGTCCTGAAAGGTCTCCTCGTTGGTCTCACCGTGGTGGTGGTCGTTGTCGTCGTGGGGAGGCCTGCGGCCTCCTTTGCGGCGTCCTGCGCCTTCTCGCTGATCTTCTTGTCGATCTTCTTGGCGGCTTCGTCCGTCAGGCGGCGGACGGAATCCAGCGCGGCATACTCCCACAGGTCGCCGGTCACATCGTTGAGGATGACCCGGTCGATCTCACCGGCGGCGTTGGTGGTGTAGTAGCGGACGTCGTTCTCACTCAGCGTTACCCCCGATAGGCGGCTGGGGCGAACTGCCCCAGCCACACCCTCCGACGTCGTATCAAGGATCTGCACGTTGTCTGCAAACGGGGTGTCGCCCAGTGCGGTGCCGTCGGCGCGGATGGTGCCGCTGACCGGGCGGGGCGAGATGGACTTAACGCTCTCGCCGCCCTCGTCCACGCGGACCTCCACCAGCTTGCCCGCTGGGAAATTGAGCTTATTGTTTACGTTGACGGTGCGGGCCGTGCCGTCGGTGCACATGATGGAGACGGCTGCTGCACCTCGGCGCTGTTGGTCTCCACGAGGGTGCGGGATGAGGACTGCACCACGCCGTAAAAGACAGCGTCGGCCTCGTCCCCGGTGAGGACGGAGACTGCGGCGTCGTTCATACCAAGCAGCAGCGTGACCACCTGACCCACGCCGCCGCCGGACAGGGAGGACAGCTGGTAGGCCACAGAGGGCGAGGCGATGGTGTAGCTGACCCCGGCCACAGTCACAGAGGTCGGGGCGCTGGCCGAGGGCGAGACCGCCGTCACACGGCCTGCGGCACGCTTATTGTAGATCCACAGGGTGCGGGCGCTCTCGTTATAATAGTAGACATCATAGGGCGAGAGGGCCGCAGAGGTGGTGACTTCGTCGTTGCGGTAGATGGCCGCCGGGGCAAAGGGCAGGGCCGTGGCCGCATCGGCCACGAAGGGGCCTTTGACGTTGTCCAGCAGGACGGAGGAGATGTCCACCTGACCGTTGCTCACCGCAAAGCCCAGCGTGGAGGCGTAGACCTGACCGCTGCCGTTCATGGCCGTGAGGGCATTGTAGAAGAGCACGGTGCCCTGCTCGAGGGTCAGCACCTCGCCCTGACGGGCGCTGATGTCATTGCGCAGGCCCAGTGCGCTCGCCTTATTGAGCTGGGCCGAGGGGAAGGTGCCGCCGAGGCTCGCCACATCGTAGCCCAGCAGGCGGAGGGCCATGGTGCAGGCCTCCTCCAGCGTAACGGCAGCGGACTTTGTTGCTCCACACGTTCTGGATGGCCCTGCAGCTCAGCAACGCGCAGGCTGTCAGCCCGCGTTGGGAACGCGATGGTGACGATTGCAGGTCATCGAGCTGGCACGTCGCCGACAGGGTCTCTGCACCGGAAGCAGGCGAATGGTGCACCGTTCGCGTCTCAAAAGTGGTGTCCGGCATGACCTGTGCGGCCTGACCGGCGACAAAGCTCCTGGGCCTCTGCGGCAGGGAAATCCACGGCCAACAGCATCACGGAGGTATCGCGGATGGTGAAGCCACAGCCTGACCAGCCTGCACGGCGTCGCCTGCGGCGACTGCAAAAAGGAGCGACTTTCGCGATCTGGTGCGGACGTTCTGCATATCCGCAATGTCATCGTAATTGCGCTTTGTGCCTGCTCCACCACCGAGAGCTGTGCGCTCGCGAGGTTGTTTTCTTTCCATCCGAAATGTCGATGGTGTAAAGAATATCGTTCCCTTCTCGATGCTGTCGCCCAGCCCAAATCGGCGGTGAGCACCGTGCCAGTGATGAGGGACTTGACGGTAGGAATCGGCGGCGTTGATGGTGCCGTTGCGTCGTGACGTTCACGATATCGCGGCGTCCCCGCTTCTCTGCCGTGGCCAGGCAGGTCTGCCGACACTGCGGCTCCCTGCGCGGCACGATGACCGCCACCAGCACCGCTGCACGGCTGCGACGACCACCGATGCAGCGCGCTTTTGTGAATGTGATAAAGTGGAGCACCTTTATTTTCTCACCAGTATTCTCCCTGCGGAGAAGCGATACTGTGTCTTCTTGTTGAAACCTGGCATAGCCTGACCTTACTCCTGTGTTTTCATGAAAAGAAAAGTTTCTTCTGCCTGTTTTCATTCTGTTCTGCGCTTTCCCCAGCGTCCTCGGGCCAAACACCTGTCTGCGAGATACTGCCCGGTTAGCGGCGCAAACCGTTATAATGATGCTCACCTAACAAACGGACTACAAGAAATTTTTCCTGCTCAATCTGCAACTTTTTTGAAAATTTTTCCATCATCTCTG
>VOFC01006720.1_pt1 | contig 37170 bp, 51 predicted proteins | sample 5384161 | NCBI WGS metagenome assembly VOFC01 (sample SAMN12384722, study PRJNA508395) | human gut metagenome | isolation source: healthy gut B | host: Homo sapiens | reverse complement strand
TTCTAATATTTGGTGTTATAATTATTTTGTACATTTATTCAAAATTTACTCGAGAGTATACTTTTATATGAAAAAAGCCATATTTAGTTTTGTTTGTCATATGTTTCTCTTTTCTGTTTCTTGCAGGTTGTAACAGTACACAAACACCTCAATCTATTCAACTGCCAGTGAATACCTCTATTATTACCCGAATACGATGATATACAAATACTTGGTAACTTTGGCCATTGCAGAAAAGGATGACAAAAGCGCTATTTATAGTTATGATGGCATAACTTATCCAACTAATTGCCCCCTTAGGTACTTATGTTACCGAACCTAATTTTTCTAACTGTTCCACAGGAAATACATTATCTGTTTACACAGAAGAATATGATGATAATGGAAATATAATAAAAAAAATGGTCTTATTGATTTGCAAGGCAATATAGTTTGTCCTTTCGAAAGTGATAATTTTTTTTGAAATATATTGACCAATTTTATAGATTAAAAGATTACAAAAAGCAAGAAACTAGATTTTTATGATGATAATGGAACACTTATCGCAAAAAGCGCCTTCTAATGGTAGAGATAGTATGATTCTGGCTGAACACAATGGTCAATTTTTTTTCGCATATAACAATCTTCTTATGACTCTAGTGTTGCTTCAGCTAATATATACAATAAGGACAGTAATAAAATACTTTCATCCGACTATAAAAATATCATGATTTTTGGAGATTATATTTTATTAACAACACAAGATAACACATATGGAATCATTGATTGGGAAGGCAATATTATAATTCCTTTGATAATAATATATTAAGTAGAGCTTCCAATATCACAGACGATTAGCTTTCAATGGTTCACAGTGCAAGATAAAACTCCCTATACAGATTATCTGATGAATATAAATGGAGAAAAAATTTCTGGAGGGATGTAATTATGAATTTTTAACGATACTGCCAGATAAAAATGTTAGAGCAACAAAGGATCATAAAAAGGTGTAGTAACACTGGACAATGAGATTTTAATTGATTTTAATTACGATTATATTAATACATTTTTCATTTAACGATAAGTTATATCTATATTGTGAAACTCAAAACAACCTAAAACAATATAATAAAGATATTTCCATCTCTTTATACGATGAAAATTATCATCAAATTGCTAGTTTTGAACATCAAGATGACAGTAGCTTTAAAAAATTACCCACAATTTGGAATATATACCGTAAAAAATAATTCTGGAGATATGGGTGCATATGATTACAATGGAAATATTGTCGTACCTTTCAATTATCAATCTGTAAAAGCATTAAATGCCACACATTATGTTGTACAACAGCATAATCAATATTATTTATTTGATTCTCAATCTCAATCCGTTATTTCTCAACCATATGATTCTATAGTTTTTAACAAAGAACTAGTAATAGCTGAAAAAAACAAAAAACAATCTTTCTTTAATCATAACTGTGAACCAATCCAATTATCTTATAATTCGAATCAAGCCCTAAATATACAACTTGAGGATGATGAAACGTATTATCTTAGCAACAAAAATGGTTCAAACAGCATTGCTATACTAACTACCTCTGATTCCGGAAAAAGGGAGTTGCAGTTATTCCTTGCATCTAATAAAAAAAACTTAGGAGTTGTTATAAACATCCTAAGTTTTTTTTATATGCAAATGCTAAAAACAGCCATAATTGCTATAAGAATAATACCTCCTATTGTCATAGTCGTTGCCACTGAAGTCTCACTAAAAAAATGAACCTATCGCTTCTCTATCAATGATTTGACCACTGGAAAAACTTCTATACAATGCAGTTATATTTTCAAATATTTCCATTTCTTGCCCTTCTTGATCAGATGGAGGACGCTTTTGTTTTATGATTTGGGTGAGTTCCATAGATATTTCTACATTAGAACCATTAGCAAGTGAAATATCGTTCATATTAATAATGTAAGAAATAGCAATTTCTGAATAAGAATCAGTAGCAACAACATTTTTAACAGAAACAGCAAGATTTCCTGACGACATTTTCAAAGCTATGTCTCTAATTCCTTTCCATTCTCTAAAAATATAGAAGGAGTCATTTCTGCTCCTAACACTGGAAAAAGAACCCATATTTAAATCAACATCTAATCTGCCTTTTGTAACATTGTAAATAGCATTTGTATTAATAGGCATAAAGTTTAATGTCTCACTTACTATTAATTCGACATCAACTGTATCTGATGTAAGTAACCTTATAGTTTTTCAAACTCGATACTTCCAGATGGCAATTTATCTCTTTACCATTTCAAAAGCTGATAGTACTTGGCGCACTTTCCATTCACGTGCAGTTCTTTTGCATCAGCTTGAATCACAACTGCTTGACTACCCTGTGCTTTATATGCTCTGTCTACAGCTTCCTTTCTGTAATAGGTACGGGCTTTGCTGTCTCTTGGGTCATTAAAATAATAAAAATAATCATCATAACCAACCAATAATAAACAATGTTCCGGCGCAACCCATTGAATTTTTCTACCTGTCCAAGCAGTCCATGTTTTACTAATATACGGCGTTTTCATTTCCATAGTAGCCCATACAATGACCGGAAATATTATTATCGATATATTTTTTGAACAAAGTTCCGGTAAAGATAAGCCTGTAATATTTTCTGCTGTATAATAAGTATTGGCAAATATTTTATCCAGAGCAGTTTTAATTACCGGAGCATAACAACCATATCCATCCATTGTTCTGGGATTTCCACCAAAAAAGTAATATAAGGGTCAAAACTTACAGGGAGCAGTGGATTAAGTGGTTCAATTGGCAAATATTGGTCAATAAAAGTATCAACAGAAATATTTTTTTCCAGCATACTGCAGTGCCATAACCGTGGCCACACTTTCGCAGCCAGTTGGATAATTGGGCATCTGCGAAATAAATGGTGCGTCTATAATTTTTAGATTGACCTGATGGTGTTTGAGGAGTATCAGGAATATCCGTATTGTTTTCCTCAAAAATACGTACTTCAATGCCACTAATGTTTTTTCCATCAATACCTGCATAGTAAGCTTTTTCGTCCAGTAACCCATCTAAGTTATATTTCGCCTGTACACTTCTCATCCATTCCGGATTTGCATTACTTACCCATGGCAGCCATCTGCCTTCTACATAGGCGCGATACATTACTACAACACCAGTGACTAACTTCGTACCGTCATTTTTTATATGCATACAAACTTAGCAGCTGAATTGGTTTGCCGGCAGAACCTGCGTAATCGTTTTTCACGGCTTGTTACAAACGGATAATAAGTTCCTTGTCCTTGGTTATGTGTACGGTATGTAATATAATACGGTTTGCTTGCATCTGTCTGAATTTTCAAACCATCCAAACGACCGGGAATCACACTCTTATCAAAGTTGGTCCAATTGTTGTCTACCATATAACTTAAGGTCGGAGGGGCTTCTTGTCCAACCAATCCTTCAATCGGTGTATCATTGGTAGTACCTACAAATGCACGAATTTCAAGACCGCTGATGTTTTGTCCGTCAATACCTGCATAGTAAGAAGTATAATCAAGTGTACCGTCTAAATTGTATTGACTTTTTACACTGTCCATCCATTGTGGGTCAGCATTACTTACCCATGGCAACCAACGACCATTTACCAAAGCACGGTACATAATCACAACACCTGATGTTAGCTTGGTTCCATCACTTTTGTATGCGCGAATGCTCAGCAGCTGAATTGGCTTACCTGCAGAGCCTGCATAATCATTCTGCAAGCTGGTTACTTCAGGATAGAATCCACCTTGCCCCTGATTCCATGTTTGATATGTCAAATAGAAACCATGGGTAGAATCTGTTTGAATTTTCACACCATCTATATGGTCTGCTGTCACTGTTTTATCAAATGTATTCCAGTTTGATAAATTGTCGAACATATAGCTGGTTGCCAAACGAATTTCTGAGCCTGAAAAGTCACCTGAACCCGGATTGGAGGAACTATCTTCAAAAACATGAATTTCCAAACCGGAAATGTTTTGTCCATCCAATCCTGCATAATATCCGGTTGTATCCAATGTACCGTCCAAACTGAATTTATTTTTAACATTTTGCATCCATTGCGGATCAGCATTGCTTACCCACGGCAGCCATCTGCCACCGACAAATGCACGGTACATGACAATTACACCGGATGTTAACTTTGTGCCATCTTTACTAAAAAGCTCTAATACTTACTAATTGAATTGGTTTTCCGGCAGAGCCGCATAGTCATTTTCCAAGCTGCTGACGGCCGGATAAAACCACTTTGACCTTGGTTCCATGTTTGATAGGATAGATAATATGGTTTGCTGGGATTTGTTGTAATTTTCAAACCATCTATATGATCTGCAAGTACACCGGTACCCATATCCTCCCAACCACCATCTATCATATAACCGATACCGGGCGCGACCTCACCATCAATTAAACCACCTAAACTACCGCCGGTTTGAGAATTACATTCATAAACGCGAATATCCACACCATCAATATTTTGTCCGGGAAGTCCTGCGTCAGCTGAAGTTGTATCCAATGATCCGTCTAAGTGATGTTTATCAAATACACTTTGCATCCATTCCGGGTCGGCATTACTTACCCATGGCAGCCCATCTACCGCCAACATGTACACGATACATGACTACTACACCTGTAGTTAACTTCGTTCCATTATTATCAAATGCTTGAATTTGCAGTAGTTGCATGGGTTTTCCATTAGAGCCTGCATAATCATCTTGTGAGCTTGTGACATATGGATAAAAATCACCCTGACCTTGATTCCGTGTACGATAGGTAAGGTAGTATGGGCGTACTCTTGTCGCTTGGATTTTGATACCATCCATATTCGACATTGCTTGATTTGTAAAGATTGTCCAACTTCCACCGTTTAGATAAGACAATTGAAAAGCGTCGCTTAAAATTCCACCATTTGGAGTGCCTCCGGATATACCGCCGCCTCCCGGAATGGTTCCGCCGGAAGCGCCGTCATCATAAACACCGCCAACTACATTGGGAATACCACTGATAGCATTAATATCCAATGGTGTCATTGTTCCTGCAACACGGCAGCAATAATGACAATGACTGCCTGTAGAATAGCCGGTAGAACCCTCCAAACCGATGATATCCGTAATTTTAACAGTTTGGCCTACAGAAACATAAATCTGTGACATATGACCATAGTAATAATCTTGGTTACCTACTCGAATACAAACATACAAACCGAAGCCTTGAGAATGATTGGATGGGTTTTCCCAGCCGGCATGAATTACAGTTCCGTTTACTGTACTGTGTATCTGTTTGCTGTCCAGACCGACCAAATCCAATCCATCATGTTCGGAGGTAAAGGCCTGGGTAATTTGGAATCTTCCCATATAAGGACTGTTCATTTCTTCTTTCTCCTTTTTCATAATAATATAATATTCCAACTTTTGACGTCATAGTTGTAAGAAGGTGAATTTTCTATTAATTTACATCTTCTCTAAAAATTACTATATCATGTGAAATCCGTACAAAACGAACAACAGATGTGTTTCAGATAAACTATTGGAACGTAAATTTATTGGAAACAAAAATCAAACTGATATAAGAAAAATTAAGGGCTATCCGTACGGATAGCCCTAATTTTTATAGTAATGTAAATTTATTTTTTCAAATTTCAAAATTCCTTCATCTCGCATTTTACCCAATTCACGCGACATAGCACTTCGGTCTGTACAGAGATAATCCGCTAATTTGTTACGATCAAACGGAATCAAAAAACTTCTGCTTCCATTATTTTCTGCTTGTAATTCTAAATATGCCAACAATCGCTCACGGATAGAACGTTTTGCTAATATTTCCAATCTACGATTCAACCTCAAATTTTTAAATGCAATGATACGGAGCATATTCCCAATTAACCTGGTATGAAAACTGCAAGCTGATGAACAAGAAGTAATTACTCTATGATAATCAATCCACATAATATTACAATCAGTAATTGCCTCTACAGTGACCGGACAATGTTTGGTCTCGATACAAGCAAATGTTTCTCCAAACAAGTCGCATCCCTTCAATTCTGTTATAATCATTTGGTTTCCATCAACATCCTCACGAACAACATGAGCTTGACCACTTAATACAATTCCGACAGAAGAAACCGTATCTCCTGCCATGAGAGAATTTCACCCTTTTTATAAGAATGAATTCTGGCTCCCAGACATTTTAACATAACCAACATATCAGAATCTTCTATATTTTCAAATAGTGTAACCTTTTTTAATAATGGAATATATTTTTTGCATAAAATCATCTCCATGTTGCAAATGCAACAGATTTATTGCTATCAGTATAGTACAATGCCATTAGAAAGTCAAAATAAATTTAGCAGGAGCAAACCAGGTATGAAACGAAAAATTATTAAAATAGAAGAAGCGCTTTGTACAGGATGCGCATTATGTGTATCCGCTTGTCATGAAGGCGCTATCGGAATGATTAATGGAAAAGCAAAACTACTTCGAGATGATTACTGCGACGGTTTGGGCGACTGCTTGCCTGCCTGTCCGACAGGAGCCATTACATTTGAAGAACGTGAAGCACTGCCTTACAACGAAGCTGCTGTAGTCGCCGCACAACAAGCGAAACAAAAAGCAATCTCTTCTACCCCTTGCGGTTGTCCAGGTTCTCAAGTAAAAACGGTAAAACCTTTAGAACAATTTGTTCAGCCGATGCACACTTCCGTCCCTTCGCAGCTGCAACAATGGCCGGTACAAATAAAATTAGTTCCGGTTAATGCACCTTACTTTCATCAAGCACATTTGTTAATTGCAGCTGATTGTACTGCATTTGCTTATGGAAATTTTCACGCAGACTTTATGAAAAAAGAAAATCTGCCTCATTGGATGTCCTAAATTAGATGAAGGGGATTACACAGATAAATTGACAGCAATTATACAACAACATCAAATTCAAAGTATAACTGTTGTACGCATGGAGGTACCTTGTTGCGGCGGAATTGTAAATGCAGTAAAAACCGCTCTGCTGAAAAGCGGAAAAATGATTCCATGGCAAGTGGCTGTTGTCTCTACAGACGGCCAACTGATTGCTTAACGATAAATGATAAAAAAGGAGAAATGAATGATGTCTATGTTTTGTTTTCAATGTGAACAAACAGCCGGTTGTAATGGCTGTACCAAAGTAGGAGTATGTGGCAAGCAACCAGATACTGCACAATTGCAAGATGAACTAACCGGTGCATTGATAAACCTTGCTCTTGCCGCAAAAGGAAAAAGAGCATAAAAAGTAACACCTGAACTGAATCAGCTTGTATTGGAAGGACTATTTATTACCGTTACCAACGTCAGCTTTGACAATGAACAAGTACAACGTCAAATTGACAAAACACATGAAGCAACCTTATCTCTTTTTTGCCCCAATGCGGTCTGCTGCGCTGCTCATAGTATGGGCAAAGATTATGACTTAGAGGAAATTTGGAATGAGCCTGATGAAGATATCCGCTCCTTAAAGTCCTTAATTTTGTTTGGTATTCGCGGTATGGCAGCATACGCTTATCACGCTATGGTATTGGGATATACAGATGATACAGTAAATCGCTTTATGCTGAAAGCATTAAGAACCATCAGCTTGGATTTTAGCATGGAAGAATTGCTGCCGATTGTGATGGAAACCGGTGAGGTCAACCTAACTTGTATGGAGCTGCTTGACCGTGCCAATCGTGAAACATATGGCAATCCAGTACCTACAACAGTTCCGTTATCTATTGAACCCGGACCGTTCATTGTAGTTTCCGGACATGATTTGCATGACCTTGCATTACTGTTAGAGCAAACAAAAAGACAAAGGTATTAACATTTATACCCATGGTGAAATGCTGCCTTGCCATGCATATCCAAAATTAAAAGAGTATCCACATTTAAAAGGAAACTTCGGTACCGCATGGCAGAACCAGCAAAAAAAATTTAAAAATATCCCCGGTCCTGTTCTATTTACAACGAATTGTATTATGCCTGTCAAAGAAAGCTATGCAGACCGTATCTTTACCACTTCTGTTGTTGCTTATCCGGAAATGGTTCACATAGGAGCTGAAAAAGATTTTACCCTGTCATTGAAAAAGCATTGGAATTGGGTGGCTATGAAGAAACACAGCACATGACAGGTATCAACGGCGGCACAACCGTAACCACAGGATTTGGCTGGAATACCATTTTATCTGTAGCGGATAAAGTAATTGACGCTGTAAAAGACGGTGCCATTCAGCATTTCTTCCTGGTAGCTGGCTGCGACGGTGCCCGCCCGGGACGCAATTACTATACAGAGTTTGTAGAGAAAGCGCCAAAAAAGACAATATGATTCTGACTTTGGCCTGTGGAAAATATCGTTTTAACGACCTTAATATTGGAGAAATTGGAGGTTTGCCACGTATTTTTTAGATATGGGACAATGCAATGATGCTTACGGTGCAATTCGTGTGGCATTGGCACTGTCCGAAGCATTTGCATGTGATGTAAACGAATTGCCTCTCACCTTAGTCTTATCCTGGTATGAGCAAAAGGCAGTCTGTATTTTACTGACTTTGCTGCACTTAGGTATAAAAAAATATTTATCTTGGTCCTACACTTCCTGCCTTTGTATCTCCAAATGTATTAAACTTCTTAGTGGAAAATTATCAAATCCATCCAATTTCCACTGCGGAAAAAGATTTGGAACAAATTTTAGCAAAAGCATAATCATATTGTGATATATGCAATCCCCTCCTGTATGATAACAATACAGGAGGGGATTCTTCTTGCATCATAAAACACAGCAAATTAAAACCATCGCGAATTTTCTCTTCTCAAAAGATGAGGATACATCTTTCTGATATGGGTCATAACGATTTACATTACAGCCAAATTCTTTTAAAAAACTCAATTTTATTTTCCTGTGTCCATTGAATAAGAGAAACTCCATCAAACATTTCTATCGTACCGTTTTCATCTGGTTCTTAAAAACCATTCCACCATAGTTTGATTTTCTTTATGAAAATATTGTTTGATATCCCATTGCAAGACACTTCCGCGAGTATTCCATTCTTCAAACCAAAGTTTAATTTTTTCATTCCCTCTATATTCAGGGCCCCAGCTTTCTATGTATACTGCATCTTTTGAAAATATCTCCTGAATTCCTAAATCGTTTTTTTGCAGCCACATTGTAAACCAAAAAGGTGAACGATAGATTCTTTTTATGATTCATCTTATCTGTCCTTTCACACATTCTATCTGAACATAAATGTTTTCCGGAGGCTATATTGAAACAAAGATTAAATATCCCTATTAGTAAAATTAATAATCATTATACCAAAAGTAATTTATTCAGAAAGTTTTTCTCCATTAAATAGAATTTTCCTTTTCTGAAATTGGCAATTCCCACCTCTCTGTATCCAAGCTTTTCATATAATTTCAAGGCATGAGGATTTAATGTAAATGCATCCAGACGAATGGTTTCTGCACCTATATTTTTGGCTTGTTCCTCAATATGCTGAACCGTTCTTGTCCCAATTCCCTGTTTTTGAAAATGTGAACTTACGCATAGCCGATGTATTACATAATAATTCGCATCGGGATATAGCCACATTCCATTTTGATATTCATCATCGCATTCTTGGTTCAACACATATGCTACCGCTGCTTTTCCCTCTATTTTTCCTACATATAATTCTTGTTGTTCCATGTCATGCAGTAAATCATCACGGCATGGATAGATTTCATCCCACTGAGGAATTCCATTTGCATTCATCTCTTTTTATGGTATACCGAAACATATCAACAATTTCATCAATATCGCTTCTCTTTGCCTTGGTAAATTCAATTTTTTCATAAAACCTCAATATCATCTTTTGTTTTCTCCTATTTTATCATTAACGATTGTTTTTGTAAACTTCTTATTGCTAAAAAGATATCTATTGCTTTTATTCATACAAACATATTCACACAAAACAGTTCCTAAATAAAATTTTTTATTGACATTATAAAAAAAAATCATGTAAAATAAAAAATAGAATACAATTAGATAGTAAAATCCTAAGAGCAAAAGTAAGTAACACATAATACGGTGTTTCAGAGAGTCGGCGGCTGGTGGAATGTCGGCACACACGCTATGTGCGAATGGGTTTGTGAGGAGCATAATGAAACGGAATTTCCTTAGTAGTTATCGCCGTATCTCCTGCGTTAAAGGAAAGGATATTCAGGCAAATATTATTTGCTGCGTATCTGTAATGAGGAAACATGATTTTTTATTGCATGTTTTAAATTTGGGTGGCACCACGAGTCTATCGTCCCTTTTGATATGGGATGATAGGCTCTTTTTATTTTTATCATTTCAAAATCTTTCAGTAAAGAAGGAGAATTTATTATGTTATATCCAACCTTAAATGAAGTAACGGAATTACTAAACGAATATAAAGTGACACCTGTGTTTTTGTGAAGTTCTCTCAGACACATGTACCCCAATTCATATTTACAATGCGCTGGAAAGCAAAGAAGAAAAACTGTTTTATGTTAGAAAGCGTTGATAATTCTCAGCAATGGGGTCGTTATTCTTTTTATTGGTATTCATCCCAAAGCAGAAATTAAGGTAAAAAACGGAACTATTACACATACGCAAGGTACGAGCACTGCGACGCTGTATATGGAAAATCCTATTTCTTATTTATCTCATATCATGGAGGAGCATCGTTCCCCCAACTTTCCAAACAAACCCAAACTGACCGGCGGATTAATCGGATATTTTGCATATGATACGGTTCGTTATATGGAGCAAACTGTGTCCAGCTCTCCTGAAGATGACTTAGATATGCCCGATTGCCATTTGTTCTTATACGATGAGATTGTTGCTTTTGACCACTTAAGCAACAAAGTGGTAATTATTTTAAATATCTCACAAAAAGGAGACGCTGCGGTGCAATATGAAGCGTGCCAAAAACGTGCTGACGAAATCGCGGAAATCATTCGCAGCTATATCCCCATACCAAAGCCGCGTGGTGAGAAAAAAGATATTACAGTTACATCCAATGTAACGGAAGCAGAATTTACTGATATGGTTGTAAAGGCAAAAGAACACATTGTAAACGGAGATATTTTTCAAATTGTACTGTCACAGCGTTTTGAAGTGGAAAATCCACCGGAACCTTTTTTGATGTTTACCGCATGCTTCGTGCTGCCAATCCTTCTCCCTATCTCTATTACTTTAAACATAAAGACTACCAAATTGCAGGTGCATCTCCTGAAATGTTGGTAAACGTCAAAAAAGGAATTGTATCCACAAAACCAATTGCAGGCACTATTGGAAGAAGCATTTTAGAGGAAGAAGATAAAAACTGGAACAACAGCTTCTCAACGACCCCAAAAGAGCGTGCCGAACATACCATGCTGGTTGATTTGAGGACGCAACGATGTTGGCAAAGTTTCAAAATTCGGCACCGTGGAAGTCACAGGATTTATGCATGTTGAGCGCTACTCCAAAGTCATGCATTTGGTCAGTGATGTGAAGGGATTGCTCAGGGACGACAAAACTGCATTAGATGCATTATTGGCAGTTCTGCCGGCAGGTACGTTGTCAGGTGCCCCGAAAGTCCGCGCTATGCAGCTCATAGACCAATTAGAAAACAAACGGCGTGGATTATACGGAGGCACCGTCGGTTATTTGGGATTTGACGGAAACATTGACACCTGCATTGCCATCCGCACCGTACTATTTAAAAAACAAGAAAGCTTATGTTCAGGCAGGCGCCGGAATTGTAGCCGACTCTATCCCGAAAAAAAGAGTATGAAGAAACACAAAAAAGAAAGCGTTGGCTGTCATCAATGCAATCAAAGATGCAAGTCAAATTTGAATAGGAGGGATACAGGATGATTCTTTTTAATAGATAACTATGACTCTTTTTACCTACAATCTCTATCAGGCAATCGGACAGTTGTATGAAGATATTACTGTCATACGCAATGACAAACTTACCATTGAACAAATACAAAACATGCAGCCGGAAGCAATTATCATCTCTCCCGGCCCCGGTTACCCAAAAGATGCAGGCATCTCTGTTGCCGTTATCGAGAAATTCAGCGGAACCATTCCAATTTTAGGCGTATGCCTCGGCCACGCAATCCATTGCACAAGCATTTGGCGGAGATGTTATACATGCCAAACAACTGATGCACGGAAAAGCAAGCACCATTACGGTAAACAATCAGTGTCCTGTTTTTAAACATCTGTCTGATGATATTACGGTTGCCAGATACCATTCTTTAATTATAGATGAGAACACCCTTCCCTCTTGCCTTGAAATCACCGCGAGATGACACAAAAGCAAATTATGGCAATTGCCCATACATCTCACCCGACCTATGGCGTACAATTCCATCCCGAATCCATCTTGACAAAAGACGGCATGCAAATCATTGAAAATTTTTCTCTATTATGTTGCAAAAGTGAAAATCACACCGCTTCATACAGAGAAAAATCTATTACCTCCTGCCCAACGAAATGCCTTAAAACCTTATATCTTTAAAATTATAGAAGGTACGGATTTAACAGAAGCAGAAGCTTATGACGCAATGGACTGCATTATGAACGGCGGCGCAACAGATGCGCAAATTGGCTCCTTTTACCACTGCATTGCGTATGAAAGGAGAAACCATTTCCGAATTGACCGGATTTGCAAAAGTCATGCGTCAAAGGCCGCTACCATTGAAAATGGAACAGATGCAATTGATATTGTGGGAACAGGCGGAGATATGGTAAATACATTTAATATTTCCACAACCACATCTTTTGTGGTTGCAGGCGCGGGAGTAAAAGTAGCAAAACACGGAAATCGCAGTGTTTCCAGCAAAAGCGGAAGCGCAGACGTACTGGAACAACTTGGTGTAAACATTTCACTTACTCCGGAACAGGCAGCTGCTTGTTTGGACCAATGTGGAATCTGTTTTCTGTTTGCACAAAATTTCACGGCTCTATGAAATTTGCGGCGCCTTCCCGTAGAGAAGTGGGGGTACGTACAGTGTTTAACATTCTTGGTCCTTTGGCCAATCCTGCGCTTACCAATTATATTGTACTTGGCGTATATGATGAAGCACTGATGGAACCTATGGCAAAGGTGCTTATGAATTTAGGCATTAAAGGCGCTATGATTGTACATGGCAATGACGGTTTGGATGAGGTTACCATTTCCGACCGCACCACGGTTTGCGAAATTCAAGAAAATAAATTAATCAAATATGAAATTACCCCTGAAGATTATCACATTCCTATTGTTGATTTAAAGCGAAGTCATTGGAGGAACCGCAGAAGAAAATGCAAAAAATCACATTGGCGGTGTTAAATGGCAAGCAGGGACCTCAACGCGATATTGTTGTAATGAATGCCGCTTGCGCTTTATACACAGCAGGCAAAGCCTCCTCTTTGGCAGAAGGTATTCGTCTGGCACAAGAATCAATTGATAGCGGAAACGCATTAGAAAAACTGGAAGAATTAAAACAAGTCACCGCACAGTATTTGTAAATAATGAATCTATTTTCATAGAAAGGAGTTTATGGTGATATTAAATCAGATTGTAGAAAAAACGTAAACAACAGCTTCTCAAAGAACAATCCGCAATTGGTTTTGAAGAAATGAAAGCACTTGCAATGCAGGATTCAAGAACTTGTATCTCACTTTATGACGCACTGAAACAGGATACGCTTTCTGTTATTTCCGAAGTAAAAAAGCATCTCCTTCAAAAAAGGACTCATTTGTCAAGATTTTGAGCCTGTATCCATTGCCTTACAATATAAAAAAGCGGGAACCAATGCAATTTCCGTATTGACAGAGGAACATTATTTTCAGGGCAGCAGTCAATATTTAACTGCAATTCGTCAGCAAATTGCTTCTATTCCTATCTTAAGAAAAGACTTTATCATCGAACCGTATCAGATATACGAGGCAAAATGTATTGGGGCAGATGCAATACTGCTCATCGCTGCCATTTTAGACACAGAAACCTTAGCGCAATTTCGTTCTATCGCTCACGGTTTAGGGTTGGAATGCTTGGCAGAGGTTCACAATCAAGAAGAGCTTAACCGCGTATTGGAAGTTGGATTTCAAATTGTAGGCATCAACAATCGCAATTTAAAAACGTTTGATGTCTCTTTAGAAACAACCGCACAGCTCGCTTCTTATATACCAAACGAATGCGTCATTGTCTCAGAAAGCGGTATTACCACCAATCAGGATATGAAAACAGTACGCAGTCACGGTGCCGATGCCGTTCTGATTGGAGAAACACTGATGAGAAGCAGCCATATTGCAGAAACCATGGCAGCATTGAGGAAGCAAGTATGAAACAACAATGCAAAATAAAGTTTTGCGGTATCCGCCGTTTAGAAGACGTGACATATATGAATGAATTCATGCCCGATTATGTAGGTTTTGTATTTGCACCAAGCAGACGTCAAGTGTCTCCTGCCGTCGCTATGGCACTGGGGCAGGAACTGCATTCGGATATCAAACGTGTAGGCGTATTTGTAAACGAACCTATAGATAAGCTGATACAAACAGCCCAAACAGCGCAATTAGATGTACTGCAGCTACATGGGGACGAAGATTGCTCCTATATGGATAAATTACATGAAACGCTAAAACAGGAAACGCTGTCATATGAAATATGGAAAGCCGTTCGTGTAAAAGATGAAGAAACAATACGAATGGCAAATCAATTTCAAGCAGATAAATTGTTGTTGGACAGCTTTACAACATTGACTTACGGAGGCAGCGGCAAAGTTGCCAACTGGGAAATCATCCAAACAGCAAAAATAGAAAAACCGTTTTTTTTGCCGGAGGCCTTACATCGCAAAATATTGTAGAAGGCATAAAAAACAGTACAGCCGTACGGGATTGATTTGTCCGGCGGCATTGAAACAGACGGCTGCAAAGACAGAAATAAAATTGCAAAAATCATAGAACTGGTTAGAAATTGTTAAAGAGAAATGAGGTACATCCATGAAGAAAAAAGTAGGCAGATTCGGAGATTTCGGAGGACAATACGTACCCGAAACCGTTATGAATGCTGTTCACGAATTGGAACAAGCATATGATTTTTATAAAAATGACCCACAGTTTCAAAAAAAGAATTAACAGACCTGTATCACAACTATGCAGGCAGACCTTCCATGCTTTACTATGCGGAAAAGATGACCAAAGATTTAGGAGGAGCCAAAATTTATATCAAACGGGAAGATTTGAATCATACAGGTTCCCCATAAAATTAATAATGTATTGGGGCAAGCGTTATTGGCACAAAAAATGGGAAAAAAGCGTTTAATTGCTGAGACAGGAGCCGGTCAGCACGGAGTTGCAACCGCTACGGTAGCTGCTCTGTTTGGTATGGAATGCGAAGTCTATATGGGCGAAGAAGATATGGAACGTCAAGCATTAAACGTATACCGTATGAATTTACTTGGCGCAAAAGTAACTGGCGTAAAAGTGGTACCCGCACTTTAAAAGATGCAGTAAACGAAGCCATGCGAGACTGGACAGCAAACGTTGAAAATACATACTATTTAATCGGTTCCGCAATGGGCCCTCACCCATACCCTACCATGGTGAGACTTTCAAAAAATTATTGGTGAGGAAACAAAACGCCAATTAGAGGCCATGGAACACACACTGCCTGACTGTGTAGTTGCCTGTGTGGGGAGGCGGTTCCAATGCCATTGGCATGTTTTATGACTTTATTCCAAATGAAACCGTGCGTTTAATAGGAGCTGAAGCCGCAGGTCATGGTGTGGATACCGCTTTACATGCGGCCACCATGGCAAAAAGGCTCCAAAGGAATTTTCCATGGTATGAAATCTTTATTCCTCCAAAATGAAGAAGGACAAATTGATTCTGTTTACTCTATTTCTGCCGGTCTGGATTATCCCGGCATCGGTCCGGAACATGCTCATTTACACACCAGCAAACGTGCTGAATACGTAAGTATTACAGATGAAGAGGCTGTTTGCGCCTTTGAATATTTGTCCCGTATGGAAGGTATCATTCCTGCAATTGAGTCTGCCCATGCAGTAGCTGCTGCAAGAAAAATTGCTCCAACCATGAAACAGAATGAAATTATGGTAATATGCCTGTCAGGACGCGGAGATAAAGACGTATATCAAGTAGCCAGATACAGAGGGGTGGATATTCATGAATAGAATTGACAGCATGTTTGCAGAATTAAAAAAAAAAACAAAAAAAGCATTGATTACCTTTATTACGGCGGGTGACCCTGATTTTGATACCACAGAACAGTTGGTACTGGAAATGGAACGTCAAGGCGCTAATCTCATTGAATTAGGTGTTCCGTTCTCTGACCCAATTGCAGAAGGACCCATCATTCAAGAAGCAAGCCTGCGTTCCTTACAGGGCGGAACCACTCTGGAAGGTATTTTTGAATTGGTAAAAAACTACGCACAAAAACGGAAATTCCGTTGGTATTCATGATGTATATCAATACCATTTATCGTTTTGGAGTAGAGCGTTTCTTTTCTCTATGCCAGGAAACAGGAATTGATGCCGTCATTGTACCTGACCTTCCGTTTGAAGAACATGACGAAATTGATGAATGTGCTTACGCTCATGGCGTGTATCCAATTAATCTTGTCGCTCCAACGTCTAAAGACCGTATTGCTGCCATTGCGGCAAACAGCAAAAGGATTTTTGTATTGCGTATCCTCTACCGGCGTTACCGGTGTCAGAAATACATTCCAAACTGATTTTGACAGTTTTTTGATACAATAAAACAACATGCCTCTATCCCGTATTGTGTTGGTTTTGGCATTTCCTCGCCTGAACAAGTGAAACAGATGAAAACGTACTGCGACGGTGTCATTGTTGGCAGCGCCATTGTAAAAAATGATAGGACAAGAACAGAAAAGTTCTGTAGCAACTGTGGGTACATTTGTAAAAAAGTCTACGAAATGCTTTGGATGATATTTCTAAATAAAAAAGAGCAGCATATGCTGCTCTTTTTATTTAGAGATTGCGGTTGGTACCAATACTACGGATTGTTTCCCTAGCTCTTCCCAGCGTTTTGTTACCAAATTTTATGGTATTTTACAGTACCATTGCTGTTGTATGGATCATTAAAATAATAATAATTTTGGTCTGCTCCTACCAATACCATGCAGTGTTCTCCCGCTGTCCATGTAAACCATTCTCCTGTATCTTCCAGTATCCAGCTATCCCCTACGGAAGTTGGAGCCAAATTAATGCTGGCCCACAGCAATACAGGTATATTACGTTTTACATAGTTATCGACCAACGTATCTATATCCGTATTGGTTGTATCCATCGCTAAAGCTGTATTGCCAACCGCATTATTTAAAGCACTTACAATAACCGGTGCATAACATCCGTATCCTCCGGAAGACCTGGGGTCCCCAATAAAAGCCTGTGTAGGACTTGTACTGGTTAAAAGACCTGTCTCCGTATCAACAAAAATATCCGCTTGCGGAAGATAATCATCAATAAAGTCATCAACGGATACATCATATCCATAATAGGAAAGAACCATAACCGCACTCACAATTTCACATGCTGTAGGATATTCACCTTCTTGTGAAAGATACGGAACATCCAATAGAAAGCCATTGCTTTCTTCTGCCTCTTTTTGATTCACCGTTTCTGCTTTTTCAATTCCGGTATTGCCAAGATTTAAAGTAGACATAGAATCTTCTTGATGAAATAAACCCATTGCTATCAGAACAACTCCTATCACTACCAGAATGGTAATCACAAAACTCACGATGCTAACCAATAAAATAAAACGTTTCTTTTTAAAATATATGTATAAGGATACATGTTTATTTTTTCATTTTTTACACATTCTTTCCAAAATAACTTTTTCATTCCATTATTTGTAACGATAATATTATGTCATACTATATTACACGTTGTTTGTAAGAATATGTAAAAAAAAAAGTAAAAATTTCAACTTTATTTATGCAGATAATTTTTCCAGGCTCATTCCGGCTATTTGCTCCATAGGAACATTGTAAATAAAAATAAACCGATAACCTGAATCCAAGGTATAAATCAACAAAATTTGCTGGTCTTGTATCACAACATCATAAGAATTATGGTCAGAGTTTAAAAAGTTTTCTAACGCTGTAGCAGCTTTATCTTGATAAGGATTTGTCAAACATAAGTGGTACAAATCAGTTGCTGCAATATCTACGATATCGCCTTCAGAAGTAGCATCAGACTCTTTGAAGTTGTAAACTTATTGTATGCTTCTTCAATTTGAGTTCTATCAGCAGACTTTTGAAGACTCTCTTTATCGGCCACATGTAAATACAATAATTGGCCATATTGGTCTACTGCACAGTTCACAACTTTTGTCTGTTTTACTGCATTGTTGGATACATGATTTGCTTTCTCTTCTATAGCAGGAGATTGCTCGGAATTTTCTCCTGAATGAATATCCGGTACATTCAAAATTCTTTAGAAAGTATACCGGAACATTATTTGAAGTTACCTTTTGAAAATGAGATATAAAATCTGTTTCTTTATTCGATTGAGCTGCCTGATTCAGTAAACCGGAAATATGAATTTCACTCAAAAACATCTTATCATCTTCAGTTAAAGATGTCACAGCATCATTTTTATATAATCCCCATGGATAAATAGTGATTTCTTCTTCTCTATTCCAGTAGAGAGGCTGCATTTGAACATTTTCTTCGCCCATATATGTCATTTTATTTTTATAACTTGGAATCCAATATTGCAGACTACTGATTAAAATATATCCAAGGCCCAAAATAGCTGCTGAAATAAGAAGTGTTATAAGGAGCCTGATGACATGAAACTTTTTTTCTTTTTGCCGTGGTTTCATTCGGTCTCCCCTTTTATCAAAGATAATACTCACGCAAGTACCCTTTCTAGATTCGCTTTCAATTTGGAGTCTGGCTCCGTGTAATCTTGCAATTTCGGAGCATAACGCCAATCCCAAACCTGCTCCTCCTGCTTTTTCTGGTTCGTGATTTATCAATCATATAAAATGGCTGCATAATTTTATTGATTTCTTCTTTGGAATACCAATACCATGGTCTTTTACGGCAATTGTTAATATTCCATTTGTTTCTTCGGCGAAGACTTCAATTTCCTGGCCGGATTTTGAAGCTTTAATTGCATTGTCAATCAAGTTATAAATCAATGACTTAAATAATTCTTTGTCCACTGACACTTCTATTTTACATACTTTTATATTCAGTGTAATGCCGGACTTAGATAAAGAAATTTGCAGTGCCTGTCCTACTTCTTCCATAATGCTGGTCAAAGGAATGGTTTGCCAATCCAATTGTGTGCTTCCTACTGTAATCAATTCCATCAATTTACCAGACAATGTTTTTTAAGCGTTTGGTTTCCTCTACAATAATACCGGCATATTCACGCCGTTCTTTATCATCTACCGTACGTTTAATGCGAAGTAAATCACCAAAGCCCAAAATAGAAGTCAGAGGTGTTTTCATTTCATGCGCCAAATTTGCAATGAAGGTATTTCTGTCTTCTGCAACGCTTTCCAAATCTTTAATATTATGTTCAATTGCTTCCGCCATCTCGTTCATATTACGTGATAATTGAGAAAATTCCGTACTACCTTTTTCAGGCAGTCGTTTGCTATAATTTCCCTGCGCAATTTGTCGTGTTCCTTCATTGATTCTTCGCAAAGGCAACAGTAATAGCCACACTACAATCAATAAAACAGAAGCAATCACCGTTGCACATATCATACTCATTACCAAAACATAGTTTAATTGCTGCTTATATAATGTATAAATTTCTGTTACGTCAGAGGAAGTCATCAAATAATATGGCTGACTCTCCAATATAATTTGAGAAATGACAATTAAATAAGACGCCTCTCCGTCATCTACAATTTCCAGCGCATAACCGCCCAAGCCCTGCACTTGATTTAATACACTGGATTGAGATGCACTTTGCAAAATAGAAACCTCCAATTGTTCCGAACGTCCATTATAGCTAAGCAACCGCCTTTGCCCTGTATATAGCGACAAGCCTATGGTACGTGCACTGGATTGGGGTTCAAACGCAGACTGAGTTACCTGAATTACTTCCTCTTCGGTCAGAAACACTTTATTTTGTTTTAACCGTTCATAAATAACATTATCTTTCAGCATCACGGATAAGTATTTATGCTCAGAAACGGCATTCTGTTCTTCACGCATGACGGTTAATCTATGGCTGTTGGACAGCAGCAAAACCGATGTAACATCAATTGCTAAAATTACCAATGCCAAAGAACACAAAAATATCTTTTGCCAAAGTTTCATTTAGTTATTCCTCTCCAAACGATAACCAAGCTTCGGTATTGTAACCAATTTATTGTGTAATCCCATCTTTTTCGTATTTGTTGTACGTGTATATCAACCGTACGGGTTTCCCCATAAATTCATATCCCCATACAGTAGCAAGCAAGCGTTCCCTTGTCAGCGCAATATCCTGGTTTTGCAGGAAAAAAGCAAGAATATCAAATTCTTTTGGAGTTAAACTAACGTAGTCGTCTCCCTTTTTACTGTATGTTCGTCAATATTCATGGTAATATCACCATAATGTATGGTATTGTTGCTTTTATGTTTTCTACGCAGTACGACTTCAATTCTGGCTAATAATTCCACTGTTTCAAACGGTTTTACAATATAATCTTCCGCACCTAATTTTAGCCCCTTTACCTTATCCATAACATCCTGCAATGCTGTTAGAAAAATAACTGCTGTCTCTTCTTTATCAATGTATTCAATTACTTTAAAGCCGTCCATATCCGGCAGCATCACGTCCAATAAAACCAAATCATAAGACTGAGAAGTTACCAAATCTACAGCTTTTTTTCCGTTATCACATCTCTCAGATTCATATCCGCCAATGGACAACGTCACTTCCAGCATTTTTGCTATATTTACATCATCTTCTACAATTAATATTTTTGCCATTCTTTCACCTCATTTTTAAATTTAATATAGCATTCATAACGTTGTTTTACAACCGTACAGCCCTATTGTTCCAGATTTTTTTCTACATGTTTTACAACTCAATTACAAAATGATACATCGAACATAAAAAGCGCTATAGAAAATGAATCTTTCCCATAGCGCTTTTGAGTCAATGTATTTCTTAATGATAAATATCGGATGTTGATTTTCCACTTTCTTCCGGAGATGTTTCATGTTCTTCCACAGACCAAGTCTCTGTATGATGAATAGACATATTATGTTTTCTTTGAGCAAAGGATTTTACATTATTTTGGATGCCTGTCGAAGTATAGACCAGCAGAAACAACATACCTGTTTGTATCCAAAAATAGTAACATCCGTACAGCCGTGAATTAAAACTGCTGCAAACATGACCAATACCAGAATATTTCTGTTTTTACACACATTCACTTGGAATCGTTTCATCAGCAATTTTAACTGAGTTAAAACATAAAAGAAAATGGCACATCCGCCTACTACACCAAAGTTCAGCAGTGTATCTAAAAATAAATTGTGTGCATGAAAAGTTGGATAACCGCTGTAAGCAGGCCATACTAACTGATAAGCACTTGGTCCCATACCAAATAATGCATGGTCAGCTATACCTTTTAACGCAGTGCTCCACACATCTATCCTGGTGCGGAAGATATCGGTAGTTGTATCAATACGCGGAAATATTTGTCCTGATAATAAAGCAAAAGCAATAATCGCAATGAATAAAAATAAAGCTGTTGCTGACTTCTTTTTTCCTTTTTATCATCAGATATATTAACATTGTTAAAAATAATGTCATGCACGATGACATACTCATCGACATATATAGACCAATCAGATTAACCAGAATAATACCTATATACCATGATCTCCCCAAGCGTCCACAGCGACGGGGAGGTTTGGCACCTCGATGTCGGCTCGTCACATCCTGGGGCTGTACTCGGTCCCAAGGGTTCGGCTGTTCGCCGATTAAAGTGGCACGCGAGCTGGGTTCAGAACGTCGTGAGACAGTTCGGTCCCTATCTGTTGCGGGCGTAAGAGATTTGAAGGGGCTGTCCTTAGTACGAGAGGACCGGGATGGACGCACCTCTGGTGCACCTGTTGTCGTGCCAACGGCACAGCAGGGTAGCTACGTGCGGACGAGATAAACGCTGAAGGCATCTAAGCGTGAAACTCTCCCTGAGATAAGATCTGCCATCCGTTAAGGAGTAAGGCACGATATAGACGATGTCGTAGATAGGCCGGAGGTGGAAGTGCAGTAATGTATGGAGCTGACCGGTACTAATCAGCCGAGGGCTTGACCTTAAACGCGAGGTTCAAGCGAAGGATGCAGGCGCTTGCAGGACATACGGAAGTTACTTTGTTCGGTTTTGAGGGTGCGTAGCCCTTGAGGTATGCACCTTTAGCTCAGCTGGTAGAGCACCTGACTCTTAATCAGGGTGTCCAGGGTTCGAGTCCCTGAAGGTGTACCAATCCGCTGGATGGCAACGGCTGTTCAGTGGACCTCTGGCCCGTTGGTCAAGTGGTCAAGACGGCGGCCTCTCACGCCGCAAACAGGAGTTCGACTCTCCTACGGGTCACCAAGCCTTGCAGGGCAAGGCAGAATTGAAATAGCCTGCCGAAAAGGCGGCAGTTGGTGTTGATTGCAGTGAGGGTCCACCCGTTCCCATCCCGAACACGGAAGTTAAGCTCGTCTGCGCCGAAGATACTTGTCTGGAGACGGACCGGGAAAATAGGTAACGCCAACACAAAAAAGAGACAGTCTTTGGACTGTCTCTTTTGCTTTCCTTTGACAAGCGTGACACTGCCAGGTATAATGAAAGAACCATCCAGTCATCTGTGCGTAAGAAGGAGGATTTTCTATGGAAATGAGAAGAAAAGACCTGGCAGTGACGGATCCCGCAAAAATAGACGCCATCATTCAGGGCTGTGATTGCATCCGTCTGGCCTTTGCCGACGGGACTCACCCCACATCGTGCCTTTGAGCTTTGGCTATGTCCGGGAAGGGGACACGGCAAAGTTCTATTTCCACGGTGCGACGAATGGTCGGAAGGTGGACCTGAGCCGGAAGCTGGCCTATGCAGGGTTCGAGCTGGACCGGAACCGGACGCTGAAAACCGATCCCAAGGCTTGCGACTTCTCCTTTGCCTATGAGAGCGTGGTGGGAGAAGGGAGCATCACCGAGCTGACCACGCGGGAGGAGAAAGCCGCCGGGCTGGCGGTGATCATGGCCCACTACAGTGGGCGGACCGATTGGGACTTCCCGGAAGGGTTTTGGACCGGACCTGCGTGTTTTGCCTGACTGTGACAGAGATCAGCGGCCGCGCACGGTTGATGACGAGACAGAACGAAACAGGGCGCAGAGAATTTCCTCTGCGCTCTGTTGTTTTGCGGGATTAGGGGTTACGTACTCCACCAACTGCACGGTGTAGCCGTCAGGGTCCTCCAGGAAGTAAAACTGTAAGGCGGGGTTGGGGACATGGGCCGGGTGGGGATGGCCCGGGCCTCCAGGGCGGCCAGCGGCTGGCCCATGTTCTCCGGGGCGAACCCCAGGGAGAGGGTGGGGGCAGGATGCTCGGGGATCTCCCCGCCGCCAATGAGCTCCAGCCGGGTACCCTCTTCCGGGCCCAGCATGGCGATCTCATGGCCCGGGGACCGAACCGTTCCTGGATGGGCAGACCCAACAGGTCGTGGTAGAAGGCCAGGCTCTGGTCCAGGTCGCGGACGTGGATGGTGGTCCAAGTAAAGGTCATAGGGAACGCTCCTTTCCAGTGGGGGGTCTGTGTTTACTGTACCACAAGGGAGGGGGTGGTGGCAAGCCCTTCTATCCCCAGGGTGGCCCACCAGTGCTTGAAGCCCTCCCACCACTCCACCACGTGGAACTGGAAGGTATAGGCCGGGGTATCCTCCTGGATCAGGGCATAGTCCTGCTGGGAGAGGCCGGCGGCCGCCAGGGAATCCTCGCTGACGGCCGGCAGGCAGAGCGAGGGGAAGATCACGCACCACCAGTTGTGCCCCTCCGCCTCACCGATGAGCACCCGCAGGGCCTGGTAGTTCCCGGCGGGGAGGGGCCACGTCCTGGTATTGCCGGGTGGGGAACCAGGTTTCCTCCAGACGGACCGAGACGGAATAATCGTACCCCTGAGCTGCGATGGCTTGCCTGGGCGGTTTGGGTCAGCAGGCCGAGGTTGGCCTGCAGAATGGCCTCTGCCTCCGGGGCGCTGGTGACCCCCCTCCAGAAGCGGGGGTGGTCTGGGCCAAGATTTGGTCCCGGACGTAGAGCTTGAGGGCCTGGTCGGCCTGGCTGTCGGAGTTGGCCAGCACGTGGAGGCGGATGACCTTGTCTGCCAGTTGACCCTGGGCAGCCTCCCGCCCAGGGGCGGTACACACCAGGCAGGCAAAGAAGAGGGGCCACAACCCGGTGCCAGGGGAAGGAAAGGCGAATGGTACGCATAGAAAAACACCGTCCTGCTTTGCATTTTGCAAACAGTATGGACAGTGTTTTTGGTCTTTATACCGGGATCTGGCAGGAAACCCCGTGGGCAGGGAGGGGTTGGGTGAGATACACCTCGTCATAGTCCTCCTGCAGGACGGTGACTGCCTTCCGGGCGGCGGCCTCTTGGGAAAAAAAGGCCAAAAGACTGTGGGACCACTGCCGCTCATGGCGGCCCCCAAGGCGCCAGCCTGGAGGAGGGTGGTTTTGATCCCCTCAATGTCCCGGTGCTGGTGGGGGGGGAAGGACGGCCTCAAAGACGTTGAACATCCGCTGGGCCAGGCCCCCAGATCCCCCTGCTCTAGGGCGGCGATGACTCCGCGGGTGTCCGGCCGAAGGTGGCGCTTGGCCTTGTCCCACGTCCGGAAGAGGGCGGGGTGGAGATGGAGAACCGCGGCTTGCACAGAACCAGGAAGCAGTCCGGCAGGGGGGCAGGGGGGAGAGGGTTTCTCCCCGCCCCTGGGCCAGGGCTGTGCCCCCAGAACGCAGTAGGGCACGTCCGACCCCACTTCCTCCCCAATTTTGGCCAATGCCTGGGGAGAGGCCGGCCCCTGTGAGGGTGTTGAGCCCCGGAGGACGGCGGCGTCAGCTGCCCCCCCGGCGGTGCCGGCGCAGACGGGGATGCGCTTGGTCAGGAGATGCGCAGGTCCTTCCAAGTCTGGCCGGTGGCCCGGCGGAAGGCCAGAGCGGCGGCCACGGCCAGGTTGCTCTTGTCGTTGGGCAGAAAGCGCAGGCCGGACTCCGCCCGAACCCCGCCGGGGAAGCCCAGGTGGAGGGTGACCTCATCGCAGAGGGAGACCGACTGCATCACCATCTCCATCTCGTGGTACCCGTCGGGCCGGGCCCCTAAGATGTCCAGGGTGAGGTTGATCTTGGCGGGGGCGGAGAGGGTGAGTTGGTTCACTTGATCCGCCGGGCTTCCAGATAGAACCGCTTGTCCTGGGCCTCGCCCATGGAGAAGGTCTTCCGGGGAGCACCCCGTCGAAGATCACCGTGGGGAAGAGCTGGTCCTTGGCCATGGCGGGCAGCAGGAAGCCGATGCTGCCCGGCTGGCTGGCCAGCTGCTCCACCACGTCTTCCCCGTGGATGTAGTCCACCTTGCCGCCGTTTTCCTCCAGGTAGCGGTCCAGGAAGTTTTGCAGGGTGCCCACGGCCAGCTGGGCGGCGGGGTTGGGCACGGTGATGGTCCCCCGCTCCCCGGGCAGGACGTAGGTGAACTGGTGGCCCTCGCCCTCGCCGGTGTGGGCGCCGGGATAGGCGGCCAGCAGGTCGGCCAGCAGCTTTTGGGGGTCCACCCCAAAGACCACCCGGTGGATGGGCTCAAACTCCAGGGAGTCGTCGTGGAGGTTCACCAGCTCCACCAGGGCATACCGGGCGGGTGGGGTCTCCTGCTCCTGGGGGAGAGGGGTGGGCTTGAGCTTTTCCCAGCAGGCCTTGGCGGTGGCCAGGAGTGGTTCCCATCCCCCATGGCGTAGGTGAGCACGGGCTTGCCGGGGGCGTGGTAGAATTCCTCAAACCGCTGGGGGGTCCCCCAGCTCGGCCAGGCCTCCTGGATCTTCTTGGCCTGGTACTTGCTCAGCAGGGAGCCGGTGATCCGGCCGCCGTTCTCCATCAGGGTGGCGCTGTAGATCTTGGACATCTGCTTGCGGTTGACGTCCTTGGTAAGGGGCTCGATCATCTTCTTGTCCGGGTCGTCGATGAGGACCATGATGTGGGGCAGTTCGATGGGGCATTCTCCCGGACCTTCATCCGGGGGGGATCCGGGACAGGACGGTGCCCTCGGTGGCCCGGATGGGGGTGCCGGAGCCCCTTCTCATAGCTGTACTCTTCCAGGTCCAGCTTGCCCAGCAGGCCCAGGGGGGTCTTGCCGTTGGCCAGCTTCCGCTCGACGAAGATCATGGCGTCCTCCACCGGGCGCAGGCGCTCTTCCTGTAAGTACTGCTCCATGGTGGCGTTGATCTTTTTGGATCTCTTCGTCGACGTTGTCACTCTCCAACTTGCTTTCCGGCAGGATCAGGCGCAGGGTGGGAGGGGGCGTCCCCACATATTGGTCCACCCGCTCCCAGTACTCCGGCTGAGAGGTGTACTGGTCGCAGGCTACCACGGCCCATTTGGTCAGGCCGCAGTCGTGGGGCAGCAGGATGTCGGCAGGGGAAAAGGCGGTTTTCTCCATGGTTTGGTTCCTCCCTCATGTGGTTTTTGTAGCAGGTGATTGGGGTTACTCTGCCCCGTCCAGGGCAAAGAGTTTGCGCATCAGGACTTTGGCCCCGGCGGCAGGTCCACCCCCCTGCTGGCCGGAGGCCTCGCAGTAAGGCAGGCCCAGGCCAGTGTCCTTCCGGCTGTCGTAGAGCAGGTAGGGGACGGGGTCCGCGTCGTGGCCCCGGGTGGCAGTGAGGGTCTTGTGGTCCGAGAGGATCAGCAGGCGGTAATCGGTGCCCTCGGCTGACAGGGCCTGGGTGAGGGGCCCACCACCCGGCTGTCCAGCCATTCGATGGCCTGGAGCTTGCCGGGCAAGTCCCCGTTGTGGGTGCACTCGTCCCAGGGGGCCTCCACGTGGATGGCCACAAAGTCCTTTCCCTGGTGGAGCTCGTCCAGGGCGGCGGCCACCTTGCCCCTCGTAGTTGGTGTCCAGCTCGCCGGTGGCGCCCTCGACCACCCGGATGTCCAACCCGGACAGGCGGGCGATGCCGAAGCACAGGGGCACGGCGGAGATGACGGTGCCGGTTTTGTGGTACTTGTCCCAGAAGGGAGTCCAGGGCCACGGCGCCGCCTTCGGCCCAGAACCAGACGCCGTTGGCGGGAGCTTCCCCTGGGCCCGGCGGGCCTCATTGATGGGGTGGTGGTCCAGCACCTGGTGGGCCAGCTCCATCAGGTGTTTGAGGACGGCGGCATTGTCGTTGCCCGAGGGCGGCAGGGGGCCGATGACCTCCCCCAGATGGTCGTGGGGGCAAAGGGGAGATCCCGGTGATGGAGGCCCCGGACTGCACGGCGATGTGCCGGAAGGAGGCGGCAGGGTGGACCACCATCCCTGCCTCCTTGGCGGTAGCGGCGAAGGTGGGATCCTGGAAGAGGTCGGTGATCAGCTGGATGGACTGGTCCCCTTCGATGGACCCGCCGGGTGGGAGAGGATCTTCTTCTCGGCAAAGGGCAGGTCGCTGTCCTCCAGGGCCACCATGTTGCACCAGTAGGACACGTCCCCAGGCTGCGACTGGATGCCGGTGGCAGCTGCCTCAGGGGAGAGCGGCCGGTGTAACAGAGGTTGGGGTCTGCGCCGAAGATGGAGAGGATGGCCGTGTCGCTGCCGGCGGGCAGGCCGGCAGGGCAGTTGACTACGCGCCCACCTCACCTTTGGCGGCCAGGGCGTCCATCACAGGGATGGCCGCGTCTTTTGCAGGGGGTCTTGTTGTCCAAAGCAGGGACGGGGTTGTCGGCCATGCCGTCTCCGATGATGAGAATGTACTTCATGGGGTCTCCTTTCAGGGGTGGGTTGGTTTTCTGGGGGGGGCATCGGGCGGGCCGAGAAATGCCTTCCAGTCTTTTTTTTCACCTGGAGGGTAGCAGATTGGGCCTCCAGGAGATCTAAAATCAAGGTGTTGGAGAGCAGAAACCCTGGGGGGTAAAGTGCCACCGGTGGCCGCTCTGCTCCACCCACCGGTGGCTCTCGAGGACTTCCAACCGGCGGGCGATGGGGTCAAAGTTTAAACCAAAAAAGGCGGCGGTATTCCCACTCCTCAATGCCGTACAGGGTACGCATCTGCAGGAGGAGGTATTCCCGGGCCTGCTCCGTGGCGGTGATGGTTTGGCAGTCCTCAAACGGCACGCTCCCAGCGGCCACAGCACGGATGTACCCCTCCAGATCCCGGGGATAGGCATACCGGCGGCCGCCGAAGTCGGAGTGGGCGCCGGGGCCGAAGCCCACATACCCCCGCCGGTCCAGTACTTCAGGTTGTGGCGGGACTCCTTCCTGGTTTGGCGAAGTTGGAGATCTCGTACTGCCGGAAGCCGCTCTGGCGGAGCAGTTCCACACCCCGGAGGTAGAGGTCAGCCTGGGCATCGTCGTCCGGGAGGACCAACCCGTCGGCCACATGGAGGGCCAGGGGGTGTTTTCCTCCACCTTCAGGCCGTAGCAGGAGATGTGGTCCGGGTTGAGGGAGAGGGCTTTGCGCAGGGTATCCTCCCAAGAGGCCATGGTCTGGCCGGGCAGCCCCAGAATGAGGTCCAGGCTGAGGTTTTCAATTTTGGCCTTCCGGATGTCTGTGACCGCCTGCACCACCTGCCGGGGGAGTGGATCCGGTGGATGCACCGCAGCCTGCCGCTCGTCAGCGGACTGGGCCCCCAGGGAGATGCGGTTGAACCCGCCCGGCGCAGTCGGGCCATGGAACGCCAGTCCACGCTGTCGGGGTTGCACTCCACGGTGATCTCTGCCTGGCGGCTGACGGTACACAGGCGCTGGAGCAGGGAGAGGATCTCCCGCAGGCGCCGCTCTCCATAGTAGGAGGGGTGCCGCCGCCGAAGTAGATGGTGTCCGCCACCCGCTTTTTCAGCTGGGGGCGAAACTGGCGCAGGTGGGTCAGCAGGGCCCGCTGGTAGCGGTCCATCTGCTCCTCCCGGCCCGCCAGGGAGTAGAAGTCGCAGTAGTCGCATTTGCTTTTGCAGAAGGGAATGTGAATATAAATGCCAATGGGGTTGGCCATCAAGCTCCCTCCAATCCTGCACAGAGTGAAAAATTACACGCTATATTATACCCTATCCACCAGGCAGATGGCAAGGGGCGGCTGGCGGGGTTTTGAGAGAGAAAGGGGGCGGACGTTGGGAAATCCCCCAAAAACTGGGGAAAAGCATGACGGACCAGCTGGCAGGAGAGTTGTCAGCCGGTCCGGTTTGGTGCTATAATAAACGGGATTTTCAGCCCTTTTCCAACCAGGTTTGGATGGGGGCCAGGGTGTCCAGGTCGATGAAATCCACCGCTTTGCCGTAGCTGTCCAGCAGGGCCTGGGTGTCTGGGGACCGGTCCTCCGCCGGCTGGCGGCGCAGGAGGGTGCACAGCCCTTTCATCATCAGCCGGTGGCGGGTGGTGAGAACGCTGTAGTCGATGGCCCCTCGGAGGTGGACATGGGTGGTGCGCACGAAGATGCCGGGGAGAGTTCCTGGGCCAGGGACTCCCGGATGCGCAGGAGGTTGTCCTCCACGGCGGGGTCGGACAGGCCCACCGTAGCCACCAATAGGCGGAAGGGATGGTCTGTGGGGAAGTGGCGGACGGTTTTGGCCAGCCCTGTGGTCTTACCGGCATAGAGGCCGCCGATGTAGACGATGGTGTCAAAGGGGCCAAAGTCCTGGATCTCTTGGTAGGCCACGGCGGGGGCCCGGTTCGGGCCTCCAGGGCTTGGGCGTAGGTTTGGGACGCGCCGTAGCGGCCGCCGTAGAGGATGATGGCGTTCATGGGGTTACCTCCTTTGTCTGGGCCAGGGTTATGCGCTCCCGGGCCCCGGCGATCTCTCCGGGGTAGGGGTAGGCCCTGGCGGCTTTGTCGAATGGTATTTGGAGCTCTGCCGCCCGTTGGGGATTAAAGTCAGGGGCAAAAAGACCAGGGCGGTGAGGGCATTGACGATGACGCCTCCTAGGTTGTACCACAGGACGGGAAAGGCTCCGCCCTCCCCGCCGCCCCGCCCAAAAGCGCGCAGAGAAAGAACCAAAGGATCTGCGTGGGGGGCGGCCTCCCCGGGGGACGGTGTTTGTTGGTCCCAGTGTACCACAGATTTCGAGAAATACCAGAGAAAGAGAGGTTCATCCATGCGTTGGCTCACCTTGCCCATCGGGGCAGACCAGGCAGGGGAAACCCGTGTCCACCCTCCTCCGGCGGGAGCTGGGGCTCTCCGCCGCCGGGGTGCGCCGGGCCAAGGCGCCGCCGGGGGCATCCTGCTGGATGGGGCCCCGTCTTTACCAACGCGGTGGCCCGGCAGGCCAGGTCCTCGCAGTGGACGTGGGGGATCTTTGCCGGCGGCAGAGCAGATTGCCCCCGTTCCCGGCCCGCTGACCATCGTCTATGAGGACCAGGATCTGGTGATTCTGGACAAGGCGGGGGGCGTCCCCGTCCACCCCAGCCAGGGGCACCACGGGGACACCTTGGCCAATTTCCTCCTGGCCCACTACCGGGACCAGGGTCTTACCGCCGCCTTCCACCCGGTCCACCGGCTGGACCGGGGGACCTCCGGCCTTATGGCAGTGGCCAAGCACCCCCACGCCCACGAGGGACTCCAGCACCAACTCCAGGAGGGCACCCTCCGGCGGGCCTATTTGGCGGTGTGTGAGGGGGTTCCCGTCCCCGGCGGGGGTGCGTGGAGGCCCCCATTGCCCGGCCCCGGGGTCGGTGCTGAAACGGGAGGTGAACCCCCAGGGGGCCCCGGCCAGGACCCACTATGAAGTCCTGGCCACCGGCCGGGGGGCGGAGCCTGGTGGCCCTCCGGCTGGACACCGGGCGCACCCACCAGATCCGGGTCCACCTGGCGCACCTGGGCTGTCCCCTGGTGGGGGACTTCCTCTACGGGGGAGGAGACGGAGGAGCTCCCCGATCGGTTTGCCCTCCACTCAGCGGCCATTTGGCTGCGCCAGCCCATCACCGGGGAGGGGATTGTGCGGCGGTCCCCCTGCCGGAGGCCCTGGCGGGGCTGTTGGGGGCCCGGTAGGGGGGGGGGCTGCTTTGCTGTCGGCAGGTGGTCCCAGGACCGCCGCAGGTTAGAACCTGCGGGGTGGGTTCCCGCCCGGTCCTGGCGGGGGATCCAGGCTTTCTCTAGAGAAAGCCCGGACGCAAAGAGTCGCGGGGGGGTGGCCCCCGCCCCCCTGGTTTAGGGCCCGCCTGTTTCCACTCGCTCGTTTTGGCGGTTGTGGCGCATTGTTCCGGTCATTGGGCTATTTCGTGCCCCATGTACGTGCCCCTGATTTGGAAACTTTCTTTCGCAAGAAATGCTTTTCAGCATATTTTTTCTCGAAAATGCGTCCCAAATCGGTTTTAGTATCCCGGAGAAAATAGCCTCTCCACCGTATCAGAAATCACTACCGCAAAAACCAGCGAGTGGGAATGAGCGGCTATAAAAGATGGGGTCCAGGGGCGGAGCCCCCGCCTCTTCTCCCCCATTTCTCGGGAGAATGGGGACCCCCCGCCGGGCAGGCGGGGCCCCCGGGGCGCTGCGCCCCCGAGGTTTCAGAACAGCCCCGGCCACCCGTAGGGTACGCACCACTGGCGGCCCAGGCCCCCGGCCCAAGTTCCATTCTCTTTAGGAGGTTTTGTACCATGGAAAACCCACTCTCCCAACTGCCCATCCCCCCTGCTGGGGTGGTACCAAACCCACGCCCGGGACCTGCCCTGGCGGCGGGAGGTCACCCCCCTACCACGTGTGGGTGTCGGAAGTGATGCTCCAGCAGACTCGGGTAGCGGCGGTGCTGGGGTACTTTACCCGGTTTCTGGAGGCCTTTCCCACCGTCCAAGCCCTGGCGGAGGCCCCGGAGGACCAGCTGATGAAGCTTTGGGAGGGGCTGGGCTATTACAGCCGTGCCCGAAACCTGCAAAAGGCCGCCCGGCAGATCATGGACGACTTCGGCGGGGTCTTCCCTCGACCTACCAGGACCTGCGAAGCCTGGCGGGGGTGGGGGAGTACACCGCCGCCGCCATTGCCTCCATCGCCTTTGGCCAGCCCGTCCCTGCGGTGGACGGCAACGTACTCCGGGTGGCTGCCCGGGTGATGGGGGATGGCACCGATATCACCACCACCCAGGAAGCGCCACTTTACCCAAGCCCTCCAAGGGGTAATCCCCACGGACTTTCCCGGCAAGTTTAACCAGGCCATGATGGACCTGGGGGCCATGGTCTGCCTGCCCAACGGGGCCCCCTGTGTGAGGAGTGCCCCGCCCAGGACTTCTGCGTGGCCCAGCGGGAGGGGACGGCCCAGACCCTTCCCGTCCGCCCGGCGAAAAAAGCCCCGCCGGGTGGAGGAGCGGGAGGTCTTTCTCCTCTTTCACCAGGGGAAGGTGGCCCTTCGCCGCCGGCCGGCCAAGGGACTGCTGGCGGGGCTGTGGGAGTACCCCAATGAGCTCGCCCCGGCCCAGGACGCGCTGGCCGCCTGGGGCCTGGCAGGGGAGCCCGCCTTCGCCGGGACGGGGACCCATATCTTTACCCACGTGGAGTGGCGGATGACCGCCCTCCGGTGCCCCTGGAGGAGGATACCCCTCCCTCCCGGCTGGGTGTGGGCCGGCCGGGGGGGAGCTGGCGGAGACCTATGCCATTCCCAGCGCCTTCGCCCCTTTCAAACTTTGGTAGAGGAGGGATTGGAATGAGCCGGCTGATCCTATGACCCCACCCACTGCACCCTCTGTCCCCGCCGGTGCTCTGAGGGACCGGACCAAGGCCGCCGGCCGGTGCCGGATGCCGTCAGAGCCGGTGGTGGCCCGGGCCGCCCTCCACTTCTGGGAGGAGCCCCCTCTCCGGCACCCGAGGGGCGGGGACGGTGTTTTTCTCCGGCCGCAGTCCCTGGGGTGCGTGTTCTGCCAGAACCAGGCCATCAGCCAGGCCGATTTTGGAAAGACCATCTCGGTGGATCGCCTCCGGGCCATCTTCCAGGAGCTTGTGGCCCAGGGGGCCCATAACATCGACCTGGTGAACCCCACCCACTTTGCCCACGTGGTGGCCCAGGCTTTGGAGGCCCCCTCCCGATTCCTGTGGTGTGGAACACCGGGGGGATATGACCGGGTGGAGACCCTCCAGGCCCTGGAAGGAAAATCGACATCTACCTCCCGACTACAAGTACCCCCGACCCCCCAGGGGCCAAGACCTACGCCGGGGCGGCAGACTACCCGGCGGTGGCCCAGGCGGCCATCCGGGAGATGGTCCGCCAGACCGGCCCCTGCCAGCTGGACGGGGATGGCCTGCTCCGGCGGGGGTGGTGATCCGCCACCTCCTCCTCCCCGGACGGCTGGCCCAGGCCAAGGAGGTTATGGACTGGGTGGCGGGGACCTTCCCCCAGGGACGGTTCTCTTTTCCCTTATGAGTCAGTACACCCCCCCTGGGGCCGGGCGGCGGCGTTCCCGCCCCTGGACCGCCCCCTGCGGAAGAGCGAGATCCGCGGGGCGGAGGCCTATATGGCCAACCTGGGGTTGGAGGGGTTCACCCAGGGGGTGGAGGCGGCGAAGGCAGAGTATATTCCATTTGACCTGACGGGGGGGGTGTGAGGGGCCACGCCTGGAAGAGCCAGGCGGGCCGTCTCTGCCGTCGGCAGGTGGTCCGGTTTGGACCCTCGCAGGTTAGCACCTGCCAGGTGGTTTCCATGGTCCCGGGCGGGGATCCAGGCTTTCTAGAGAAAGCCCGGACGCAAAGTCGCGGGGGATGCCCCCCCGCCCCCCCTTTTATGGCCCGCTCGTTGCCACTCGCTCGTTTTGGCGGTTGTGGCACATTGTCCGGTGGTGGGGCTGGTACGATGCCCATGTATGTGCCCCTGATTTGGGGCACTTTTTCGTGTAGGGCTGCACAACCCAGAGGCTTCCCCCTTGGGGGGGAAGCTGTCACCGAAGGTGACTGATGAGGGGCGATCGACTTGCCCAACGGGGCAGGAGAAAAAACCCGTCGGGGCGACAGCCGTCATCCTCTGTTCTACAAGGAAAGGTTGGGTACCAAATCGCCCCCTCATCCGCCCCAGTGTGCGCACTGGGGCACCTTCCCCGAGGGGAAGGCTTTGGGGGAGGCTAGAGGCGCGGCAGGGGTGGGTTGAGGGGCTATTTCAGGGGCCCACGTCCGTGCCCTGATTTGGAAACCTTCTTTCGCAAAAATGCTTTTTCGCATATTTCTTCCCGGAAAAATGCGTTCCAAATCGGTCTTAGGATACCGGAGGAAATCGTCCCTCTATCGTGTCAGGGACAACGATCCCCAAAACCAGCGAGTGGCAACGAGCGGCTATCAAAAACCGGGGTCCAGCGGCGAAGCTCCTGGTGTTCTTTCCTCCGACTTTCTTCAAAGAAAGCCGGGCTCCCCCCCAGGAGTCGGCGGGGAAAACCTGGCAGGGCCTGCCCTGCGCCGGTCCTAACAGAACCACCCACCAAGCCGCCGGGTGGGAATCCCTCCGGCATTCCCGTTTTTTCAAAAACCCATGTATAACCCTCCATGCCCCGGCGCAGAATAGATGCGGCGACGACCTTCCCCGGTGGAAGGACGCGAGAATTCACAAGCGTATGGAGGGTTTTTCTCATGAAACAAAAACCGTCGCAAAGCATAAGCTGGGCGACTTTCTGGAGGGCAAGGGGGTTCTACATAGTCCTGTTCCTCTGCGTCGCCGCCATTGGAATTTCGGGCTATTTTTTTTTGTTCAGCGGGCTCTTTGCCCAGCCGGAGGGGTTCAGGGGGTGAGAATACCTCCGCCGTCAGCGGACAGGCGGAGATGCCCCCAGGAGGACAGCGCCGGCCAGACCGCCGGGGAGACCACCCCCCCCCCAGGAGGACGACGGTACGGCCGGTACCTCTCCCAAGAGGACACGTCGGCCGCCTCCACCGACACCGGGACACCCAGGAGGACAGCCCCGACGAGGAGGCGGCCGCTTCCTCTGGCTACGTCTGGCCGGTGAAGGGCAGCGTAGATCGGGACTTCAGCCTGGAGGTCTTCGCCTATGACGAGACCATGGGCGACTGGCGCACCCACGAGGGATTGACATCAACGCCCAACTGGGCGCCCCCGTGTCCGCCTGCGCCAAGGGGACCGTCACCGACGTGACCACCGACGACATGATGGGGTCACTGTCACCGTAGACCACGGGAGTGGGATGGAGAGCATCTACCCAACCTGGCCGAGTCGGTCAACGTCCAGGTGGGCTCGGCGGTGGAGGCGGGCACGGTGCTGGGCACCGTGGGGACCTCCGCCATCTCCGAGAGCGCCTCTCCCAGTCACCTGCACTTTGCACTGCGGGAGTACGGGGTGATGATCGACCCCTGAACTACCTGCACTGATCCGTTTCCCTACGGCCAAGGGCCGCCTCCTGCCAGGAGGCGGCCCTTGGTGCTGCTGGAAAAGCCCTGGACAGGGAACCGGGGGTGGTGTATCCTGAGAAAAACTGGGAGGAGGCAAAGAGCGATGCAGGAGGCACAGGAACTGAAACAGGAACTTTTCCGCCGTCTGGCGGCGGAAGGGGCGGCCCAGATGGGGGTGGCGGACCTCCGGGGGTTGGTCCCCTCGGGGTTGGAGACTGGGGTGGCGGTGTTGGTGTCCCTGCCCCGGGACCTGGCCCAGGCGCTGCAGACCGCCCCCACCCGGGCCTATTATGCGGCCTACCACACCCTCAGTGCCCAGCTGGACCGGATCGTGACCCGGGGGCGGCCTTCCTGGAGCAGGCGGGCTACCGGGCCCGGGCTCAGACCACTTCGGCCGTGGTCCAGGATGATGGCTGGTCCACCCCGCGCCCCACAAGACGGTGGCCACCCGGGCGGGGGCTGGGTTGGGTGGGCAAGAGCTGCCTGCTGGTCACCCGGGCGTATGGCAGTGCGGTGCGCCTGTCCAGCCTGGTCACCGATGCACCCCTGCCCTGGGACCCGCCGGTGGAGGAGAGCCAGTGCAAGGGCTGCTCCTCTGCGTCCAGCGCTGCCCTGGCCAGGCCCTCACCGGGGCCACTTGGCACCCCGGCCTGCCCCGGAGGCCCTGCTGCGGAAGGAGATCTGCCAGGAGACCCAGCTGCGCCGGATGAAGGCCGCCACCGGCATCGACACCGACCTGTGCGGCCTGTGCTTTGCCGTCTGCCCCCACACCCAACGGTACCTGCGGGGGCGGGAGGAAACCGATCGATTAAACCGATCAACCGAAGAACGCCCCCCGCGCCGTTGGGAAACGGCCCCCAGGGGGGCGTTGCTGTGTCGGGGATCAGGGGCGGCTGGGGTCCCGTGGGCCGGCGGCCTGCACCCCGTATGCCCGCCGATATTCGGTGGGCAGAACCTGGAAGCGTGTCCCGGAAGGCCTGGGAGAACTTGCTTGGTTCTCATACCCCACCTGCTGGGCAATGTCCCCGATGCTTTGCCGTCGGTCTCCCGGAGCAGGCGGGCGGCCTCCTCCATTCGGTGGTGCTTCATGTGGGCGGCGATGGGCTGGCCATACACCGCCTTGAACACCGACTTCAAGGTGGAGGTGTTCATGGGTGCTCCCTGGCCAGGGCCTCAATGGTGACCCGCCGGTCTGGATGGGCCATGAGCTGGTCGTGGATGGCCCGGATCACCTCCACCTGCTGGGAGAGAGGTAGGCCTGGGGCGCCCCCTCCTGGGGGGGGCTGGGTCTGGGCCAGGTAGAGGAGGAGCTCCTCCGCCTTTAAGGTGTAGTAGGCGGGCGGAGGTCTGCCGGCAGGTCATAGAGGGGGCGGAAGATGTGGTCCAGGTCCGCCCGGGGGGAGGGCAGCAGGCTTCCCCTGGGGGCAGAACTTCTCCAGCGGCCGGCCAGGGTCTACCCTTCCCAGGGCCAGGGCAGGGGCAGGTGGGCCTTTAAGGTCTCCACGTCCAGGGAGAGGAGAACCCTCGTACCCCTCAGGGGGAAGCGGGCAGGGAATGGGCATGACAGGCCATGGGGTGGAGAGCCAGGTCCCCAGGCCCCAGGTAGAGGTGAGGCC